>Ga0307986_10002652_pt1 | contig 12714 bp, 13 predicted proteins | sample EllFjometageno82_FD_203170 | JGI IMG/M metagenome (GOLD analysis project Ga0307986, IMG submission 203170) | Marine microbial communities from Ellis Fjord, Antarctic Ocean - #82 | ecosystem: Environmental > Aquatic > Marine > Unclassified | place: Southern Ocean | collected 2014-10-09
TACAACTCATAAATGATCAATTTTTCTCTAAATAAAAAAATAATAATATTTGGTTTTATATTTACATTTTTTTCAAGTTTTGGACAGAGTTTTTTTCTAGGTTTGTTTAACGCACCAATAAGAAATGAACTCGGCATAACACACGGTCAATTTGGCAGTATTTATGCTGTAGCTACAATTTTTTCAAGTTTATTGTTTATATGGGTTGGAAAGAAAATTGATGATTTCAGATTATTAAATTATTCTTTTTTTGTAATTATTTTACTATTTTTTTCTACTTTATTTTTTTCTTTTATTAATAGTATATATTTTCTTGCCGTTGGGATTTTTTTAATGAGGTTTTCTGGTCAAGGTTTGATGGGTCATATATCCACTACAGCTATTTCAAGATACTTTGATAAATCAAGAGGTAGAGCGTTGAGTATAATTTGGCTTGGAATGTCCACAGCTGAATTTATTTTTCCAGTTTTAGCTATATATTTCTTAACAGTTTATTCTTGGAGAAATGTGTGGCAAGGGATATCAATAATAATAATTTTAATTTTACCTTTAATAATAAATTTTACAATTAGAAAAATTAATTTTGAGTCTAGAGAAGATGATTTAGAAGATAAGCTAAAAACTAAGATAAAAAGCTGGAAAAGAACAGAGGTATTAAAAGATTTTAGATTTTATATAATTTCATCTAACATGTTAGCAATGCCATGGATTTTTACTGGCATGGCTGTTTATCAATCTTTTATATCTGACTCTAAGTTATGGGAAATTTATACAATTCCAAAAGCTTTTATGGCCTATTCAATAGCTTCGATTATCACGCTTTTTTTATCTGGTTACCTGGTTGATAGATTTACAAGTCGAAAATTAATTCCTATTATGAATATTCCTTTATTATTAGCTATGATTGTTTTATTTTATAGTAAGCAGGAAATCTCGGCATATTTCTTTTTAGGTTTAATTGGAATATCTAATGGATTTGGTAACATCTTAGGATCATCAATATGGGCAGAGATATACGGGGTTAAATACATTGGAAGTATAAAAGCACTAACAACTGCCTTCATGGTGTTTTCAACTGCTTTAGGGACTGCTGTTTTTGGATTTTTAATTGACAACGGTTTTACTATAGAAAATATAGCTTTTATATGTGGATCCTACATTATTGCATCTATATCTTTATTAGTGTTATTTAGAAAAACCCTAGAACCACTAAAGATAGAAAATTAGACTTGTATTATTAAGTTTAATTGAATAAACAATCATCATTATGGCAAGAATTACCGTAGAAGATTGTATGACCAAAATAGACAATCAATACGACTTAGTTTTAATAGCAAAAGAGAGAACAGCACAGCTAAATGCTGGAGCTGAAATGCTAGTGCCTGAGGAGAATGATAAGAAAACTATAATTTCACTTAGGGAAATTGGAGAAGGAAAAGTTTTAGTTAAAGATTTAGAGCAAAGTGCGATTTCAAGATTAAGAAAAGAACCTGATGAAAACTTACAACAAGAAGAAATTGAAGAAGAAGAAAATGACGAATTTGAGAGTCTTTATAAGGGACAAATTTCTAAAAGTGGGATTGCTATTCTTCCTTCAAAGAGAACAAGAAAAATTCCTGAAGTAAAAAAAGAAGCTGTAGAAACTAAAGAAACAATTTTCAAAACCGAAGAACAAAAGAAAGATGAACAGCCTCTTGTTAACGAAGAAGCTCTTGCTACCGAAGAAGCTCTTACTCTTAAAGAAGAAGTAACAAAATAACCACAATCAATGACAAAGACAATATCTGTAGCTCCAATGATGGACTGCACAGATAGACATGAAAGATACTTTTTAAGTTTAATTAGCAAAAATATTCATTTGTATTCTGAAATGATAGTCTCTAATGCGATTATTAGAGGAGACAGAAATAAAATATTATCTTTTAAGAAAGTTAAAAATCCAACAATCCTACAACTAGGTGGCTCAAACCCTTCTGAATTAGCAGAGGCATGTAAAATTTCAGAACAATATGGATATGATGAAATCAATCTAAATCTTGGCTGTCCAAGTAAAAAAGTGCAAAAAAATAAATTTGGTGCTTGCCTTATGAAAGAACCAAAACTTGTTGCGGACTGTGTTAATGCAATGGTGAGTGCCACAAAGCTTCCTATCTCTATCAAAACAAGAATTGGATATAACAATATTGAAGATTTTGAATTTTTAAAAAATTTTATTTTAACAACAAAGAAAGCAGGTACTAATAAATTTATTATTCATGCACGAAGAGCTATTTTAACAAAATTAAGCCCTAAGCAAAATTTATCTATTCCACCATTAAAATATGATTTTGTTTACAAACTTAAAGAAGCATTTAAGGAAGATGAAGTCATCATAAACGGTGGAATTGCTAACATAACTCAAATTAAAGATCATCTAGACAAAGTAGATGGTGTTATGATTGGTAGAGCAATTTATCACTCACCTTATTTTTTAGCAGAAATTGAAAAAGAAATTTTCCAAAATGAAAATGTTCCAAGTAGAGATGAAGTAATGGAAAAATTAATCCCTTATATTCAAGAGGAGACAAAAAAAGGCGTACAACTAAATCATATTATGAGACATACAGTTGGACTATTTCACGGTCAAAGTGGATCAAAACAATGGAAACAATATTTATCAAAGAATATGTGTATACGAGATGCTGACATTCAAAAAGTTGATCATATTATGGATCAAATTAAAAACAAGAATAATTCAAAATCTTTAGAAGGGTAATTTGGAAACACTTAGTCAAGGTGAAATTTTTTTTTTAATAGGTTTAATGGTTTTAACAGCCATACCTGTAGGATTTTTTGCTGGCTTATTTGGTATTGGAGGTGGGCTAATTTCTGTACCATTTCTTTATTATTTATTTTCATCTTTTGGTGTTGATCAAGCTTATGTCATGCATCTAGCCGTTGGAACATCTTTCTTTATTATTATTCCAACTTCAATTGTTTCCGTCATGACACACCATAAGTTTAAAGCTGTTGATTTTGATGTGGTCAAAAGTTATGGAAAGTTTGTTGTTTTAGGAGTTATTGTTGGTACAATTTTTGCAGCAAGTCTAAATACTAAACCATTAGTTCTTTTTTTTTCGATTGTAGTATTTATTTTAGCTTTTTATTTAATCTATTTAAAAGAAAAAGAAAAAAATATTAAAATTAAAATGAAATTAAGATCAAAAATATTTTTTGGTTTTTTATCCGGATTCATCTCAGCACCCATGGGCATAGGTGGTGCTATTATGAACGTGCCTATTTTAAAATTTTTTGGATACTCAATAAACAACGCAATTGGTAGTGCTGCTGCAATTGGTTTTTTAATTGCAGTATTCGGTGCCTTTGGATTTCTAATCTCCGGTTCTTACCTGGATATTACCTTACCACTAAGCATTGGATTCTTAAACATTCCTGCATTTTTAATTTTTATTCCTATAACCACGGTTATGGCAAGAATTGGTGCAAGAACAGTACACAGAATAGACAAGAGAAAAATTAGTAAATACTTTGGTTTTTTTTTAATTATAATTGGCTCAAAATTTCTATTTGAGTATTTTAAACTTTAATGGAAAAAGTAAATAAAAACTTCCTTAAAGACACGTATCATATAACCGAATTAAAACTCTGCAGTGTAAGACTTGTAGACAACTGTAAGTTTCCTTGGGTTATTCTAATTCCTAGAAGAAAAAAAATTACAGATATTTTTGAATTAAAAAAAAAGGATCAAAGACTGTTAATGGAAGAAATTGTTTACGTATCAAGTATAATGAAAAAAGCTTTTAAAGCATTTAATCTTAATGTAGAAAAAATTGGTAATGTTGTTTCACAACTTCACATACATGTTATCGCGAGATCAAAAAAAGATAGTTCATGGCCGTTTTCAGTATGGGTTGAAAAAAAAAAAAGTTATTCTAAAAATGAATTAGATAAAAAAATAAATTATTTAAAAAATATTTTTAAAGATTAAATTTTTTGATCATAATCCCCTATTTTTCCTGTTTTTTGTAGTAAGCCATCAATAAATTTGAATATATTTTTCATTCTCACATCTGAGGTTGGACTTTCTGTTACCACCACCAAAGAAGGCTTATTTGATGAGGCACGTACTAAACCCCACGAACCATCGGAAAGACTAAATCTTATTCCATTTACAGTTAACACATTGGTAATATCTAAATCATCTATTTTAATTTTTTTTGATTTTAATACTTCAATTTCTTTGACCAATAATTCAACTACTTTATATTTTTCCTCATCTTTACAAAAAGGAGCCATTGTAGGAGTTTGGAAAGTTTTAGGTAATTCTTTTATAATTTCACTCATTTTTTTATTTCGGTTTTCAAGTAAATGACAAATTTGAATAGCTGAATTAATTCCATCATCATAACCATAGCCCAGAGGTTCATTAAAAAAGAAATGACCGCTTTTTTCAAAACCAGCCAATGCTTTTTCTGAGTGCACTTTTCTTTTAATGTGTGAGTGTCCTGTTTTCCAATAAATTGTTTCACATTTATTCTCTAAAAGAATTTTATCATTCTCATACAAACCAGTAGATTTAACATCTACAATAAATTTAGACTTTTTATGTTTAACTGAAAGATTTCTTGCAATCACTAAACCTATTTTATCTGAAAATATCTCTTTTCCATCATCATCAACAACTCCAACACGATCTCCATCTCCATCAAATCCGAAACCAATATCAGCTTTGTGTTTTTTTACTGTTTTTACAATCTCATGTAGCATTTTTAAATCTTCAGGGTTAGGATTGTATTTTGGAAATGTCCAATCTAAATTACAATCTAATTCTACCACCTCACAACCAATAGCTCGTAGTATTTCAGGAGCAAATGTTCCAGCTGTTCCATTGCCACAAGCAACAACTACTTTAATTTTTTTATTTAATTTATTTCTTGAGGTTAAATCTTCAATATATTTGCTCTTAAAATTTTCAATTTTCTTTTCTCTCCCTAAGCCTGATATAAATTTTTTGTTTAATGTTATTTCTTTTAACTCATTCATTTCTTCAGGTGCGTGAGTCATTCCCTTTTTGATGCCCATTTTTACGCCTGTCCACCCATTTTCATTATGACTTGCGGTTACCATTGCAATTGCATCCGCATTTAAATTAAACTGAGCAAAATAAACAGTAGGGGAGAGAGCTAAACCAATATCTTCCACGTAGCACCCAGTTGAAATTAATCCTTTTTTTAAAGCCACCTTTATTTCTTCGCTATAAGATCTGTAATCATGACCAACAACAATTCTTGGATTTTTTTTCTTAGTATGACTAACAACTTGTGACCCTAGACCTTTTCCTAAACTTTCGATTCCCTCAAGATCAATATCTTTATGATATAGCCACCTTGCATCGTATTCTCTAAAACCGTTTGGATTAATAAGCATATTTATAAGTGTTTTTAACTATTGTTTATCAACAAAACTTTCCACTTGAAAAAATAATTAAATGTTCGTATAATGTTCTGTTGATGTTGTTCAATCATAGTATATAAACTTAAAATGAGCACAACATGTAGTTGTTTTAAAAAAACAAACCACTAATTATGAATAAAAACGTATCTTTAGCCATCGAAAAAGCTGTCAGTTCTATAGAATCAAACAGTATTAAAGAAATTAAAGATAATAGTCCAAAGAAGCCAGACCTTTTTTCTCTATCTGGTGAAGCAGAACTGTTTCAAAATGAAAAAGGAATCACAATTAAGATTGATAGATCTAGGGACTCTAATTTAACTGATTTTGGTAGAGCAACATTAGACGATAGATATTTAGGTCAAAACGAATCTTATCAAGATTTATTTGCGCGAGTTGCAAGTACGTATGCAGATAATAATCTACACGCTCAAAGAATTTACAACTATATAAGTAATTTGTGGTTTATGCCAGCTACACCGGTTTTATCAAACGGTGGGACAGAAAGAGGTTTACCTATTTCATGTTTTTTAAATGAAGCAAGTGACAGCCTCAAAGGTATTACTGATCTATGGGCTGAGAACGTTTGGTTAGCTGCAAGAGGAGGTGGAATAGGAAGTTATTGGGGTAACCTAAGATCCATTGGAGAAAAAATTGGTAAAGTTGGAAAAACATCTGGAATAATTCCTTTCATAAAAGTTATGGACTCTCTTACACTTGCAATAAGTCAGGGATCTCTAAGAAGAGGTTCAGCAGCATGCTATCTTCCAATTGACCACCCTGAAATTGAAGAATTTATTGAAATGAGAAGACCTACAGGCGGAGACATTAACAGAAGATCCTTAAATTTACATCATGGTGTCTTGGTTAGCGATGATTTTATGAGAGCCGTCGAAACAGACGGTCAGTGGGCACTTAGAAGTCCTAACGACGGCACAGTTCAATCAACAATACCTGCCAGAAACTTATGGATTAGACTTTTAACAGCACGAGTAGAAACGGGTGAACCATACGTAGTTTATATTGACACTGTCAACAGACAAATTCCCCAACATCACAAGCTGGCTGGTTTAAAAGTTAAAACTTCAAATTTATGCAGTGAAATTACTTTACCGACAGGAATTGATAATGATGGAAAAGAAAGAACAGCAGTCTGCTGTTTATCATCATTAAATTTAGACACTTACGATGAATGGAAAGATAACGAACAATTTGTTGAAGATGTTATGAGATTTTTAGATAATGTAATGACTGATTTTATTAATAAAGCCCCAGAGGAATTTGCAAATGCAAAATATTCTGCGATGAGAGAAAGAAGCGTTGGCCTTGGTGTTATGGGTTTACATTCCTACTTTCAACAAAAAGGAATTCCATTTGGATCAGTGATGAGTAAAGTTTGGAACAAAAAAGTTTTTAAAAATATTCAAGAAAAAGCAGATGCTGCCTCTGTTATGTTAGCCGAGGAAAGAGGAGCTTGTCCTGATGCTGCTGAATATGGTATCAAAGAAAGATTTTCAAATAAAACCGCAATTGCACCTACTGCTTCAATCTCAATTATCTGCGGTGGAACTTCTGCTGGTGTAGAGCCAATTTCAGGTAATAGTTACACCCACAAAACCCTTTCAGGTTCATTCAACGTTAGAAATAAATATTTACAAAAAGTTTTAGATAAATATGAAAAAAATAATGAAGAAATATGGTCTAGCATAACAACAAATCAAGGTTCAGTATCTCATTTAGATTTTTTAACTGTGGCAGAAAAAGAGACATTCAAAACAGCTTTTGAGATTGACCAAAGATGGATCATTGAACTTGGTGCTGACAGAACACCCCATATCTCGCAAGCTCAATCAATTAACGTTTTTGTACCAGCGGATATACATAAAAAAGAATTACACGAAATTCACTTTCAGGCGTGGAAAAAAGGATTGAAAAGTCTTTATTATTGCAGATCAAAATCAATACAAAGAGCAGAAAATGTTACAGCCGGCTCTTCAACAGACGTAACAAAAAATGTTTACAAAAAAGATAGTGAACCAGAAAATAAAGATAACAATTACGAGGAGTGTTTGTCATGTCAGTAGCAGAAAAAATAAATTCAGAAATAATACAACCTAAAAAAATGGGATTGCTTGTAGAAAACCCGGTGTACAAACCATTTAGATATCCATGGTGCTACGACGCTTGGCTAACTCAACAAAGAATACATTGGTTGCCAGAGGAAGTTCCTTTAGGTGATGACGTAAGAGATTGGACAAAAAATATTAGCGCTGCAGAAAAAAACCTTTTAACACACATCTTTAGATTTTTTACTCAGGCCGATGTTGAAGTAAGTAATTGTTATTTGAGACACTACACTACTGTATTTAAGCCCACAGAAGTTCTAATGATGATGACAGCTTTTGCTTCTATGGAGACAGTACACATTGCTGCTTACTCTCATTTACTCGATACAATTGGAATGCCAGAAACTGAATATTCTGCTTTTATGAAATATAAAGAAATGAAAGATAAATATGATTACATGCAAGGTTTTGATGTTAAATCAAAACACAATATTGCAATGACAATGGCGGTATTTTCAGCTTTTACTGAAGGTCTTCAATTGTTTGCAAGTTTTGCAATATTATTAAATTTTCCAAGGCATAATAAAATGAAAGGTATGGGTCAGATTGTTACTTGGTCAGTAAGAGATGAAACTCTGCATTGCAACTCCATGATTAGACTCTTTAAAGATTTTATTAAAGAAGAGCCACAAATTTGGACAGACCAACTAAGAAAAGAAATCTATGATGCGTGTAGAACTATAATAAAACACGAAGATGCTTTTATTGATCTAGCGTTCCAAATGGGTCCTTTAGAAGGATTACAAGCGAACGAAGTTAAACAATACATAAGATTTATTGGAAATAGAAGATTAGAGCAACTTGGCCTTAAACCAATTTATGATGTTAAAAAAAATCCTTTAACTTGGTTAGATACAATGCTTAACGGCGTTGAACACATGAACTTTTTCGAAGGCAGAGCTACAGAGTATTCTAAGGCTTCTACAAAAGGTACTTGGTCAGAAGCTTTCTCTTAAGTCTTGAATATTAAATTTAAAAAATATTGGCGAAAAACAGGACTGAATAGAGATTGGGGTAACGTTCTTCTAAAAATAATATTGGAAAAGAAACCAAAGCATTTTTTAGAAGTAGGGGTCTTTTGCGGCGTAACTTCTAAAAATGTTTGTGAACTGCTAAATAATATTCACGATGGAGATTTCTCGTACACAGGCTTTGATCTTTTTGGTGAAAAAATAGATCAACAATTAAACGAAATTGAACCTGAGTATATAAAAAGTCAAAAGTTCTCCAGCTCATTAAAACACATTTACTATAACCTTTTGTTAAAAGAAAATTTAAATTCAATTGAAAGTATCGAAAAATTTTTAAAAAAATTTAAAAAAAATATAAATTTAGTTAAAGGCGACACTAACAAAACCCTTACATTAGCTGATTTAAGTAAGATAGATTTTGCATTTATAGATGGTGGTCACAGCTATGAAACAACATATAGCGACCTTAGTATTTTATACTCAGCAATGAAGAACAAGTCTAAAACTATAGTTTGTGATGATTATATTGATGCCACATATATTATAGAAGTTAAAAAAGCAGTTGATGACTTTGTTAAAAAAAATAATTTAAATTTAGAGGTTATTAAGGGAAAATTTGCCTTGATAACAACTTGAGCAAAACATAAAAAACATTAATGAAAAAATCATTTATGAAGATGACAATGGTGCTATTTATATTTCTGCAGACAAAAAAAGTATATATAGATTAGAATTTACAGACTTTAGGTGAACCTATCTCTGGTTCAAGAGCAGCACTTCTCTGTGGTCGCTACCTCTATATTTAGACAAAGGTCTTATTAGTTTATTTGAAGCATGTTGCTCCATAATATGAGCTGACCAACCTGTAATTCTTGCCATTACGAATATAGGTGTGAAAAAATCAGTATCTACACCCATCATATGGTACATAGGCCCACAAGGGTAATCAACATTCGGGTGAATATTTTTTTGTTTAAGCATTACTTTTTCTAAGATTTCGTAAATTTCAGTAAACTTTTCTTTTTTAAGAAGTTTTGCTATTCTGAACAGATAAGTTCTCATAGTTGGGACTCTTGAATCACCACTTCTATAAACTCTATGTCCAAATCCCATAACTACTTTCTTATTTTTAATTGCATTTTCAATCCATTCTTTAGCTTTTTCGGGCTTACCTATTTCTTTCATCATGTGCATTACTGCTTCGTTAGCGCCACCATGTAATGGACCCTTTAAGCTTGCTATTGCTCCCGTTATTGCACCGTGGATATCTGATAAGCTACTCGTAATAGTTCTAGCTGTAAAAGTTGAAACATTGAAGCTGTGTTCTGCGTACAAAATTAATGAGACGTCAAAAGCTTTAACTATTTCTTTGTCTGGAACTTTGCCAAACATCATTTTAAAAAAGTTTTCTGAAAAAGATAATTTTGTACTAGGGTTAATAATTTTTTTCCCTTTTCTAGATCTAAAGTATGCTGCGACAGCAGTTGGGGTTTTTGAAAAAATTCTCATGGCTTTTCTCATATTTGCTTTTGGTGAGTTATCCCTTGTTTCTTTGTCTTCCAGTCCCATTAAACTAACGACAGTTCTTGTAACATCCATTGGATGAGCATTTTTCGGCATTCTTTCAATGTCTTTAACTATTTGTTTGGAAAGTTTTCTGTTAGATCTTTCTTCTTTAATAAATTTTTTAAGTTGTATTTTGTTTGGCAATTCACCATTTAAAACTAAGTAGGCTACTTCTTCAAAAGAGCATTTGTCACAAAGTTCTTGTACGGTGTAACCACGGTACGTAAGTGAATTAATTTCAGGCATAACTTGAGAAATAGTTGTTTCATCAACCACAATTCCTAGTAAGCCTTTTTTTATATCTTCACTCATTATTCATGTCCTTCTGTAGAAAAGTCAGTAATTTTATTATCAGGGGTATTATATTTCTCATATTCCACTAATTCGTACAACCTTTTTCTCGTTTGCATATTATCAATAACACTATTTTGATCACCATTTTTAAATATTGATTTTAAGCCATCTTCTACATTTTTCATTGCTAATCGTTGAGTTGTTACAGGATAAATAACTAAATTGTATCCTAATTTTTCAAGTTCAGATTTATTTAATAATTTTGATTTTCCAAACTCTGTCATGTTTGCTAATAAGTACCCTTTTGTTATTTTTCTAACTTTTTCAAATTCACTTTCATCTTTCATGGCCTCAGGAAAAATCATATCAGCTCCAGCATCTTCATAAGCTTTAATCCTATCAATTGTTTTATCCAAGCCCTCAACAGTATTAGCGTCCGTTCTAGCTATAATTAAAAAGTTTTTATCATTTCTGGCACTAACAGCATCTTTTATTTTTATTATCATTTCTTCTTTAGTAACTAGTTCTTTGTTATCTAAATGCCCGCATCTTTTTTGTTCCACCTGATCTTCGATATGACAGCCAGCCAACCCTTTAGCCTCAAATATAGAAACAGTTTTTTTACAGTCTTTAAATCCAGTATCAGCATCAACTATGGTTGGTAAATCAGTTACTCTTGTAATTTGAGAAGCTCTATAACTTACCTGTTCTAATGTTGTTAGGCCTATATCTGGCAAACCTAAGTCATTAGCCATAACACCACCAGAAATATAAATGCCATCAAATCCAATTTCAGAAATTAATTTTGCAGATAGTGGATTGTATGCACCTGGAAATCTTAAAAGTTTTCCTGATTTTAAAGATTCTACAAATTTAGATCTTTTTTCTAATGCGTTTTTTTTAGTAAAATGCATAAGGTGATATTTATAAGACGAGACTTAAGAAATCAAAGCATTATTTTATAAGCACAAATAAAGCTGTCAGTATCAACAATAAAGCTAATATATATTCAATAATTTTTTTAGTTTTTTGATTATTAACAAATAATCTTAGCGAACTACCAAATAATGCCCAAAGTGAAATAGAAGGAAAGCAAACAAATGGAGCGGTTAAAGCAAGAAACATTGTTGCTTTAAAAAAACTTTCTTCCAACGGAAAAAAACCAGCAACAGCAGTTATCGCGACTGTCCAAGCTTTAGGATTTATAAACTGAAACAAAGAAGCTTCATAAAATCTTAATGGTCTACCACTTTCTTTTTTAACAACACTAAAAGACCCCAACATCTTCCAGCTAAGGTAAACAAGGTAGATAAAGCATAAAATTTTCATATAAAACTGAAGTGTAGGAAATTTTAGAAAAATATTACCCAGTCCATAGCTTACTAAAATTATTTGTAAAAAATGACCTAATGGAATTCCAATTAAATGAGGAAGTGTTTTAATGTAGCCAAACTTAATTCCAGAAGCTGTAAGCATTGCATTGTTTGGACCTGGCGTAGCAAACATTATAAAATAGTAAATAATTAAAGCAGACCAAAGAGAGAAAGTTATCATAAATATTTTGATATTATTTTATCAAAACCTACATAATCTTTTATTAAGGCATCGTGCTTAATTTGCTCTACTGTTTTCTCGGTATAGCCATCTGCAACTAAAATAAATGGTAACTTAGCATTTGTAGCTGCCATTTCATCAACTTCACTATCACCAACCATTATCGTTTTTTTTAAGTCACCACCTATAATCTCAACAACGTCTGTTAAGTGTCTTGGGTCTGGCTTGTTATAATTAAAAGTATCCGACCCTGCTATATATTCAAAATAATTAAATAAATTTAATTTTTTTAATAGATCAATAGCTAGTCTTTCTTGTTTATTTGTGCATACAGCCATAGAAATATTCTTTGATTTAGCCCAATCTAAAAACTCAAACAAACCTTCAAAAGGCCTGCTATCGTTTGCAATATTTTTACTGTAGTAATCTATGAATTCTTTTGTCATCTCTTTTTTTATCTTTTCATCTGTTACTTCTTTTTTAAAGGATCTTTGCATCATCATCCAAGCACCTTTTCCAGCTAAACTCTTTATATCTCTCAATTCTTTAGAAGGGTGACCAAATTTTTTCATTACATGGTTGTGGGCACTCATTAAATCTGGAGCCGTATGAACGATCGCTCCGTCTAAATCGAAAAGAATTGTGTATATTTGAGTCATATTTAAAGAATTAAAAAGAAATATTTTGTGACTTATTTAGACCCCACTTATAATATAAATAGATTTTTTTATGAAGTTAAATAATAAATTAAA
>Ga0307986_10002653_pt1 | contig 12711 bp, 6 predicted proteins | sample EllFjometageno82_FD_203170 | JGI IMG/M metagenome (GOLD analysis project Ga0307986, IMG submission 203170) | Marine microbial communities from Ellis Fjord, Antarctic Ocean - #82 | ecosystem: Environmental > Aquatic > Marine > Unclassified | place: Southern Ocean | collected 2014-10-09
CACCATCGACATTCGCCGTACCATCAACTTCTAAAGCATTATCAATCTGGAATCCAGTTGAATTTAATATTGCTTTTTCTGCTCCTGCAATGTAGAAGCGTAAGGTATCATCATCTGCACCTTGCTCAGGATCGATGTATGTATCACCATCAGTATCCTTAACACCACCAATTGAAATCCATGCACCATTCGAAACACCTTCAAACCGAACGTTTGTAGTGGAGTAACGGATCGCACCATCGCTTGCAACAGCAGCCGTAGGCCTTTGTGCTTCAGTACCTTTTGGTAATACTACTACTGATGTACCGTCCAACAACACTCGACCTACGCCGTTGGTTGCTAGGGTTAAGTCACCATCTGTATTTGTTGTGCTTAATGTATTAGCATCTAACCTAAGGTTATCTACATTCCATTGACCTGTTACCGTACCAACACCTGAGTGACTAACAGTACCAGTATGACTTACCGGTCCAGTTAACACCATAATACCTGTGCCGTTAGGGTCTATAACAATATTGCCATCAACGTTAGTTGACGAGATGGTATTAGTACCACCCGTAACAGTGATGTTACCAATATTAAAATTGTCTATCTTTAAACTTGCATCTACTATAACAGCTGAAGATGCTGTTAAGACACCCGCTGTGTGATCCATCATATCGGTGTATAACTGACCACCAACGACTCTTGCTACTACGTTACCGCCTGACGTTTCGCCTATGAATAACTTATCTGAACTAAACGAATAGGCCTGTTCGCCTACTGCTAACGCATTTGTTGCAGGTGAGCCAGTCGCTAAACTATACTTCGTTACAATTACTGTACCTGACATACTAATCTCCTGATTAAATTGATTTGTGCGCGCGTGTTGTCATCCATTTGTTTAAAAACTCCCGCCGATAATTTTAAGGTTAGCGTTTTCTGCATCGGGGCGAACCTTAAATGTACTTGTTGCTTCATCCCAAAGGATGATAGCCCCATCGATTCTAGCAGTTGTATCTACATCTGTTAGTCCCGCTAATGTTTGTCCTACCCCAAGGTTAATGTGTCTAGCGACAATAGCCTTGCTATTAACACCACCATTACTTTGGAAGTTTCGATTTGTTGTAATCTTTCCTTGTAATGCCATTACTGTGTTACCCCAGGGTTGACTGTTAATTGACCTTCAACAACTCTGGTTTTTGAACCATCGCTTGTCTTGGTGATTTCTACGTCGTATACATATCTTCCTGCTTTCATTGCATTCGTTACTGCATTCGTTAATGTCAAAGTAAGAACGCCATGAAGGGCCCCAGTTACCGTGACTCCGAAAGCGGTGAAGGTTGTAGATGTATACGCCTTTCTGATCTGTCCTGCGCCAGTATAACCTGTTAAATTCGCAACTGTTCCGGTTGCATCTTCTACTATAATCTCAGCTAGAAAATCACTACCTTGATCAATTGTTATGTTTGAATATACTGCCATGTTATATACCTATTTATAATTTTGTTGATTTAAGCGCCGGCACCATACATTGTTTTAACAACTGTACCCGCTGAGTTATATAATTTAAATGTTACTAAAGTTTTCAACTCAGCTGAACCGACCGAGTCATTAGCCATATGTTCTTCATCAATAGAATTCGCAGCGTAGTGCTCACTATTAATAGCATCATTAGCAATCTTAGTTCCATCAATAATGTCAGCGGCTAAGTGATCACGGCCAATAGAACCATCAACATAGTGTTCATTATTAACCGAATCATTAGCAAGCTTGGTACTGTCTATTGCATCAGCTGCGATCTTGGCTCTTGTTACTTTAAGAGCACCGATGGTTAATGCAGATGCTCCAGTAACATCACCAGTATGGTTAGCGTTCGGAGAGGTGTTTGTTATTGTAACTCTCTGACTACTTGTTGTTTCACACTTGATTCCAGTGCTCGCTGCAAAGAACAAATCCTCATTATGAGATATAGTGATCGCATTAGTATCATGTGTTGCAGATACAGTAAACGTTGTTAGCTGGTTAGTGTTAGTATTAGTATCACTCCAAGGTACGTTAACAACCCCTTGACCACTACTATTAACTTGTAAGCCGTACGTTCTAGAACCTGTGGTAGTTATTCCATTAGCAGTAGCACCAACAGTATTACTTTCTAACTTTATAAGACCTAAATTACTAGTGGTGGCAGCTGAGTATGTATTGTTGGGTGGAGTTACCCAAGACATAGAACCATCACCATCGGAACGTAACCATTGTGTTGTGGTACCATTACCAGATACATTCAAGTGCAACGCATCAATTGAATTATGAACATAGTGTTCACTGTTAACAACATCATCAGCAATCTTAGTGCCGTCTATTGCATCGTTAGCAATCTTACCTCTTGTTACATTAAGGTTTGCAATCTTAGCAGTGGTTACTTTCGAAGCACCAATTGCTGAAGTACCTGTGACAGTGCTTGCCCCATTAAAACTTGCTGAGGTCCAAGATACATCGCCAGTCATTCCTATTGTTCGACCAGTCGCTAATGTAGTAGCGGTAGTAGCATTACCAAGGAAGCCATTCGTGGATTTGACAGCTTGATTGAAGTCCCAGCTGTTTGTTGAATTAACCCACAATATTGTTTTATCTGTTGCACCTTTAAGTGTTATACCACCGCCGTTTGCTGTTGTATCGGTTGGGGTAGATACACTTCCCAACTCTATATTTTTATCATCGACAGTTAATGTAGCGGAGTTAACCGTAGTTGTTGTGCCGTTAATGGTTAAGTTACCACCAACCACAACATCTGAATTGAATGTGGCTTTACCAGCAGCAGACATATCAAGAGTAAGCGCAGTTATTTCAGAAGTTCCATCCTGCCCTTTAAAGATAATATCCTTGTCGTCAACTTGTGAAGTAAACACAAAGTTACTAGATGTATTACTGATCTTACCAATAGCAACGCCATCATCTTTAAAGTGTACATCAGCACCGCCAGCATCTAACACGATATCAGCAGAAGCGTTAAGTGTAATAGTAGAGTTAACAATCTGTGCAGTTGTAATAGTACCTGAACTTATTGTACCCAGTCCAGAGATATTCTTACTTCCATTTAATACAACCGCTTTATTAGCAGATGCTGTACCGTTAGTGATACCATCTATTTTTTCTAAATCTGTTTCATTGATAACCGCAGCACCGATAGTTAAACCGTTGCTTACATTTAATACTCCGGTACCAGCATTATATGTTATGCCACCATCAGTCTTTCCTGCTAATGTTCCTGAAGCTGATTCCCACAAACCAACATACGCTGTTGTATCAGTGGTATCGTTTACAGTAACTGTCCCGGCGTTACCTGTAATGTCACCAGTCAATAATGATGGGGTAACAAAACTTAATACGTTACTTGCATCATCATATGCAACCGAAACGTTTGTTTGAATAGAACTTGTGGCAGGCTTTGCCATTGTACCTGATCCGGCACCCGCTGCAGATAATGCAGTAAATACTATGCCTTTAACCGCTGTTGTACCTGATGGCACACCAATAGTTTCCCATTGTGCTTGGCTGGTACCAGCTGGATTTACAATTTGATATACCGTTCCACTATTAATTGCAAGGTGGGCAGAAGCAGCTATCGTTGTAGATATCATAGCGCCAACATCATCTTGTCTAGACTCAGCCGCATTATCTACATAAGCTTTAATAGATTGTTGGGTAGCAAGATGCGTGGCTGAATTTGAAGCCATGTTATCTTCATCTTTAATAGATGATCCAGTTATCGATCCGTTTATTACTGCACTAGTTAATGTCTTGTTGGTAAGTGTTTGGTTACCGGTCAATGTAGTAACTGTAGAGTCTATGTTAAGCGTGACTGTATTACCAGAACCAGCTGAACCGATACCAGTACCACCAGCAATAGTAAGTGCCTCACTATCTAAGTCAATGCTTAATGCACCGCCTGTATCAGCAGTAAAGTCTAAATCTTGTGCTGTTACCTGAGCATCCACATAAGCTTTAATAGATTGTTGTGTGGCAAGATGTTCATTAGAGTCAGATGATAAAGTATCTTCATCTTTAATCGACGTACCACTTATTGTTCCATCTAATATAGCCGAGTTTAATGTCTTATTTGCTAGTGTATCCGTTGTTGTTTTACCAACAAAGGTATCACTTGAATTTGGTAATGTCCATGTTCTGTCTGCAGTTGGATTCGTAATTGACACGGTTGTTTCAAACCCGTCTGCTGCAGATCCTTCAAAGATAACATTCTTTCTAAATGATACATCACCAGCTGAAGCAATTGTGATAGCATCAGGAGTAGTGGCAGAACCAATAGTACCACCATTCTTAATAAGGATATCATCTTTGAATGTTACAATGCCGTCAGATGCAATGGCAATAGCATCTGTTGTTGTAGCTGAACCGATAGTGCCAGCATTAGATATAAGAATACCACCAGCCACCGTAACACCGTTAGCTGTTGTTTCAATCTTCTTTGTATTGTTATGATAAAGCTCGGCAGAACCATCCTTAATAAACTTGGCTAAGGTTTCGGTACCAGCAGCATCCAAGATTCGAATGTCATCACCCTGAATCTTAGTAAGTCCAGTAGAGTTCTTTATGATACTGTCAGTGGCATTATGATATATTTCTAGATCAGCTCCAATACCAAAGTTAACCTTGTCGTTATCACCAAAGTTTAAGTCGCCTGTCATCGTATCACCGACAACATTAACATATGTTTCTGGTATTAAAGCAATGATAGCTTCAGCAGTTGCCAGGTCGGTAGAAATATCAGTCAACGCACCAACAACGTCAGTGCCTCGAGTAAGGACTTCCGTTAAATTAGTTAAGTCACCAACGGCAGTACCAGTCTCATTAGTCTTGATGCGCCATTCGTTGAATGTATTTGCCGTTGTTACGTTTACTATTGCCATGTTATCTCTCTATTAATTGTTTGAGCATCATTTTAATCTCTGACACATCTTGTTCTACCTGGTCCAATCTACCTAGATTAGCTTCCATTCTAACTTTATCGGCGGTCATTCTAGCCCTATTGGCAGAATGCTGTGCAGCCTCACTACCTATATTTATAATAGCTCCAGACTTGTCATTGCGCATAAGGCCGTCATGCCCCTCAATAGGGGTCATTCCTTTCATTATACTTTCAACGCGATGGCTCTAAGACCCTGACATGATGGGAAGTTACTTGTCCCACTAGCCGATCTCATTACAATCTTCAACGCGAAGATTGTAAAGTCAGCGACAGGAGTAATAGTATATGTAGTCTCATCGAATGTAAACCCATCAGAGAATGAAACACCGTTAGGTGGTGTTGTCAATATCCATGATTCAGCATCAAATGTTCCTGCAGTATTACCAGTCTTATAGTACACATCAACAAACGTATTATTAGGACGGTTAATATCTAAGAAGACTTTAATACCATCCGATGTATCTTGTAACTCAACAGTCTTGGTAACGTACTTAGCCAGAGTAGATCCCTTAGAAGGATCAGTCTCAGCTACAGCACCATCATTATTATCAATTCTGTTACCAACAGTGATTACTGAACAACGTTCCAAGTCAACTACCGGAGATATATAATCACTATATGAAGTAAAGTTACCTTCGAATTGTAATGTTTCCGTTGCGCCAGACTTAACCACCTTAGGAGATAAAGGAGAGTAGTCCTCGTTAATAATCACCGCGGCTGGTACTGTAGTTATGGATCCACCAGACATCAATGTATCTTTGATTGTCCATGTTTGTGTAGTCGTCGGTAAAACAATATTCTGAATAACAGGGTGTATTGTATTCCAAGCCAGATATTGAGTTGCCTCAACAATCTCACCACCACCAATACCCGCTGTAATCGCGTCAGCATGATTAGCAGCAGTAACTAATATAGTGTAACTGTCTATTGTTGCGGTAACAATCGTATGTACTTTATTTAGCTCATGAGGATATGCTGTTCCAGTTCCCGCCGTTTGAGCGATCGCAGTAAACACAACATCAGCAGCTGCGGTAGTACCAGAAGGCACACCAGCAATTTCCCATTGGGCTTGAGTAGAACTACCCACTGCTCCGATTTTATATTGAGTTCCAATTACAAATGCGGTTGCAGCAGTTGCTGTAGTAAAGAATCCATAACCATTAGTATCTGCAACTCCCGCAAATCCCACTGTGTTACCCGTCTTCATACCGTGATCTCTATGAGACACTGTAAATGTATTATCAGCGGAGGCAGTAGATATAGCAAACAATAATGGATGCTTCACTAAAGCTCGTGAGGCTAACAAATCGTTTTTAAGCACACAAGTACGTGGAGCAGAGATATCAAATACCGCTCTATTCACTATAAACGCCAGGTCTTTATTCTGATCAGGTGACCAGGTAGAAGCGTTCTGAGACTTAAACATTACACCAGGATATGGCTGTTGTGAAATTCTATTACCGTTCTGATCTTCATCACCGATCTGAGCATAACGCACATTGTATTTATTTGAGCTAGATATAACAACAATCGCATACTCAGTAGCATCTTGTAACAATACAGGAGAGTCAAAAGTAAACGTTGTTGAAGTACCATCAATATTAACTGCACTCGGATTAACCGTCGTATCAGCAAATGGAATTACTGTTTGTGTTGGAAATCCATTTGACATTTTTACAATCTGTACTTGTACAGGTGTGCCAGTGTCTTTAGAAGTAAAGAACAGTTCAACTGAAGTAACGAATAGTGTCTTATCAAATATAATAGACTGAGCCAATGGGTCAATCCATCTACGCGGTGCTGTCTCTCGACTATCACCAACAGATTCAGTACCAGCTGTATATCTTTGTATGTATGGCATACGTGTTGACACTACAACATTTTCTACTGTCTCAATTAATCCCGTAGCAGTATACATTGCAACTGCAGATGTATCAGTTACCTCATCGTCGTTAGTTGATGACTGAGTTAATTTGAATTCCTTATCGCCAGTCTTAAAGTTAAGAGTCGAGTTATTAGGTATTAAGAACGTACCTGACACTGCACCATTATCATCTGTTATTAATGTTGTTGCACCGTTTGGATGAGCAGATACAGTATTAACTCCCACTAAAGGTTTATATGTGCTATCCGTTGTAGAAACATAGTCAGCCACTGATATATCATCAAAGAATGCGTATACTTGTACACCAGGTTTCAAACGTCTGGCTTCGAAAGAAACTAATCTTGTTCTCATGAATGGAACAAAGTTAACTTCAACTATACGATCACCAACAGTAAACTTGGATGTTATAACTTCGATCTTAGATGTAACACCAGATCTTGATTTTGTTCCAGTCTGAACTAACTTCTGTTGGCGTCTGCCACGGGTGCGATTAACATTCTGCCATGTAGGTGTACCACTCCAGTTAGTTGACCATTCACCCCATACAGTACCTACCTGAGGCTCTAGTACCTTCATCATGGCATCGAATTCGCCATCGTTATTGATGGTAACCTGAGGACGTCTGTCAATGTCACGCCATGTATCAGTGGATGGAGTTAGCTTCATTGAGCCAGTCCAGTTGAATACATTGTATGGGTTAACATTAATTTGGCCAGAATACTGCGTCTGCGTTATAATAGGCGCAGGAGTATATGGCAATGTAACCAGATCACCGGTTTTCCGTGTAGAGGATGCTGGTGTATCATACTTAAGCTCTGCATGCCCTTGAGCAAATGCAGGACGTAATGTACGATTAGGAATATCGATAGCAGCCCTATACTCAGGTGACCATGATTTGGACATACGAGTGTTCGAGAAGCCATCAACTAAATAACCAGACTTCCATCTTGGATTATTTGATGTATCTAATATTTGCTTGTTCTGTGCCTCAGTCTCTAAGAAGTTCAGAACAGAATAGTATTCCACCTGACTCAATCTATTATCGATACGACCGATGTCACGCATGGTATATCTACGCTGATCAATGAACTCAACATTAACTTCATCTGTATTTAATGTATATGCAGGAATAGTTAATGTATATAGATGCATTGAATCACTTGGAACGTCTGGTGCCGCAGGTGTTCTTGAAGGAACACCAGGAGAAATACCAAACTTCCCTTTAGAATCTAAATACACCTTATCAATTCGTGGTAAGTAGAACTGAATATCAGTTTCAAACTGTGAGTATCTTACTGGAGCGGACGATGTAGACCTGCCGGAACCGGTAAAGTTACCACCAGCATCGCTCACACGAGGTCTAAAGTCAACCGCAGATCGTAATTCTATATCACCCAGCTTAGGGATATCAGCAAAATCAACACCTACATATGAATCGACAGTAAAGAAATCACCCGCACCATGAGTGAAGTACTTATACTTAACAGTAAGTGCTACAGCTGCTGGGTAGTTCGATGTAGTCTTTAGACTAATACGACCAACGTCATAGTAATCATCACGCTGACCATTGTCTAGATTAAAGTGATCAGTTACAATAACTTCAGGTGAAGTTCCGGTTTCAACAATTGATACTAATTCATATATGTCTGCATGGTCTAACGCTTGACCAGAACCGGTAAAGTCTGTGTTAACACCAAATGTTGAAAATGGAGATAGATTTGTAGTTAATGTTTTAGTCTTAAGTTCTGCCTCAGTATTAACCGTCCTTATAATAGGCGCAATCAATCTTACAATATCACTATCCGCTGTTGCTGATATATTAGATATAACAACACTTGGAGGACTTGTAGAGTTATCGATAGCAATATTGGCTGGCAAGATTTCTTCGCCACCCACTGTTGTATCAGTATCGTTTATTAAGATCCAATTAGAGTTCGATGATCTAGATCCAAATTGCTCTCCTGTTCCACCTGCAGTAAACGTTGCAGTAAGTCCAACGGATACTGTTGTTGAACCAACTATACGGTTTGTTTCATATCTACAGTTATAATCTACACTAACACCGGATGTTATTGTGTTAAGTGTTTTAATTCTTGAGTATGGTAATTCATATACTAATGAATCAGGACCGATGTTGTATGCAGTTGCAGCGCCAGAGTCAGCGATCGTTGCTGCGAAGTTAGCACCAGCTGCCGTACCTTCTTTGTCATCTACGTGTGTAGCTGTTGACATACCAGTTTTGCCGGCAGTGTTGTCGACATAATCAAAGATATGAACTCTATATCGTGAAGCAACAGTTGCACCATTGCCACTCACACGTTCAATAGAACGAGCTCGACATGTGCCAATCTCTCTAGCAATTATGCCAGCTGTTTCATTAGTAACATAAGTGTCTGTAAAGTAAAAATTATTAGCATCAATTTTTGTTATAGTGTACTGTCCATTATAACTAGTTGTATCTAATATTGATATGGCATCACCAGTAACTAAACCAGGAGATGATGATGTTGCCTTAATAGTACCCGCTACTGTAGAATTGTAATTAACAATATTTGACAAGCTGCTAGAATTTGAAAGAACACTGATCTTACCGTATGTAGTAATGTCAGGAACACCCGACATCGATGTTACTTCCATATAGTTATTATGAGTTATTTCTATAACCTTATCTGTAACTCTCTCAATATCTCTTGCTTTATCAAATGCTACATTAGTAGTACCTAATGTTTCAATCTCATAACCACGTACGTACGCCTTGGAAGGTTCGATGGCAATGGTCAACTTAGTTTCATCAGGGGTTGATGCAACGTGATCTTTAACCAATGCTTTGAATGGGTTAACATAGTAGTTACCCGATTCATCGAATGTTCTACGGGCCAACTCGTCAGCTAAGAAATTATAATCAGGTCCACGTGCATTCTTTGTAATAACACCGTCTTCAATACGAGCAATAAGAACGAAGTTACCTAAGGCAGCATTAACCGTTTGGGTAGATAACACGGCTGTAATAGAATAACGATGTGCGCCTGGAGCTGTTGCGTTAGGACTACCTGTTGCATTATCGGTTAACGATGCGTCAGTACCTGATGCAATTAACTGTTCTGTAACAAGTAAACCAATGTCAGCTGACACATTATGTGTATACTTAGATAGTATAATTGTCTTGGCTGGAACAGTAACCATATGCTTATTGATATAATAGATACCAGCTTCAATAGCTACAATTGAACCGTAACCTGTGGCGTCAGCAGATTTAACTGTGGCGGTCTTACCGGTTGCAGTTAGTCCAACACCAGCGGCGAACGTAGTACCAAATGTGGATTTTATCCAGATAGTAGTTTCATCGGTGCCCGTGGCTAATTCAGCGTGAACAACCTCAGCCCTATTAGGTGGTGTCGCAGTATCACTAAATTCCGTACCAATTAATTCTGCAGCCGTTGAATCAGCAATGCCTGTTAAAGCGCCGGACAATTTTACATAGTCAATTTTATTGTGTAAGTGTAATGTGCCAGGAACAACAACTGAACCATCTTTAAATAGGTGATCACCTACCGAAGATATTTGATGTTGCAACGATGTCTGAAGTTGTGTTAACTCCCGCGCTTGAATCGCTTTACCAGGTCTGAATAATATTCTTTGATATTTTTCTTTTGGACTTAGACCATCTGGACCTGGTATGATAAAATCATCCCAATACGGTTCTGTGTTAAATTTAATTGCCATGCTTGTTTCCTATTAAAATGCGATTACTAATCTTACTGTTTCAACTTGATCGGTGTTTCTGCTTGTAGGTGTCTTATTCTCAATAAACATAATATCACCTGAATTATGATTAATTAGAGGGGCAACAACTGCAGTAATATTTTTAGCGGTGCTGATGTTAGCGTTTTCTATCTTAACATCATCCCCTAAACCTACATCAAACGCAGTAAACCCTGTAGTTTCGTTTTGCATGTAATATATAATGCCGTTATCCGCATCATATTCTACAACTATTCCTTTAGCACCTGTTACTGTTGCTTCAATAACTAGATCCGGAGTAGATGCAAAATTAAACCCTACAGCAACATCAAGTCTTTTACACGTATTATATGCGGTAGCTTCTGCAACCTGGGCTGCAGTGCCCATACCAGAACCACCACTTCCTACCGTAAGAGCTTTAAATACTTCACCAATACTTTCGGTCTTCATACCAGCCGCGATGTTATTTGGCGAGGTAGTATTACCTAATGTTAATACCTTATAAAAGTTACCTACAAGGAATGAACCATGGTTAACTGTTTGGTTAGCTAGCTCAATTGGATTCTTAATAAGTGAGATCTGTCTAAAGTCATTCGAATCAGGAATTGTAGCTGACTCATCACCCGTGAATGGTTTGTTAATAGTCACATAGTGAGAGCGAAGATCGTTAGTGGCATCATAACCAAAACCACCTTGAGGACCAATAACCGGTCTTACTACACCTGCTGTTGTTGAACCAGCCGCCTCTATAGTAACTGTAGCGTGGGTATAACCCGCTCCTGGGGTACCGAACCCAGCATCCATTCTAACACCAGTAATAACCTTAGGTGCATCACTAGAAAGTATTGCTGTGGCTGTTGCCCCAGTTCCGTCACCAACAATGGTAAGGGCTGGAACAGACGTATAACCAATACCTGCTGTTGTAACCTTCATGTTATAGATCGCGCCATCAACTGCAGTAGTCTGCACACTCCATTGGTTTGTCAATGCTGTATCAGAACCCGGAATACCTGCGGGGTTAACTTTGATACGTCTAACTGGAATGAAAGACGATGTTAAGAATTTGGATACATCAACCGTAGGAACAGTGAACATATATTTCCATATGTAACCGTCAGAACCCGTAACGTGAACACCAGATGTTTGCACACCAATAATGTCTGGGTTAGTTGAACTTGTTCCGCCACCAGCTTTCATGCAAAGATACACGTTGTTATTATCTGAAATAACAAAATACTTTTTGCTTTCAAGGTTTGTGTCTTGGTCGTCATACTCTGCATATGTTGTACCAGATACCCATAGGTTTCGTGGTGAACTGTGCACAATATCTGTGGCATCAATCTTCTTCATGGCAAACATATTTTCCCATAAAGTCATATTGGTATTATCGTTCTCGTATGGAATATCTGGAGTAGTGTCATCATCCCACTCGTTCGGCCGACCCAACGCCATATAAAATTGGTTTTCTGCAAGACTGGTTACGAATTTGTTCGTAGTATCAAGTCTAAATTTACTGGTTATAATTGCTGACATATTGTCTCCGTTATTATGATATTACGATCTCGGTCGTACCTAATTGTGTTCCTATGTTGTTATTTATACCATCTAAAATAGTATAATGACCTAATTCCCCATTACCGCCCCACCAAGTGAATTTATTATTCTCCCAGTGATCCCACATACCAATATCCCACTTACCATCAATGTCACCGCTTGAACCAGTTGCAGGGATATCCCAAGTTTTTTCTACGTAACTTCCGATCTCGTGGAATGAAACTGGACCAATTTGTTTTGCTGGTAGGTTTATATTAAATAATCCAGCAGGAATCAACCAACCAGGTTGTAAATTATTGTTACGTGAAGCCAACAACTTAATAAAGATTAAGATCTCACCGAAGAATATAAATCCTGCCGGGTGAACCAATCTTGTGAATGCATTTTTCCATTTAGATACGTTTGATCCAGTCTTAAGAACGTATGAAAACTTTTGCCAATAGTGTGAGTCTTGTATTCTTTTTTCTTTTTGTGATAAGAAACCATTCGCTGTAGTGAACAAACCTTTAGGATATGATTTAACCACATCACCAATTGATAATGGATTAGTGAATGTTAACTTGTA
>Ga0307986_10002654_pt1 | contig 12710 bp, 13 predicted proteins | sample EllFjometageno82_FD_203170 | JGI IMG/M metagenome (GOLD analysis project Ga0307986, IMG submission 203170) | Marine microbial communities from Ellis Fjord, Antarctic Ocean - #82 | ecosystem: Environmental > Aquatic > Marine > Unclassified | place: Southern Ocean | collected 2014-10-09
TCTACTCCAATTAAAGCTTCGGTTTCTATTTTTTTATTTTTCCAATCCCATAAAAATTGAGGAGTGGGTTCGTTTGCGTCTTTTTTTCGGGTGAGCCATCGAACTTGATGACCATTTTCAGTCAACAGCTTAGTAAGTTGCCTGCCTATTAAACCTGTGCCACCTGTTATCAATATAGTTTTCATGATGAAGGAAGATTAATTAAACTCGCCTAATAGAGAGCTTTTAAAAACTGCTAAAGCCCTGTTTCTTGCAAATGAATGTTCAACAATTGGTGACAAATAACCGGGATTAAAATTTTTAACCCATTTGCGTATGTAATTTAACTCTGGGTCGAATTTTTTAGTTTGTTCTTCAGGATTAAATATCCGAAAGTAGGGAGCTGCATCACATCCGCAACCCGCTGCCCATTGCCAATTACCGTTATTGGAAGAAAGTTCATAGTCGAGAAGTTTCTCAGCGAAATAGGCCTCACCCCATCGCCAATCAATCAGCAAATGTTTGGTGAGAAAACTTGCAACAATCATTCTTACGCGGTTGTGCATCAAACCTGTTTCATTCAGTTCTCTCATTCCTGCATCTACAATTGGATAGCCGGTTTCACCTTTGCACCATAGTTCAAATTCTTTTTCATTGTTCCGCCATAAAATGTTTTCATATTTTTTTTTGAAACTTTTTGTTACAACATTTGGAAAGTGGAAAAGTATCATCATAAAAAATTCCCGCCATATCAATTCGTTTAGCCATTGCTCATTTAATTCGACTGCTACAGAAACAAGTTTACGAATACTAACTGTACCGAAACGCAAGTGCACACTTAGTCCACTTGTTCCAATTATAGAAGGAATGTTTCTTGTTTTTTCATAGTCTGAAATAATTTGTTTGTGAATTACTGGTGAATCTATGTTTGAAGATGATGACTCAAAACCAATTTCATTGAGTAGCGGAAATCGAAATGCCTCTGTTTTAATTAAATTGCTTAAAAGATTTTCGCTATCATAAAAATTAACTTCCGTTTCCTTCAACTTTTGTTTCCATATTCTTGAATAAGGAGTGAAAATGGTATAAGGCGTTCCATCGTTTTTCAGCACTTCATTTTTTTCAAAAACAACCTGGTCTTTTGAAGTGTGAAACGAAATGGCCATAGTATTTAAAAAATCAGCAACTTCCTTATCTCTCCTTATTGCGTAAGGTTCGTAGTCATGATTTGTATATACTTCGTCAATATTAAATATTGAGCAGATTAATTTGAATGCATTGAGTGGGGTTTCATTAATTAACCATATTGATGAACCGATCTTGTTTAATTCATTTTCAATATTCAATAAATTCTGATAGATGAAAGAAACTCTTTTGTCTTTTTTATCAGTTAGGGAGTCTAAAATATTTCTATCAAAAATAAAAACCGGCAAAACCCTGTTTTTACTTTTCAATGCACGAAATAATCCATGGTTATCAAAAAGACGGAGGTCTCTGCGAAACCAAAAAACGGAAACTTTAACTTTATCCATTATCAATTTAAAAAATGTTGTTTAAAATTCAAAAATAAAACCCAAGGTTGGAACAATTGACAAACCTTTGTTATCCAATATAATCGGCAATGCATTAGAGCCATCTTGCACAATATCTTTCCCATCTGTTGTTTGAAATCCTTTATTGTCAGCAGTTCTTTTAAATGTGTAATCGGGATTGCTTTGATTTTTAAAACCGAGTGCATTTTGAACATCAAGGTAAATGTCTAAAGTTGTTTTCTTGAAATTTATTTTTTTATCTACTCTGAAGTCAAGTTGATTAAATGCCATCAACCGTTGACTGTTAAGTTTTGTATTATCAAGAGTTCCTTGTCCTAGTAGCAAATAGGTTTGTTGCGATACAGTCATATCATAAGGCGTGTATGGCGAACCTCCTGCAAACCTATATTTAAGTCCCATTTCCCAACCTTTTTTAAACTTTCGCCCAAGGGTTGCAGAAATTAAATGCTGGTTGTCCCAAGAGGAAGGGATTAATATTCCATTGTCTCCTGAAAATCTACTCCTTACAAAGGTGTAACTAATTACATAAAAAATATTTTTAATCAATTTTTGTTGCGCAAAAACTTCAAAACCGTAAGTTTCACCTTTTCCATTACTTTTAATTTTTTCACTACCAATTGAACCAAAAGCCGCGCCCTGATTTGCAAGTGAAACTCCAGTGGCAGCAGAAACTGGATAATTGTTGTACTGTTTAAAGAACCCCTCAATGGTAACTCTAAAAGCTTCGTTTGGTAAAAATTGAGTGCCTAATACATAATGTGTGGATTGAATGTACTTCATTGATTTATTTACTAAATCTCCGCTGGCATCTTTATAACCAAGCGAAGTATAAGTAGGAATTTTATAATAATTTCCAATTGAAGCAGTCAGGTCAAATTTTGGGCTGATGTGATAAGCCATGGAAAGCCGAGGTGATAATGCATTTAAAGGGTTATTTCCATCTTTCATAAAACTGTTCATATCGGTCCTGAAACCCAACGAAACCAAAAGTTTTTCATTAAAAACATTTTTGGCAACTTGCCCAAAAAGACCATATTTAAAGAAATCTATATCACTTTTAAACTGTATAAATTGAGCTGGAATAATAACATTACCTAAACTGTCTGAAATGCTATTAGTTACTTTACTATATAAATCTGTGTTGTATTTTACATATTGAGCCATTGCACCAAACGTTATTTTCCAATTATTTACATATTTATTGTAATCAAACCTGAATTTATTTTCAATTTCTTGAGATTTGAGCTTGAGCGTTCTTTGGGATTCGATTTTGTTTTCATCTTCAAATTTATCAATTCTATTTTCGAACATATTTCTGCTCGCAATAAAGTTCATAAAGCCTTTGTCAATTTTTCTTTTTAGAACGAAACCAGTTGTATAATTCCATTGGTTAATGTATGGAACTGAACGCATGATGAATACTGTTTCTGGCGTGCTATTTCTTGTTTGGGCAAATTCAAATCTGTCAATAGCACCCAACCCAATAGCTGACAAAGTAGTTTTATCATTAAATTTATGTGTTACTTTATATTGAAAGTCATAAAAATTAGGTCTAATAGGAAGGTCAATTGCTTTGAAAAGTAAATCAAGATATGATTTTCTGGCTGATGCCAAGAATGTTGTTTTTTTTGAAATTGGTCCTTCAAGAGTTACAACTGATTCTGTTAAACTTGCACGAATATTTCCTGATAGCCTTTCTCTATTTCCATCACGTTGTTTGATAACAAAAGTTGAAGCCAAAGCATTATCATATCTGGCATCAAATGCAGAAGAAGACAATTTTAAATCTTCGATAAATGAAACATTCAAAATACCTTGAGCACCACCTGAGCTGCCTTGTGTTTGAAAATGATTTAAAACCGGTATTTCAACCCCATCTAAATAATATACATTTTCATTGGGAGCGCCACCTCTTATAATGATATCATTTCTTGCTGCTCCACTGGTACTTCCACCAACACCTGGAAGAGTTTGAATAACTTTTGAAACATCAAAATTGCCTCCCGGATTTGCTTTAATTTCTTCAGTAGTAAGTTGCTGAACAGATAAAGGCGTAATTAAATCTGTTGCCACGGCTGATTTGCCTTTGTCAAAAGTTACGGTTACTTCTGTTAAACTTGTTGCACTTGGTTCAAGTTCAAAGTTTACAACTTGAGCATTTCCAGTAGTAACAACAATGTTGAATTTAAGTTGGGTTTGATAACCAATGTAAGAAACCTTTATGTTACAAGCGCCAATTGGGACTTTTAGTTTATAGTTTCCTTCAATATCAGTTGCAGCACCATTAGTTGTTGTTTCAACTACCACTGCTGCACCAATTATTGTTTCTTGGGTGTTTTTGTCTTTTACATTGCCTATTACTACCCCAGTAGTTTGAGAAAAAGCTGACTGCAATCCGAACAAAAAAATAGTTAGCGTTATTTTAGTTATTTTACTCATTTGATGATGTAAGGTAGATTCTCGTTCTTGTAAAAAACAGTTTTAAATTTTTCATAAATAAATATAGTTAGGATTATTAGTTCAAATCCATAAACAACATCTTCGATCGGAATTGTGAGTAATCTGATGGAAAGATTCTCATCATTATTATACCAAACCACAGGCTCTATCAGCCCGTAGCCTGTGAGTATTCCGTTAACAATGAAAAATGGAATCAGAAGTATCGGGTAAATACTAAATATTTTTTGAAGCCATTCAACTTTAAAAACAAATTTGAATATCAGAAGCATTAACCCAGTGCTGATAAAAGTTGCAGAGGTATAAGTTTTTTCAAAATGGATTAATCCAATAAATAAAAGCATAAAAGAAAGAAATAAGATAAAACCATTTTCGAATTTTCGATTCCATGCTATATTGAAAAATTTATTTAGGCAGTGATAAGTAAAAACACATGCAAAAGGGAATACAGAAAAAAAATAAAATCTCTTCGATAGGAAGATTAAATAGCTTGATGCCTAAAGTGTACTTACTACTAAAACCCCAGACACCGTTAGCGGTGAACACTGCATCCCAAATTAAAAAGCAAAATGCCGAAATAATATTGGCACTAAAAAATGCTCCAAAATATTTGTTGAATTTTATTTTTGGATGAAATGAAAATATAAACGGAACTATTACCGAAAATATATTTACAAGAAGGTAAGTAAATTTCATAGTAGATTATTTGTGTTCGTTTTTCGAAAATATTTTAACGGAACCCAAAGCATACCGAAACATTCTCCGTGTTGTTTTCCTAAATGTTTGTGGTGCATTTTATGTGCTCTACGTATGGCTTTAAAGTAAGCGTTATCAATGTTTCGTAATATTTTAAATCGCTGATGAATAAAAATATCATGAACTAAAAAATATGAAAATCCATAAATTGTAATTCCAAGTCCTATCCAAAAAAGAAAATTGAAATTGTTTTGCATTCCAATCAATAATCCAACTATTCCCGGAATGGCAAAAATGAGAAAGAAGAAATCATTTCTCTCAAAGAAGCCATTCGTGTCCTTTTTATGATGGTCTTTATGCAATATCCAAAGTAGACCATGCATAATGTATTTGTGCGTAAGCCATGCAATAATTTCCATGGAAGCAAATGCACTAAGGGTAATTAGGAGATTTATCATTTTTTCTTAAACATTTTATTAAGTGCATTTTTTCTAAAATTAAAAATATTTTCAATTTTATTTCTGATAAAAAAGTGATGTGCAATTTTACCAATGAATGAAAAAGGCAACTCATATTTTACTTCGTCACTCATCAGAACACCGCCATTACTTTCGGTAAAGGTATGTGTGTGTTCCCAAACTTTGTAAGGACCTTTTAGCTGCCGGTCAGTAAAATATTTCCCTGTTTCTACTTTGCAAATTTCAGTTTGCCAGCTCACTGCAATACCCAATAAAGGTTTTACTTTATAATCAATAATCATACCTTCATAAATATCACCATCTAATGTAGTTAATATTTTAAAATCCATTTCAGGAGGCGTTATTAACGAAAGATTTTTTGGCGATGAAAAAAATATCCATGCTTCTCCAATGCTGATTGGCAACCAATGCTCTGTTTTATATTGATACATGAGAATTAATTTTTATTTTATTTTTTTCGGCAAATTCTTGGTAATGAAAAAGTATTTTATCAAAACATATTTTCAGCCATGCAGTATATTCATCAGGATTAATTATTAAATCTTTTGCAAGTAAATTCAGGTCAACATACTTCCATTTTTTCACTTCTGATTTGTTTGGAACAGGAACGCCATCAGAAATTCCAAAAAAAACATGGTCATACTCATATTCTTTTAAACCATTTTCAAATTCTGCTTTATAAATAAAACTGAATTGAAAATTCGTTTCACATTTTATTCCCATCTCTTCCATCAGCCGCCTTTCAACGGCTTCGTTTAACTCTTCACCAAATCGCGGATGGCTGCAACAAGTGTTTGTCCACAATCCGCCTGAATGATATTTATCGTCATCCCGCTGTTGAAGCAACAACTCACCGTTACTGTTGAAAATGAAAACAGAAAATGCACGATGCAACAAACCTAATTGATGCACAAGCAATTTTTCGAGTTTGCCCCAAGGCTTATCGTCTTCATTCACAAGAATCAAATAATCTTCGTTTGACATTTTTATAATTATATTTTTAGTAAATAATTTTTAATTATGCTTTGGAGTTCTTTGTCATTAAGCCCATTAATATTTTCCTTCAAGAATTTTTTATCTGAATCAATATTACTTTTATAACCAAGAAAGTTCGGAGCATTCATTTGTATCGTTAATCGCAGATATGTTAGTTCTACATTATTTACATCAGATGCAATTGCTGATTCAAGGATATCTTTTCCTTCGTTAAACAAATTCCATTTTGTATAAGGATTAAATGCATATTTTGCCATAATAATTTTCGCAGCCCCTTTGTAACCGTAAAATACCGAATTATTGGAGCTATTTTTATCTGCTATAACTAACAGTTTATTTGCTTTTGCTTCATCTTTTGAAGCTTCCTGATAAAGGCTACGCAAGCTACTTAAATCAGAATTAACAAGTGGAAGAAAGAAAAGCAAAAGAAGGAGTTTCATCTTAAAAAATATTTAATTGATACCTGAGGTTTGATTTAAACATGAGAATAAATTTTTGAAAGTTGGGAATGCGAACTCTTTCATTCATAATGCGTTGTGCAGGCATTTTTTTAATCTTTTTGAAAAGAACGGTGTAGTAATAATAAGCAAGGTAAACTCCATTGCGTGAGTTTTTTGGCAACATTTTAATTCCGGTTAATGCTTCTGCAAAATCATTTTCAATCTCCTTTTCAATTTTCAATTTATCGTGAGTTTTGAAATTCTTCAGATCCACATCAGGAAAATAGGTTCTTCCTAAGTCTTCGTTATCTGCTTTTATATCACGAAGAAAATTTACTTTTTGAAATGCAGCACCCAGTTTCATTGCATAAGGTTTTAGTTCCTCGAATACTTTTTCATCACCTTCAGTAAACACATGCAGGCACATTAAGCCAACTACTTCAGCTGAACCAAGAATATATTTATTGTAATTCTCATTATTGTAATTCTGTTTATGCAAGTCCATCTCCATACTGTCGAGAAAGGAATTAATCCACTGCATCTTTATTCCATATTGATGAACAACATGCTGAAAGGAATTTAGAATTGGGTTTAATGAAATTTTATTTTCAATGGCTGCGTATGTGTCTTCTCTGAAATGTTGAAGAAGACTCTTCTTGTCATACCCATGAAAGCTATCCACAATTTCATCAGCAAAACGAACGAAACCGTAAATGGAATATATAGGACTTCTCAATTTTTTATCTAGAAATAAAATGCCAAGTGAAAAACTTGTGCTGTATTTCTTTGTGGTGATTTTGCTGCAAGAAGCAGACACCTCGTCAAACAGTGATTTCATTATTTGTCGATTTTAATTTTTTATCAAGTAAACCCGCAGCTATTTTTCCAGAAATTATGGCAGGAGGAACCCCCGGACCTGGCACAGTCAACTGACCTGCATAGAAAAGATTATTAATCTTATAGTTTTTAATTTTTGGCTTCAGGATGGCTGTTTGCATGAGTGTATTTGCCAAACCGTATGCATTTCCTTTGTAAGAATTGTAATCAGAAATGAAATCATTTACACAATAACTTTTCTTGTAAATGATGTGCGACAGAATTTCTTCTCCAATTAAATTTTCAAGTCGGTGCATCATTATTCTGAAATATTTTTCCCTTGCAATATCCGTATCTTCTAAGCCCGGAGCCAATGGCATAAGGAGGAAAAGATTTTCATTTTCAGCAGGAGCGACAGAGTTATCCGTTTTGGATGGACAACACACATAAAACAAAGGTTTGGTAGGCCATTGTGGATTTTTGTAAATTTCTTTTGAGTGGTCGGATAAACTCTCATCAAAAAATAAAGTATGATGATTGATTGTTTTAATTTTTTTATTTACTCCGATGTAATAAATAAGACAAGAAGGGGCAAAGATTTTTTTTGACCAGAATTTTTCAGAATAATTTTTTTCGTCTGCTTCCATCAATTCACTTTCTACATGATGATAATCGGCTGAGGCAATAACGCCATCACAGGAAATAATTTCTCCGTTAACCCTGATTGCATTTGCGGTACCGCCTGATGTAATTATTCTTTCGACCGGTGAATTGAAATGAAACTTTGCCCCATTAATTTTAGCAACTTGTACAAATGCATCCACCACTTTCCCGAATCCGCCTTGCGGATACCATGTTCCTAATTTGAGTCCTGCATAATTCATTAAGCTGTAAAGAGCAGGTGTTTCTTCCGGCATTGCACCAAGAAACAGCACAGGAAATTCCATTAAAGCAAGCAGCTTTGGATGAGAAAAATATTTTCGGATGTGTTTGCTGAAAGATGAAAATACTTGCAACCGAAGTGCACCTTTTATCAAATTGATATCAGCAAATTCACTCAACGAAAGTCCCGGTTTATAAACCAATTCTTCCATTCCTGTTTTGTATTTATACTCTGCTTCCTCCATGAATTTGTTCAGTCGCTTCTTGCTCCCTGCTTCAATGGATTCAAACCAATCGCCTAACTCTTCAAAGTCTGCTGGGATATTTATCACATCATTTTTTCCATACACTACATCAAATGCAGGATTCAATAATTGTAGTTGATAAAAATCTGAAACCTTAAATCCAAAATCGTTAAAGAATTTTTCAAATACATCGGGCATCCAATACCAGCTTGGACCCATGTCGAAAACAAAACCGTCATCCGTTTTTAATTGCCTTGCTCTTCCTCCTGCTTCTCCATTTTTTTCAAACACATGCACATCATGTCCTGCTGCTGACAAATAGCAAGCAGCACTTAATCCTGAAAAACCAGAGCCGATGATAGCTATTTTAGACATTAGTGATGTTTATATTTATGTGAATATATCTAAACATGTGTAATAATTTGTTTTTCTAAATCCTCAACAGAATAAAGTCGAATGAATTTATTTGAATTCTTAAGCGTGCTTAATCTTGAAGCATCGGAGGCCATGTAAATGGTTTGGGATGAAAATATTTTTTTCATTTGGTTAATCTTCTTTAAATCATTGTCTGTATCATTTTTCCTCACCACAAAAAACATAAGTCCAGAAGGGTTCAGTTCTTTCACAGCCGACTCGATTGAGGCAAATGGAACATTGCATCCCAGGTAAATCACTTTATGCCCTGCATTACGGAGCAGGTAGTGAGCAAACAACAAACCAGTTTCATGCAATTCATCTTCCATAAGAAAGAGCAGCCATAATTTTTTAGGATGTGTTGCAGGAGGCAGTGCATCAATAGCAGTGTGCAGTTTTTGCCTTATGAGGTTTGTGATAAAATGCTCCTGAGCTGGCGGTAAAACATCCTTTGCCCACATAATTCCAAGGCGAACAAGTGAAGGGTAAATTATCTGTATATAAGTTCCTTTAATGCCGAAGCGAAGCAAAGCATTGGAAAAAAATTTGTCGAATTTCTCTTCGTTAAACTCCAAAGAAGCTGCAATGCACTGTGAGATGAGATATTCAACACCATGGTCAGGCGAAATAGTTTTAGACAATTGTGTTTCGAGTAGCCCATTTAGTTTTTCATCTGACATTGAGCACAATTCAGAAACTTTAAAATCATCATTCATTAAGCTTACGATATTCAACAAACGCCTAAGTTGTGAACCATCATAATAGCGGGTATTTCCTTCGCTGCGTTCAGGTTTCAATGCATTGTACCGCTGCTCCCACACACGAATAGTATGTGCCTTGATACCTGAAAACTGCTGAAGTTCGGATATGGAGAATAGATTCATTCTGTTTAACTTTGTGCAAAAATATATAAACAAAATGACGTAGCAAAATATTTGGTAAAAATTCGTCAAAATTTGGAGTGGAATAATGCATTAGGGAAGCGGCTCTTTTGCTTTGGGTAAGTTGTTTTATTCTGTTTCCTAAACTGTCCTTCTTTTAATGAATTTGCTTTGACTTAATTTGTCAAAGACACTATTTATTCTTGTAACAAAAGTGAAATTTTGAAAATAGTTCTTATTACGGAGCCAATAGAGCGTGGGAGATTGCACTCTTTTGACATTGCCTTTGGGCTTCGTGTGTCGGCAGGCAAAGGCAAATGTGTGCAATGTGCGGTGGCTTAGAATTTTTTTTGTGCGGTGGGGGTGTTTGATTTTTTTTGAAGCGGTGGATTGAGTGTCGGCAATTGGTCAAGGTCTGTGTCGAGCTACAGTGAAATTGTCTGCCGAATTCAGGTCTGCCGAAAGGTTGTTTTGAAGTCAAAAGTTTGGTCGTTTAGATGTCAGCCCGATGGTTGCAGTGTCTGTCCTTACGCTTGCAGGTAACGGTTTTGTATATTAAAAGTAGGCGATTTCGAAGGAATAAACTTTCGTTTAAACACAAAGTTTTAAACGAGCTAAAAACCCTTAAATTCAGTAATATATCGCCTATTTTTTATATACATTGTTAGCTGTAGTCTTGTTTATTCGCCTCTCTTCAAATGAGTAAAGTCTTTTAATTCTTTCCCGTCATATCGATATAAAATCCCATATCGACCACCGAACCATACATTTCCATCTGTATCTTCTGTTATAAATCGCAATTCAACAAGTTCTTGGTCTTTGTCAAATGGAACTGAAGTAAACGTTCCTTTATCATACCAGGAAACTGTACTTCCTCTAAAACTTCCTATCCAAATCTTACCTGTTTTATCCTGATAAAAACAAGAAACCATATTGTTGTTGAGACCATCATTTTCATCGAAAAATTGAAATGAACTATCCTTATAAAAAATTAACCCTTGATCTAAAGTGCCAAACCATAAGTTTCCATCACGGTCTTTGAAGCTTGAGAAAATCATATCATCAGGAAGGCCATCTTCCAAAGTGAAATTATCAAAGACTTTTCCATCATATCGGGTTATTCCTCCGTGTGTTTGGGAGGTAAACCAAATATTACCGGCATTGTCTTCTACTATGCTTTGAATAACATTGTTGTAAACACTATCTACAGGATGAATCCGTCCCTTAAATTTTAAGTATGAAGTGAATGTTTTACCATCAAAATGATAAGCACCACTTGCCAATGTACCTAACCAAAAATCACCCTTTTTGTCCTGTATTAACCAAAGGACTTCTTCGGTTACCCTACTTCGAAATCCTGTTTCTTTAGAAAAAATTGGAATAGTCTCTTGTGGAAGCGGAAAATTAGTGAATTTTTCGCCATCATAACGACACAATCCTTTGGAAGTAGCAAACCATAATAGACCATCCTTGTCTTCTATTACCGAATTAATTTTATTTGAACACAGTCCATCTTTCGTAGTGATGTTAGTAAATTTAATTCCGTTATATTTATAAACACCTTCGGAAAATGTAGTAAACCACATATTCCCATCTTTATCTAATAAACCGTTTGTAACTATGTCGCCTGCATCACGATTTTTAGGATTAGGTCTATTATCGAAAAATAGCTCTCTATTATTATCTTCAAGATTAGATGATTTGGTTTTTACCTGACCATTACAAGATGAATTGAAAAGAATCATTAATATTAACGGAAAGTATTTAAGTCTTATCATTTGCTTTTTTTCTATAAAACTATAGTACACTTTTAATTATGTGACTTTTCAATTGTAAAAAAACTGTAAAAAGAGGTAAATTATAATAATGTTTATTCTGTGTTGTTAGATTGCAGCTAACGTTTTTGTATAAGGTTAGTTGCGTGTTTAAAGCAGTGAATTTAGTAAATAAATACAGATAGAAAGTCCGCGAGGACTTTCGTAAATAAGCTAAAACTAGCAATTAATTTTATACGGTGTTGGCCATAGTTTTTCAAAATTCAGTTCGAGAGTTTCCTCCTTTTATAAAATCAAATTTTTCATAATATTCTGGGCTATTTAAAACTGTTCTCAAACTATTTTTAGAATCTCTATTTCGTATAAGTATTTCAAATTCATATTTCATTCCTGACTTTTCAGTAATTTTTAAGTAGTTTTTGTTTCCGAATATCGAGTGAGTTGTCCAACTTCCATAATCCATATATTTCAAATAAATATTTTCGAGTTCATTCAGAACAATACTTTTATTCTCGCCATTCTCGTTAAACTCAATTCCGTCAGTTGAAATTTTCAGGTTTCCGATTTTTTTCGGTTTGATGAATGATTGTCCAAAAAGAAAATACGCTCCAAATAATAATATTATCAAAGCTGTATATTTTAAGTAAATATTTTGATTTTCTTTATCTAATAAAAAAACGTAAAAGTTTGCAAATAAATAAAATATTCCAAAAATAATAGAATAATATTTATTGTATTATTTAGTTTTTACAATTTCAGTTCGAAATTCCTGTGTCATTTTTTTTATATTATGGCCAACAATTGGATATAGACAATTGTCTATATCCACATTATAACACTAAGATAGCAAATAAGTTTAAAATGTAATATAATTTGTTGAGGTTTGCCCTCTATACATTCTAAAATAGTTTAATAGCATTTAGTTTTTCGGATGATGTGTTATAGATAATTTAACCTATATCATAATATTCGGTTCTGTCGCATCTGCTAAAATTAAGCATCAAGTTTTAAACTAATTTAATTTTTTAAGAAGCTAATGATATAAATGATTTGTAGGTTGAACTTTCAGGGTTCACCAGTTGATTTTTCTTTATCAT
>Ga0307986_10002656_pt1 | contig 12705 bp, 11 predicted proteins | sample EllFjometageno82_FD_203170 | JGI IMG/M metagenome (GOLD analysis project Ga0307986, IMG submission 203170) | Marine microbial communities from Ellis Fjord, Antarctic Ocean - #82 | ecosystem: Environmental > Aquatic > Marine > Unclassified | place: Southern Ocean | collected 2014-10-09
GTATATTGATGATATTCAATTAAGAGAAGATGGTGGTACTCCAGGATTTTTACAAACTATTAAGACAGCATTATGTATTCAACTAAAGGAGCAAATGGGTGTAGACAATATTATTCAAAGAGAAAATGAGCTTCATGCTATTGTTTGGAATAGATTATCTGCTTTAACTAACTTACATGTTTTAGCAGATAATATTCCAAATAGATTAGGTATTTATTCTTTTTACATCGAAGATTTGCATTTTAATTTAGGTGTTCAGCTCTTGAATGACAAATTTGGTATACAGGTAAGAGGTGGCTGTTCTTGTGCGGGTACTTATGGTCATATCTTATTAAATGTTGATATAGAGCAATCAAATAATATTACAAATACAATAGATAGGGGAGATCTTTCATTAAAGCCTGGATGGATAAGAATGTCTACTCATCCAACAATGACAAATAAAGATGTGGAATTTATTGTAAGCGCCATTGAAGAATTAGCTGAAAACCATCAATTATGGAGTGGAGATTATAATTATAGCAAGACAAGTAATGAGTTTGTTTACAAGGATAAAAAGTTTGCTTTAGATAATAAAAAAAGAGGTAATTCTTGGTTTACTAAAGAGTTAATTTAAGATGTATTTCATTAAATAGAATAGTATGCCTGTAGATAAAATTAATTTCTGAAGACAAGTATTCAAAGGGTTTAATAATTACCTCTTAAGAACTTTAGGTACAAGAATATAATCAGAATCTTTACTAGGAGCATTTTGTAATGCACGCTCTTGTGAAAGGTTTTTAATTTCATCATCATCCCTTAGAACATTTAGCTCTTCACTTAAATATATAAGAGGTTCAATTTTATCAGTATTTATTTCTGAAAGTTTATCTATGAATCCGATGATTTTCTTTAAATCCTCCTGCATGTCTAAAGAAGATTTTTTGTCAAAATCAAGTTTTGCTAGCTTAGAAAGGTTAGAAATTAATTTATTGTCTATTTTCATAATCAGTTAATTCATCAAAAATAATATTGTATGCCTTATTATTCAAATTTTTCACATCATTATTTTCTGAATTATCTAAATTAATTGGTTTGTGAATTTTAATATTTAGAAATCCAGGCCTTCCTTTAAAATAACTAAAGGGAAAACATTGTTTATTATCAGGCATTGTTACAGGGATAATTTTTCTATTCTCCTCAATAGCTAATTTAAAAGGTCCATTTTTAAATCTTTTTAATTTTATTGACGAATGAGGGACACCACCTTCAGGAAATATACATACATTAAGCCCTTCATTTAATTTTGTAATAGAATCTACAAATGCTGTATAAGCATCTCTTTTATTCTCTCTGTTAACAATTATAGTATTATGCTTATAAAACCAACCAAAAATAGGAATCTTAGAATATTCTTTTTTTGCCATAAACAAGATAGGTATAGGAAATGCAGCCAGTATTACAGGTATATCAATAGTTGAAACATGATTTGGACAGATTATATAACTTTCATTTTTATCTAAACCTTCTTCAATCTCAACTCTTAAAAAAACTCCTGAAAAAAACAAAGTAGATCTTGACCAATATTGCGTTATATAGCAAACAATTTTTTGATTTTTACGAATTTTGGTAAAGAAGAACAAAGCTGGAATAAAAAAGATAAATACACAAACAAAGACTACAAAAAACCATAGCCTCCAAAGAGAACTAAGAATTGTACTTAAAGCTTTAATATTAATATTATGCCATTTCATTTTACAAAGATAAAAATCCTATTTTTACAAATACGAATTTAAATAGATATGTCTAGAATATTAACTGGAATACAAAGTACAGGCTTACCACATTTAGGTAATTTACTTGGAGCAATAATTCCTGCTATTAAAATATCTAAAGATTTAGGTAACGAAAGTTTATTTTTTATTGCTGATCTTCATTCTTTTACGACAGTTCGGGACAAGAAATTATTAAAAAGTAATACATATGCTACTGCAGCTGCCTGGCTAGCTTTTGGTTTTGATACAGAAAAAAATATATTTTACCGACAATCTGATGTAACACAAGTATGTGAGCTAAGTTGGTATTTAAACTGTTTCACACCATTTCCAATGCTTGCAAATGCACATTCATTTAAAGATAAATCTAATAGATTATCAGAGGTGAATTCTGGTTTATTTACCTATCCCGTACTTATGGCGGCAGATATATTATTATATGATGCTAATATTGTACCTGTAGGCAAAGATCAAGTTCAACATTTAGAAATTACAAGAGACATAGCAGGTGCGTTTAATCATGTTTACAAGGATTCTTTTATTATCCCTGATGTTAAAATTGATAAAAGAGTAATGACAGTACCAGGAACAGATGGTCAAAAAATGAGTAAATCATATAATAATATCATTAATATTTTTCTTCCAGATAGCAAGTTGCGAAAACAAATTATGTCTATTCAAACCGATAGTTTAGGCCTTGAAGAGCCAAAAGACTACGAAACATGTAATGTTTATCAAATTTATAATTTACTTGCAACCAAAGATCAAAGTGAGTCGTTGGCAAATAAATATAGAACTGGAAATTTCGGATACGGACATGCAAAACAAGAATTATTTGATTTAATATGCTCTAAATTTGCTGCTCAAAGAGAAAAATTTACCTTTTTAATGAGTAATACTGATATTATAGAAAAAGAATTGATAAGCGGAGCTGCTAAAGCAAAGTTAATTGCAAACAATGTTTTGTGTAGAGTACGAGAAAATATTGGATACTAATGCCCTTAGTTGACCAAAGAATTATAGATTTTTTATTTGATCATCATGTTTTTTCTTTAGCCACATCTAAAGATAATAATCCCTATTCAGCAAGTTGCTACTATGCTTATAACCATATTGAGAACTCTTTAATATTTTCATCCGACTTAAAAACCACTCACGCTAAACAGTTTATAGAAAATCCAAAAGTATCTGCAACTATTGCAGTTGAGACAGATGATATTATGAAAATCCAAGGTTTACAAATATTAGGAATAGTTCACGCTTTAAATCAAGAAAAATTAAAGTTATCTCTTAGAGTATATTTAGAGAGATTTCCATATGCTAAGAAATTTCCATTAAAGTTATGGAGCTTAAAATTGAATTTCATTAAGATGACTGATAATAGCTTAGGCTTTGGAAAGAAGATTATTTGGATTGATGATTAGTGATTTCTGTATTTATCATATAATCTACGTTGATGATTGTCTGTATCAATATTCTTTCCTTTTATAAAAATATGTGTAACATTATTAGTTCTAACATCAAGTGCATCTCCTTCTGAGATGAATAATGTAGCTTCTTTGCCTTTTTCAAGAGTTCCAATTTTATTTTCAACACCTAATATTTTTGCTGTATTTAGTGTTAGTGCACTTATAGCTTTTTCATAGTCTAATCCATGCGCCACAGCAGTACCAGCTGAAAAAGGAAGATTCCTTGCTCCCATAGCCTCCATATCTCCTTCGTAACTAAAAGAAAAGAGTATCCCATTTTTCTCTAATATTGCAGGCTGTTGATATGGTTCGTGAATTTGACTATCTTCATTTTTGGGTAAGCGATGTACTCTATTAAGTATAACAGGAATGTTATTTTCTTTTAATTTATTCATAACCTTCACAGCATCTTCTCCTCCAATAATCACTATTCTTTTTACTTGGTATCTTTTGCTAATATCTATAGCATCGATGATGTCATTTGCATAATTTGCATGTATATATAAGTTTTTAGTGCCATTAAATAGCCCTTTCATACTCTCCATCTTTAAATCTATAGTGTTTTTAGATTTATAATATGAGAGGGATTTTTCTAATAAATTTTTTATTTTATTAATTTGCTCATTGTGTTTATCATTTTTTTTTGTTTCACCTTGTTCCGCCCACCATCCAGTTTTATAATATGATGACGGCCAGTTTAAATGAATTCCATCATCAGCTTTACATGTGGCATCTTCCCAGTTCCATCCATGTAAATACATTAACGAAGATTGACCAGAAATCAACCCCCCTCTAGGAGTTGATTGAGCTAATAAAACACCATTTGTAATAACAGTTTCAGAAATTTTTGAGTTGGGGTTATATGCTATTTGTGACCGTACATTTGGATTAATAGATCCAACTTCATCATAGTCATGCGTAGCTCTTACTGCATCAATCTCTGTAATACCTAAAGTTGTATTAGGCACTATAAAGCCAGGGTAAATATGCTTACCATAGATTTTATATATTGTGTCAAATGCTTCAGGGTCAATACGTACTTTAGAAAGATCAGCAACTAAATCAATTTCACCATTTTTAATACTAATGATTGAGTTGTTAATTTTCTCTCCATTACCTAAGTGTGCAATACCACCCATAAATAGTATTGATTGTTGTCCATTAACAGTATTGCTAAAAAACAATAGTGTTAATATTATTGAGCGTATAATAATTTTATTCATGTTCAATTGAATCACAGTGATATAACTTTTCTTTTGCTGGTTTATATTTAGTTTTACCTTTTTGTTTTGTTTTGCTAAGTTTCTTAATAATTCTAATTTTCTCTCTATTATCCCTATCTTTGTTTAAGAGGTTCTGTGCTAAGTCAAAATAACAATTTCCATCAATATAAGTCTGTTCAACTTTTGCATAAATAGACAAAGGGTTTTCTGACCAGACAACTATATCTGCATCTTTACCCACTTTTAGTGAGCCCATTCTATTATCAAGATGTAGAAGTTTAGCTGGATTTAACGTTATCATTTTCCATGCATCTTCTTCTGAAGTATTACCATACTTTACAGCTTTAGCTGCTTCTTGGTTTAATCTTCTACCCATTTCAGCATCATCAGAGTTAATAGCTGTTACTACACCTTTTTGATTAAGAATTGCAGCATTATAAGGTATTGCATCGTTAACTTCAAATTTATAGGCCCACCAATCAGAAAAAGTAGACGCTCCCGCACCATGTTTTTTTAATTTATTAGCAATTTTATATCCCTCTAAAATATGAGTGAATGTATTAATACGAAACCCCATAGAATCAGCTACATGCATTAGCATGTTAATTTCTGATTCAATATATGAATGACAAGTAATATGTCTTTTGCCATCAAGGATTTCAGCTAAAGTATTTAATTCTAAATCCTCACGAGGAGGTAGTCTTTCTCTTTTTTTTTTAATGCTTAATTTATTATAGTTTGACCATTCTTTTTTATAGTTTTTAGCTCTATAAAAAGCATCGAAGAAAACTTGCTCTACACCCATTCTTGTTTGAGGAAATCTTGTTGTATTAAAGCTTCCCCAATTACTTTGTTTAACATTTTCTCCAAGTGCAAATTTTATAAAACCATCACAATTTTTAATTTTCATATCCTCTGCTGAGCCTCCCCACCTAAGCTTTACTAATGCAGATTGTCCTCCTATGGGATTTGCAGATCCATGTAAAAGTTGGGAACAGGTCACTCCACCCGCTATTTGTCTGTAAATATTGTGATCATCTGGATTAATAACATCAGCAATACTTACCTCTGCAGTTACCGCTTGACTACTCTCATTAACACCCTTGCTTATTGCAATATGTGAATGTTCATCAATAATACCTGATGTAATATGTTTACCAGTCGCATCCGTGATTTCAATATTTAAGTTTTCAAAGTTTGGAATTTGTGTTTTATCTAAATTCTTTCCAATAGCTAGAATTTTACCATTACTTATAACGATATCTGCGGAATTAACAATTCCTATTTCTTCATTAGTCCACAGGGTTGCATTTTTAAATAAAATAGTTTTTTTAGTTATTTTTTGAATGAGTCCATTTGATTTGTTAGGTTGCCAAATAGAAGGAGTTATTGTGTCAGTTACTAAATCAACACTTTTTTTATCTTTACTTATTACAGAATCTCTTGTCATTATAAAATGATAGAAAACACCTAAACTATCTTGATAGCTACCTTCAATTTTATTATTATTCATTTTTCCAACCGATCTAAAAGATCCACTTTCGTTAGAAATGATAATTTTTTCATCTTTAATTGTTGTAGATATCAAAGAATCAATGTTTGGTATTTTAGTTTTAGGACTTTTTTTGGTTCCTTTTATTTCAACATATAAATTTTTTAATTTTTGAGAGTTAAATGAATAATAGCCTCTAAAATCATTACTAGCTTTTTTTATTATAACATGCTTCTTGCCTGAACTCCAGTTTTCATATATCTTGCCATCAACAAAAATATTTGATGAACAAATTATAAAATTTGCAATTTTATTTTTTTCTAGAGTTCCTAATTTATCACTTACTCCAATTAATTTTGCAGGAGTTATAGTTAATGCGTCTAGAGCATTATTTTCAGAAAAACCTTTGCTAACTGCTAATCTTAAATTTTTGATAAAATCAGCTTTGTTTTTAATTTCAGATGCAGTGATTGAAAAAGTGATATTGTTTTCTTGTAAAATTTTAAGATTAAATGGAGCTGTTTCCCAATTTTTTAAGTTACTAAGATTAATTTCCATTGCTTCTTCAGGATTTGTAACATCATATGCCTTTGGGAAATTGATTGGAACAATAATTGGAAATCCAGTTTTTTTGATTTCTTTAATTTTTAAAAATTCACTTCCATTTCCTTTAGCAATAAAATCAATTTCAAATTCATCAGAAATCTTAAATAGTCTAGAATAATCTAAATGATTATTTAGTGCAAAAATCTTAGGGAGCTCCTTAGTTGAATTATATGCAGAGAGTGAAATATTAGAATTTCCATTTGTATTCTCGTGCCATTCTGCATCTAGAAGTGTTTGTTTAATTAATGCAATACTCCCCATAAGAGAGGTTGGATATCTTTGTTTTGACGACCCTTTCTTAAATGAATAGAATGTGGCAATATTGTCTTTTAGAATATCTTTATTTTCTTTAGAATTAGATAATAAAGTGAATAAGCCACTTCCTCTAAATATACCATCTTGAGAATGAGAGGCTAATGATCCAAAGCCCATTTCAAGATATTCTAACATTTTCTTATTATTATGTTGAAAACCGTGGGCAGCATTTTTTTCTGGATGTATAGCCTGATTCCAATTGTAAGCACCTTTTTTATTGCTTTCATACTGTGGGCGATAATCTGAAACTGCTGTTTTGGGGTTTTGCAGTCCATAATTTGAATATAAATCTATAAAAGAGGGATATATATAATCTCCATCTAAATCACATACTATTGCTCCAGTTGGGATTTCTAATGTGCTGTCAACGCTTAAAATGATACCATCTTGTATTATTAGTGTGCCATTTTTTATCTCTTTACTACTTGAGACTATAATATGTGCATTTGTAAATGCATAAATTGGTTTAAAATTATCAGCAACTCCATTAACAGGAAATGTCTCTTGACTAAAACCATAACTATAGCTTAAGATCAATACAAATAAAATATTAGTTAAGTTTTTCATAAAACATATAAAGTCGTGAAAATACCAATTTTTTATTAGTTTTATTTGTTTCTTTGTATTAAGAAATGATATTAATTTAAATATTTTTTATGAAAACTGAACAATCTAATTTACTAAATAGTTTAACATTAATCATTATTGGATTATGGGGTTATTTTGACGTTAGTGATTATGATTTATCTGTTATTACCTCATTTGAGCACTGGACTGCTTTAATACCTGTTATTTTTGGGTTTGTTTTATTATTATGTCATAAGGGTATTAAAAATAACAGTAAATTAATTACCCATATTGCTGTTGTCGTGACTTTATTAATTTTCATTGCGCTAGTAGCAAAAAGACTTCCTATTTCTATAGATCAGGGAGGGACTGGATTATTTCGAGTTATCGCAATGAGCTTAACTTCTTTGATGGCTTTAATTATTTTTATTAGAAGTTTTATTTCAAATAGAAAAAAATCATAATTTTTTTAATATTTAAACTATGAAGGAGAAAGCAATTCTAATTGGTTTAATAACTCCTGATCTAAAAGCAGAACAAGTTTATGAATATCTTGATGAATTATCTTTCCTTGCAAAAACTGCTGGAGCACTACCAGTTAGAAATTTTACTCAAAAACTTAAGCATCCTGACAATAAAACCTTTTTAGGTAAAGGTAAGATAGAAGAGGTTAGGAAATATGTAGAGGAAGAATGTATTGATATAATAATTTTTGATGACGATCTTACACCCTCACAAATTAGAAATATTGAAAAGATTTTTTTAGAATGTAAAATACTAGATAGAAGTAATTTAATCTTAGATATTTTCGCCTCACGCGCACAGACCGCTCAAGCTAGAACTCAAGTAGAGCTTGCTCAATATGAATATTTATTACCTAGATTAACAAGAATGTGGACACATTTAGAAAGACAAAAGGGTGGTATAGGTATGAGAGGTCCAGGAGAAACTCAAATAGAAACAGATAGGCGAATTATTAAAGATAAAATAGCACTATTAAAGAATAAATTAGATAAAATTGATAAACAAAGCCTGACTAGAAGGAAGGGAAGGGCAGACATGATTCGTGTTGCTCTTGTTGGATATACTAATGCTGGGAAATCAACATTAATGAATAAGCTCTCTAAGTCTGAAATATTTGCTGAGAATAAACTTTTCGCTACCCTTGACACTACTGTAAGGAAAGTTGTAATTCAAAACTTACCTTTTTTACTTTCAGATACTGTTGGTTTTATTAGAAAGCTTCCCCATCAATTAGTTGAATCTTTTAAATCTACTCTTGATGAGGTAAGAGAATCTGACCTATTAATACATATTGTTGATATTTCTAATCCAAGTTTTGAGGATCAAATTGATATTGTAAACAAGACAATTTCAGAAATTGGAGCTGAAAATAAACCAACCATTTTAGTTTTTAATAAGATTGACGCTTATAGCTTCATTCTTAAAGATGAAGATGATTTAACGGAGTTTAAAAAAGAAAATAGATCTTTAGAGTATTTAAAAGATACTTGGATGAATAATTTAGAAGTAGATAGTATGTTTATATCAGCTCTAGATAAAACAAATTTTAATAGCTTAAAAGATATGCTGTATGATAGAATTAAAGATTTACATGTTAAGCGTTATCCGTATAATAATTTTCTCTATTAATGATCTATAACTTGTAAATCATAGAGTTTTTTGTAGTCACCGTTTTTATTAATTAATTCTTTATGACTTCCTTTTTCAGTAATTACTCCATTATTTAACACAATGATTGAATCAGCATTTTCTATTGTTGAAAATCTATGAGCAATAACCAAAGTGGTTCTAGATTGCATCAGATTTGTCAGTGCATTCTGAACAAGTTTTTCAGACTCAGAATCTAATGAAGATGTAGCCTCGTCTAATATTAAGATTTGTGGGTTTTTTAAAATTGCTCTAGCAATACTTATTCTTTGTTTTTCTCCACCTGAGAGTTTTTCTCCAGAATTTCCAATATTAGTGTTATAGCCATCCTCACAATTTGAAATAAACTCATGTGCATATGCTGCCTTTGCTGCAGTAATAATCTCTTTTTTAGTTGCTGCTAAATTCCCAATTTTAATATTATTATAAATAGTGTCATTAAACAAGATAGACTCTTGACTTACAATTCCCATTAAGCTTCGTAAATTTTCGAGCTCAATTTCTTTAATATTAATTCCATCTATTGTAATTTGACCATCGTTAACATCATAGAATCTTGCCAATAGATCTGTAATTGTTGATTTTCCACCTCCAGATTGACCAACAAGTGCTATTTTTTCACCTTTATTAATATCAAAATTTATATTCTTTAAGATATCATTGTTTTCATATTTAAAAGATTTAATATTAAAAGAAATAGTGTCATTAATTGTCAAAATTTTCTGTGGATTATTACTGTTCTTTATTGTGTTCTCTGTATTAAGTATTTCATATACTCTTTCTGCAGCTGCGCTTCCTTTTTGTATATAATAATATGAAGATGTAAGAGATTTGACAGGGGGTATAATTTGAGAGAATATTAGTATATATCCAATAAACTCTTGTGGTGAAAGAGTTGCGTTTTCAGACAATACAAGTTGGCCGCCAAACCACATCACTACAACCATAACAATAGTGCTCAGGAGTTCACTCATTGGAGATGACAAGTCTTTTTTTCTAAGAACACCATTCATGATTTCCTTATACTCTTCACTTGTCTTTCTAAATTTAGAATTAATAAATTTCTCAGCATTAAATGCTTTTATGATCCTCAGTCCAAATATATTTTCATCAATAATAGACATTATGAGCGCTAACTTATCTTGACCTTTTTTAGAAGAGCTCTTCAAATTTTTACCAATATATCCAATTAGAATACCCGCTAACGGAAATAAGATAATTACAAATACTGTTAATGAAGGACTAATAAATATTAATGTTGAGAGAAATACTAATATATTTATTGGATCTTTAAAAATCATTTCTAAAGTACCCATTATTGACCATTCAATTTCAACTAAATCTGAAGTCATTCTAGAAGTCAAATCTCCTCTTTTTTTTGTTCCAATAAAAGATAAGGGAAGAGAGATGATTTTTTTTTGTAAATCCATTCTAATATCATGTATAATTCCATTTCTAATTGGAGTTATAAAAAATAGCGCTAGATATCTAAATAGATTTTTTAAAAAAAACATAGCTAATACTAGAAAACAGATAAACATTAGCGCCTCTGTTTCTCCTTTACTATTAATAGTTTTACTTATTATAAAATAGAAATTATCTTTAATTGAACTTGCATTAAAAGCTAATGATTGAGCTTGAGAGACCTTTTCTTGTGTTCCAAATAAAATACCTAGAAACGGAATAACCATTGTGATTGAAAACAATGAAAATAGAACGCTAAGTATATTTGAAAGTATATTAAAACATACGTATGAAGTATAAGGTTTTATATATTTCAATATTTTTAGAAAGAAATGCATAGTACAAAGATATGAAAGGATTGCTTATTTTTGCTAATATGGAATCAACAAGACAAAAAAAGGTATCTCGGTTAGTATTAAAAGAATTATCACAAATACTTAATAAGGAGTCAAACAATATTTTAGGACCAATAATGATAAGCGTGACAGCTGTAAGGATATCGCCCGATTTAGCATATGCAAATATCTATGTGAGTATTTTTCCAGTCAAAGAACCTCTTGATGCATTAGCTAAAGTAAAAAAGCAAAGTTCATTTATTAGAAAAAAATTAGGAGAGAGAGTAAGAAATCAATTAAGAATTGTTCCAGAATTAAATTTTTTTATCGATGACTCTGCTGACTATGCTGAAGAGATAAATGTGTTATTAAAGAAATAGATGTAGATGAGGAATCTACCTTTTTTTATTGCTAAACGTTATTTTTTTTCTAAGAAAGAGAAGGGTTATGTTCATTTAGTATCACTAATCTCTCAATTTGGTATTGCTGTAGGTACAGCAGCTTTAATTTTAGTTTTATCAGTTTTTAATGGATTTGAAGATCTTGTACTATCTATGTATAATGTTTTCGATCCCCATCTAAAGGTAACAATTGTAGAAGGAAAAACTTTTAATCAAGAAAGATCCTTAGATATTGTTTCTAGACAAGAAGGTATTGATGTTGTTTCATCAATTCTAGAAGAGAAAGTGTTAGTTGAATATAATAACAAAGAATACATAGCAACAATTAAAGGTGTTGATGATAGTTTCCAAAAGTTAACGAATTTTGATTCTCTTTTAATAAGTGGTAATTATTTAAGTGACTACAAAAATGATCAAGTAGCAATTGTTGGTCGTGGTATTGCTTATTATTTATCTATGAATATTGGTTCTGTTTTTGATAAAATTAGTGTATATCTTCCTAATAGAGAAAATCAAAATCTATTAACAATGGATAGAGCTTTTAAAAAATCTTCTTTGACTCCTGTAGGTGTTTTTGGAGTTCAACAAGAGGCAGACTCGAAGTATATAATTTCACCAATCACATTTGTTCAAAGTTTAATAAACAAGAAAAATACAGTCTCGTCATTAGATATTAGATTAATTAACTCAAAAGACATATTCAAGATTCAAGATCAATTGCATCAAAAATTAGGAGATAAATATCTTGTTAGTAATAGATTTGAGCAGCAGGAGTTTTTATATAAAATTCTTAATACAGAAAAGTTAGCAGTATTCTTAATTCTACTTTTTATAATGATTATTTCTTCTTTTAATATTATAGGTTCTCTTACTATTCTAATTATTGACAAGAAAAATGACATATCAAGTTTAATTCGATTAGGTTTAAATAGAAATAAGATAAAGTATATCTTCTTTTACAAAAGTCTGCTTGTAATAATCTCTGGAAGTTTTATAGGAATGCTTGTCGGAGTTTCTCTAGCTTCAATTCAGCAAAAATTTGGATTAATTACAATGGGAGAGGGGAGTTTTGTAATTGACTCTTATCCTGTTGTTGTTTTATTTAAAGATATAATAATAGTACAGCTAGTAGTGGTTTGTATTGGTGCTATTGCTTCCTGGCTTCCTTCTAAAATAATAGTTGATAGACAGTTGCGAGCTAGTGTAATATAAATTTATTTTGAACTTCATTAAGAATTTCTAAAACCTCAGCCTCAGAATTAGAAGTCACCATCCTTGTCCTAAATTGTTTGAAATCTGGAATTGCTTTAAAGTAGCTACTATAGTGTCTTTTCATTTCAGCTATTCCAACTCTTTCACCTTTCCATGTAATAGAATGTTTTAGATGTTGTTTACATACATTTACTCT
>Ga0307986_10002660_pt1 | contig 12688 bp, 12 predicted proteins | sample EllFjometageno82_FD_203170 | JGI IMG/M metagenome (GOLD analysis project Ga0307986, IMG submission 203170) | Marine microbial communities from Ellis Fjord, Antarctic Ocean - #82 | ecosystem: Environmental > Aquatic > Marine > Unclassified | place: Southern Ocean | collected 2014-10-09
TCAGCAGCATCGATCAAACCTGTTTTCATCGCTGGCTGAATTTCACCACCTGGTAAGTTTCTTACTACCATTCCCATAGCTGTCAAAACGTCAGTCGCTAAACCAACTGTTCTATATTTCATTCCCTTAACATCAGATACTTTAGTTACATTCTTTTTGAACCAACCAAAAGGCTGAGCTGGCATAGGCATATGGAAGAACCCTACGTAATCAAATCCAACTTTCGCTAGAGTTTCATTGTAAAGTTTTCTACCTCCACCGTACTCCATCCATCCCATTACTTCCTGAGATGACATTCCGTACGAAGGTCCAGTTCCAAAAAGAGACGCTGCAGTATTTTTACCATACCAATATGCTGTCACCCAGTGACCCATGTCTAGCACACCAGAACTTACTGCTTGTCCTATTTCTCCAGTTTTTACGATAGCACCAACTGGTTGAAGATCTATTTTTAGTTCTCCACCAGACATAGCACCTACCATGTCGCAATAATCTTTAGCCATTTCAAAGAAGATATTAGCTCCTGAAGGCCAAGCTGCTTGCATCTTTAAAGTCATCGGAGCACCGAATGCAATGTTAGGCATTGCAACTGTTGCTGCCGCTGCTGCACCCGTCGCTGCAGCTGCTTTAAAGAACTTACGTCTTGAAGGAGTTTTTACTCCTTTTACTTTTTTATTTATTGACATATGTCCCCCTATTATTAATTGGTAAATTATATAAGCATAAACTTTTTAAAGAGTCTCATACAAAATTTAGAATAACTATAAGGTAATTTTAGGTGTATACAATCTACGGGTGTGTTAATTTACTAAGTCTTTTAGTTTTTTGTTGTTAAAAAAATCTGCAAGGTTTTGTGTAGCTCTATATCCCATATCCCATCTTGTTCTCTTTGTAGCACTTCCTAGATGAGGTAATAAAAAAATATTTTTTAATTTTAAATATTCTGGATGAATTTTAGGTTCGCCATTATAGACGTCTAAACCATAAGCAAAAACTTTGCCATTTTTTAATGCTTCTACCATGGCGTCGTCATCTACAACGTCTCCACGAGCTGCATTAGCAATTACTGTATTGTTTTGCAGATAACTTAAAGTTTCTCTATTTATAATTTTTTGTGTCTCAGGTGTTGCGGGACAATTTATTGATAAAAATTCACTTTCATTGAAAAGGCTTTTTATGTCTTTATGATAAATTGCTCCATCCTCCAATTCTGGAGATAGTCTTGATCTATTGTGATAGTGAATCTCCATACCAAAACCCTTGGCTCTTTTTGCAACAGCTCTTCCTATCCTGCCCATACCTAATATTCCAAGTCTTCTGTTGGACATTTGCTTTCCCAATAAAAAATCCCATGACCATTTCCATTTTTGACTTTCTGCTGCAATACGACCTTCATATGCTTTTCTAGAGGCTCCAAGAAGAAGTAAGATTTGAATATCCGCTGTGGAATCTGTCAAAACATCTGGTGTGTTAGTGACTGCAATTCCTTTTTTTCTTGCAGCTTTTATGTCAATATTTCCATAACCCACGGCACCATTAGCTATAATTTTTATGCTGTTAGATAATTTTGAAATGGTTTCAAAGCTTATAGGATCTGTAACAGAGCTTAAAATTCCGTCAAAATTCTTGGACTCATTAATTATTTCATCGGCTGAATAAATTTTATCGTTAATATTAAGATTAACATCAAATAAACTTTTTAATTTATCTTCATTTTCTTTTAATAATTTTCTAGTCACAAAAATTTTTTTCATTTTATAAATTTTTCAACTTATCGGGCTTTGGCCCACCTGTAAGCCAATCTATAACCTCAACTGTATGCACTATCGGTATATTAGTACCACTTGATATTTGGGTTATGCAACCAATATTTCCAGTGGATATAAAATCAGGAGATATTTTTTTTATATTCATTAATTTGTTTTTAAGCAGTTCTCCTGCTATTTTTTGTTGCAGAATATTATAAGTTCCTGCTGAGCCACAACAAATATGTCCCTCTGGTATACTTAAAACTGTGTTTCCAGTTTTTTTGATAAGGTTTATTGGTTGCTTATGTACTTTTTGACCGTGTTGCATAGAGCACGCTGAATGATAAGCAATTTTATAATTTTTTGTATCTTTTTTAAATTTGAGATTTAAATTTTCATCTAAATATTCAGTGATGTCTTTTGTTAATTCTGAAATTTTTTTTGCTTTCTTTTTTAATAGAGAATCATTTCTAAAAATGTACCCGTAGTCTTTTAATGTTGTTCCACATCCTGAAGTGTTGCTTATTATTGCGTCTAAACCATTTTTTAAATACTCCCCGTGCCAAAGCTCGATATTTTTTGTAAAAGAAATATGAGCCAAATCTTTTTTTCCCAAATGATGATTTAATGAACCGCAACAATCTACTTTTGGCAAAACGACTACTTCAACACCATGTCTATTGAGAAGTCTTATTGTGGATTCGTTGATTTCTGGGGAGATAACTCTTTGCACGCACCCTATAAGTAAAGCTACTCTGGCTATAGTTTTTTTTCCTAACGCGGGGTAGATTTGCTGAGTTTTAATTGTTTTTTTTAAAATCTTTGATGGCATCAAATTTAAAGCATTTTTTAGAAAACTTGGAAGAAGAAAACTAAACGGCCTTATAATTTTAAGACTAAATACAATTGTTAAAAAGATTCTTGGATTAGGAAGAGTAATTGAGAGTATGTTTCTCATAGCTCTATCTAAAAGTGGTCTTTTGTAGGTCTTTTCAACATGATTGCGCCCATGATCAATTAGGTGCATATAATTTACTCCTGAAGGACAAGTTGTCATGCATGCATAACATGAAAGGCAACGATCTATATGTTTTGAAATTTTTTTATTTGCTGGTTTGTTGTTTTCTAGCATGTCTTTGATAAGGTAAATTCTTCCCCTTGGACCATCCAACTCATCTCCTAATATTCCATAGGTAGGACACGTAGCGTTGCACATACCGCAATGAACGCATTTTCTAAGTATTTCTTCGCTCGATTTGTTTTCTTTGTCTTTAAGCTGTTCGTTTGTAAATGAAGTTTGCATTATATTCCTGAGTACATTTTTCCTGGGTTTAAAATTCTTTTAGGGTCAAAGCTTTTTTTTATTTTTTCACTTATTTTATATTTAATTGGATCAATTGTAAAAACATCGATTGAGGCTTTAAGGTTTTCTTCTATTTTAACTATTGTTAGATATCCTGAAGCTTTGTTCACTATTTCTTTTATATTTCGTAAAATTTTTAATGAAACAGAATCAATCTGAACCCAAATTAAACTTCCACCCCAGTCAATGAAATATCTAATATCATAAATTTTAAGTTTATTAATAGCTTCAAATGTTTCGCTTGCTGGAACAACTATTCTCAACAAATTATTTTTCAATTCAGAAAAGACTTGTAAACTTCTTGTTTTTTCCCAGAAAATATAAGACTGTTCTGGCTCCAAAATCGCTATTTTATCTTTATGAGTATTTAATTCTTTGCATAATTTTTTGATTCTATGGTCAACTGACTCTACTGGACCCTCAACTCTTATAGCTGTTATAGGACCTTCAGTAGTTAAATCGTTAAATGTAAAATGACTTCTAAAGTATTCAGGATAAAAAATACCTCCAGAGGGATCGCTTGATGATAATAAAGCTGAATTCAAATAACCTAAAGCCTTTCGCAAATGAGGATTTTCAATAACTATTGTTTTGTTTAAAAATGATTTTGGAAGAACTTTTATTGATAGCTCTGTTAAAACAGCTAAGGTCCCAAATGAACCTGTTAACAATTTGCTTAAATCATATCCGGTAACATTTTTTACAACCGTTCCTCCAGATTTAATTATTTCACCTTTTCCGTTTACCCCTTGAAATCCAAGAACATGATCTCTGGCACTACCAACTTTGAATCTTGAAGGTCCAGCAAAATTACATGAAATTACACCGCCTATTGAGCCTTCATTATTTTTTCCAGAAAAAAGTGGCCCAAAATCAATTGGTTCAAAAGCTAACTGTTGATTGTGTTTATCAAGTTCTAATTTAATTTCTTTTAAAGGAGTGCCTGCTCTTACCTTTATGTAGAGTTCTTCAGGCTTGTAATCGATTATACCTGTGTAGTTAGAAAGATCTAAAGTTTTTTCAGATTGAAAATTTCTTCCAATTTTTTTTTTAGAATTTAAACCTCTAATTTCTAAAGGAATATTTTTTTTATAACACTCTTTGATAATTGCAGAAACTTCCTCGATAGTTCTGGGTTTAAAAATTGATTGATTAAAATCTTGGAATGTCTGGAAATTTTGTTTTTCCCCCATGGACATGAACCCTTCCTTCCTCAGCACATTTTCTTAAAATAGGATAAACTTTACCTGGATTGAGTAAAGAATTTGGGTCTAGAGCAACTTTAATGGTCAGTTGTTGTTGGATATCATTGTCATTAAAAGCCTCACACATTAATTCTCTTTTTTCAATTCCTACTCCGTGTTCGCCAGTTAATGCCCCTCCCACTTTTACACAATATTTTAAAATCTCCGCTCCAAACTCCTCTGTTTTTCTTAAAGACTCTTCGTTATTCGCATCAAACATTATTAATGGGTGTAAATTTCCATCTCCAGCATGAAATGCATTTGCAACTGGTAAATCAAATTTTTTTGATAATCGAGTGATTTCTTTTAAAACTTCTGCTAATTTTCCTCTAGGTATCGAACCATCCATACACATGTAGTCAGGAGCAAGTACGCCACAAGCTGGGAAAGCTGCTTTTCTTCCAGCCCAAAATTTTAACCTTTCTTCATCAGATTTACTTATTCTTAAACTTGAAGAATTATTTTCTTCGGCAATTTTTTGAACTTTTTTAATATAGGACTCTACCTCATGTTCTGTTCCATCAAACTCAACTATCATCATTGCTTCAGCGTCAGTTGGGTATCCAGCTTTGGAAAAATCATTTGTTGCCTTAGTTAAAGCTTTGTCCATAATTTCCATTCCAGCCGGAATACATCCTTTTGCAATTATTTGTGCAACACAGTTTCCAGCATCTTCTATTGTTTGAAATCCTATTAAAGCTGCTTTGACTACTTCCGGTGCTTTTAATATCTTAACAATTACTTCTGTGATTACTCCTAATAGCCCTTCTGACCCGGTCATTAATCCTAAAAAATCATAACCTTCTGCATCCATTGCTTTGCCGCCAAATCTTGTAATAGTTCCATCCATAAGAACTACTTCTATTCCCAATAAATTATTTGTAGTTGCGCCATATTTTAAAGAATGAACGCCTCCAGAATTTTCCGCAACATTTCCCCCTATTGAACAGGCAATTTGACTTGAAGGATCAGGCGCATAATAGAAACCCTTGTCTTGTACTTCATTGGTAATTGCCAAATTTGTTACACAAGGCTGTGTAACAACACATCTGTTTATATAGTCTACTTCGAGAATTTTGTTAAACTTTCCCATTGCTAACAAAACACAGTCTGCAAGTGGTAGTGAGCCACCCGAAAGTCCAGTGCCAGCTCCCCGTGGAACTACTTTTATTTTGTTGTCATTGCAATACTTTAAGATTGAACTAACCTCTTGTACATTTTCAGGTAAAACTACAACTAAAGGCATTTGCTTGTAAGCTGCTAACGCATCTGTTTCATATGGTTTTATTTGATCTTCATCGGACAAGATATTTTCTTTATTAACAATCTTGCCAATGTCCGAAACTATTTTTTCTTTATTAAGAATAATAGATTTATCTACTTTAGGCATTTGGAGGCTAGTCATATGTGATTACTCTACAGTTTAAATTGTTTTTGGTCAAAATACTTAAATGTCACTTAACCAAGCATTTTTTCAATCTTTTCAAGGGCTTTTTTTATATTATCTTGAGATGCGGCAAAACTAAATCTTACATAATCAATTGCAGTTTTACCAAAAGCTATTCCTGGCACAATTGCAACGCCCGCTTCATACATGCACTTTTTTGAAAACTCAGAGCCATTCATTCCTGTTCCAATAACTTTTGGAAATGCATAAAATGCACCTCCAGGTAAACTACACTCGATACCTGGTAAATTATTAAGACCTTCGTGTATTAATTTTCTTCTTTGGTCAAATTTTTTCATCATATTGTTTATTGGCTCGTCCGGTCCATCTAGTGCCGCAATTCCAGCAAACTGTGACGCTGCATTTACACATGACACACTATTAATAATTAATTTATTAACGTGAGGTACTAATTTTTCTGGCCATACACTCCATCCCATTCTCCAACCAGTCATTGAATAAGCTTTGCTCCATCCATCTAAAACTATCAATCTATCCTGCAGGTCAGGATAATTAAAAAAAGTTGGCATCTCTTTGTTGTCATAAATTTGTCGGCTATAAATTTCATCGCTTAATATGGCAACATGGGGATGCCTCTTTAACCCTTCAGCTAAGAAATCTATAGTTTTTTTTTCTACAAAACTTCCTGTTGGATTATTAGGATTGATTAATATTAACAATCTAGTTTTGTCTGTAATTAAAGATAAAACTTTTTCTGGATCAAATTTTAAATCTTTTTCTTTAATTAAGTCATATGGAACTGCTTTTGATCCTGAATAGTTGATCATAGACTCATAAATTGGAAACCCCGGTGTAGGATGTATTATTTCAGCCTCATTTTCTCCAAACATGGAAATGGCATAAAACATTGTGGGCTTTCCTCCGGGCATGATTAGCACTCTCTCCGGGTCTACGTCTTTATTATAAAGTTTTTTAATTTTTCTTGTTACTGACTGTCTGCATTCTAAAATCCCATTTGAAAGCACATATCCATGATGTCCATCGTCGAGAGCTTTTTTTGCTGCGTCTACAACATGTTGTGGGGTTTTAAAGTCTGGCTGGCCCAAACCTAAATGTATCATTTCTTTTCCTTGTGCCTCAAGTTTCTTGGCTTCAGCCAAAATACTAAAAGCAGATTCTGTACCTAGTTTATTTAAATTTTTTGCAAGTTTCATAAAAAAAATTTATAGAGTAATTTGTAAGATTTTCAATATACTATAAGTATATTACCTGTATGCAATTTTACTTTTGTTTAGTTCTTTAATATTTTTACACCCTAACAAGATCATGTCTCTGGTAATTTCATCTTTCATTCTTTTAAGCAACATCTCAACTCCGTTTTGTCCTCCTGCACTTAATGCATAAAGAAATGATCTTCCGAAACTACACGCCGTAGCCCCTAAAGATAAAGCTTTTAACACATGTGTGCCTCTTCTAATTCCACCATCTACAATTATTTCAATTTTTCCTCCTACCGCGTCAACAATAGCCGGCAGCTGATCAAAGGGTGCGCGAGATCCATCTAATTGTCTGCCGCCATGATTTGAAAGCATTATAGCTGAAGCTCCAATGTCTACAGCTTTTTTAGCATCCTCTACTGACATAACACCTTTTAAAGCAAAAGGTCCTCCCCATTTTTTTATAACGTACTCTGCATCTTTCCAACTCATCGCAGGATCGTATTGTTCATTAATATACTCCATAACACCTTTGGCTATGTTAGAGCCTTTTTTGGTAAAATGTGAGACGTTTGCTAGCTCAAATTTTCCATGAGTTAAATAATTTAAAGACCATCTGGGGTGCATAATAAAACTCATTAAACTTTTCATTGTTAGTTTTGGAGGAGTTGTAAATCCAGTTTTGTGATCTTTCTCCCTATTGCCAGCAACAACAGTGTCAACGGTTAAACAAAGTGCGTTAAAACCTGATGCTTTACATCTATCAATTAAATTGTCAGTTAAAGATTGGTCTTTGTGAATGTAAAGTTGAAATAATTTTGGACCATTAGATACAGCTGCAACATCTTCTATTGACGATGTTGCCATTGTAGACATGCTATAAAAAGTTCCATATTTTTCTGCTGCTCTTGCAGAAGCTTTGTCACCGTCGTAATGATAAAGTCTTTGCATTGCAGCTGGTGATAAAAATAAAGGCAATTTAATTTTTTGTCCTAGTACGGTAGTGGATAAATCGGGTTGGCCAACACCAGCTAATATATTCGGAACTAGATCACATTTTAAAAAAGAATCAGTGTTTCTTCTTAATGTTGTTTCATCGTCAGAGCCGCCGTCAATATAATGAAAAATTGGAGATGGAAGTTTTTTTTTTGCTAATTTTCTAAAGTCCTCAACGTTATGACAGTTTTCTAAGGACATGATTTTCTAAAATTTTTTTGAAAATGAAATAACCTGATTATCTGTTCCAGGATTTGTTTTACCCCAGTCATTATTAGAAATATGACTGTAACTATAACCGATATTTGTATTATTAAAAATGTCGACACCAAATTTAATCTCACTTTTAAACTCCAAAACTTGGCCAAGATCTTTTCCACTTCCTTTTTCATAATATCCAGGAGTAAAACTAGGCAAGATCTTAACAGGGCCTAGACCGTATTGTCCCTCTATGCCTGTGTATAAAAATACTGAATCTTTTTTAGTTATAAATGCTCCTGTTACTGGACTAAATTTACCAAAAAATGTATTCCTAAATAAATCTGCATTCTTATGTTCAAAACCAAATAATGTTGTTTGATCGTCTCCTTCTTTGTCTATTGTATCAAATGTACCTGTGTAAAAAGATATATCTCGATTTTTTTCACTGACTTCATCTGCTAAAGAAGCAGTATTATAGGAAAATAAAATTGTTATTAATAAAACTATTGTTTTCATTAATTTAAAAATACTACCTAAATTAGAAAAAGTATAGAGACAATAAAGCTTAATTTTCTCTCTTTTTTTTTAATATTGCAAAAATTATTAAACCACCAAAAAATAAGGATAAATAAGGCAAAAACCATAGCAAAAAATTTTTTCTATTTATTTGAGTATCAAAAACTATCCACTCACCATATTTACTAATCAAAAAACCGTATATCTCTTTTTTTGTTTTTCCCTCACCGATTTTATCTTTAACTACTAATTTAATAGTCTGAGCAAAGTCAGAATTCGAGTCAGCTATTGATTGTCCTTGGCAAACTAAACACCTTATATTTTTAAGAATTTCAATTTCATCTTTATTACTTATTTTTGAAATTGCTTGTGAGTTAAACAAAAAAATAATTATTAAATAAGATAAAATTTTCTTCATAAATTATTTATTATTTATTATTTTAACTATTTCTTTATAATTATCAAAATTAATTGGCCCAATAAATTTTTTAATAACGTTTAATTCGTTGTCTATTAGGAGACTTTCAGGAATGCCATATATGCCGAAATTTACTGAAGATCGTCCGTCATGATCTTTTGCTAAAAGATAATAAGGGTTTCCAAGAGTTTGTAAAAATTCTAGAGCATTTTCTTTCCTGTCTTTAAAGTTTACTCCCAAAATTTTTAATCCTGTTTTTTTTTTTAATAACATTAGATATTCATGTTCTTTTCTACAGGGCGCACACCATGAAGCCCAAAAATTTATTAAAGTAAAAGTGTTTTTTTCTAACGTATTACTATTAAATACATTCTTTTCATCTAAAGATTTTAGCTCGAAAGAGCTTAATTTTTTTCCAACTAAATCTGATGTTTCGTATTTGTTTTTATTGTTTAAACCAAAATAAAAAAGTAACAAAATAAAACTTATTAGTCCAAATGATATTATAATATTAGTTTTCATTTTTAAAAAGCCTAACGAACCCTCCTGTTGAAATCATAATAGCTGAAAACCATATCCATATCATAAAAGGTTTTTTTTGAAATTTTATATTATAAAATTCAGACCTAGAAATATTACTCATTGTTAAATATAAATCATGTCCTAACCCCGTCCTAATAGAAGCTTCATAAGTTAAAGTTTTAGGTTGGTTGTATATTCTAATTTCAGGAAATAAAGTTTCTTGTTTTAAATTTTTTTTATTTAATAAATCAAATTCACCAATAACAGCTTTGTAATTTTTATACTGCTCATAATTTAGTGATTTAAAATTAATTACATAATTTTCAAATTCCTTTTTTTCTCCTTCTTTTAGATTAAAATCTTGATCCACAGAATAACTATGATTCAATCCTATAAAAAAAACTAAGAAACCAAAACCAAGATGAGATAAAATTCTAGGCAAATCAAAATTATTTTTTTTTCTAATTATATTAACTAGATCAAGTAGTGAATAGATTATTAAAAAAATTGAGGAAGTTATAATTAAATTTGTTAAAAAACTATAAGGTTCAAGATAATAAATAATTAAAGCATTGAGAAGAATAGCTAAAGCAATAATTGAAAAAAAATTCATTGAACTTTTAAATTTATTGCTAATCCATTTGACTTTAGGTGCCAACGCCATAATAAAAAGGAAAGGAACAACTAATGGAATGATTACAATATTATAAAATGGAGGACCGACAGAAATTTTTATATTCACAAGTGCTTCTGTAAAAATTGGATAAGTAGTTCCAATCAAAATAGTTATAAGATAAAATGCCATAAACCAATTGTTAACTAGAATATAGGTTTCTTTGCTGTTGGTGTTAAAACTATAATTTTCTTTTTTATATTTAATAAAAAAAATTGTTAATGCTGTAAAAATCATGAGACTTAGAAAAACTAATATATAGAGACCCCTAGAAGGATCATTTGCAAAAGTATGAACGGAATTCAGTATTCCAGATCTAACCAAAAAAGTGCCTGTTACACTTAATGTAAAAGCTGATAAACATAAAATTATCACCCAAGAATAAAGTGACTCTCTTTTTTGTAAAACTACTAAGGAATGAATTAAAGCAGTCATAACAAACCAGGGCATTAAAGATGCATTTTCGACTGGATCCCAAAACCAAAATCCACCCCAGCCTAGCTCGTAATAAGCCCAAATGGATCCAACTAGAATTCCAAGAGTTTGGAAACTCCAAGAAACTATGACCCAGGGTTTAATTGATTTAGCAAAGTTTCGTCCTTCATAACTACTTAGAAGAGATCCGATTGCTGCAGAAAAATAAATTGAGGATCCCACAAACCCGATATAAAGCAAGGGTGGGTGAATAGCCAAAGCAGGGTCTTGAAGAATCGGATTTAATCCCAATCCTTGTTTAGGTGTAGGCACAACTAAGTCAAAGGGATTGGAGTTAAAAAAAAGAAATAAAAAAAAACCAATTATTAAAACGTTTTGAGAAATTAAAGTGTAAATTCTATATTTTTTTTCAGCATCTTTGTTAAAAACTAAAAATAAAAAAGAAAAGATAACTAAAACATTAATCCACAATAGAAGGCTTCCTTCATGATTTCCCCAAGTGGCAGTAATTTTATAAAATAATGGCTTAAGAGAATGTGAGTTTTGAAAAACTGTTATTAGAGAGAAATCTGATAAAATAAATCCAATAATTAAAGCAAAAAAAGATGTTAGAGTAAATGTTGTTTGCCATAAAGATAGGTTAAATAATTTTTTATTAATTGTTTTTTTTTTTTCTTTTAGAGAATGAATTGAAAAATAAATTATTAAAATACTTACTGCTATGCTCAAAAATATTAATAAATTTCCTATATTATTTAGCATTTTTTTTATTTAATTCTTGTTGTAGATTTGGAGGCATATAATTTTCATCATGTTTTGCCAAAATTCGATCGGCAATAAAATATTTTCTGTCTTTAAGTACTCCTTCAGCTATTACCCCTTTTTCCTCTAAAAATAAGTTTGGGACTGTGCCGGTATAACTTACAATGATTTCATTTTTTAAATCTGTGATAATAAATTTAATTTCATTGCTATTAGCATCGATAGAATTTTTTTTTACCATTCCACCTAATCTTATTTTTTTTTGAAAATTTATGTTTTCATTTTCAAAAATATCAGTTGGAGTTTTAAAATAAAGCAGATTACTATTTAAAGTTTCTATTATAAAAAAAACAATTATTAAAGAAATTGTAATTAGCAAAGTTATAAATAAAACTCTATTTTTAACTTTTTTATTAAGCATTTAGAAATGCTTTATGCTGTTTTATTCTGTGAAGCTAAAACCTGAGTGGCTATTTTAGATTTTTCTATAACTGCTTGTTTTTCTTCATTTGAAAGTTTCTCTAATTCAGCAGCAAATTCACTCTCATATTTTCTCAATGTTTTTTTTGTTTTCAAATACATTGTTAAACATGCCCCTGCTGTGACACCAAAAGACAGCCAAACAAAAATTCCGTAACCATTCATTGTTATTAAGTTTAAAATCATAATCTATTTATATTTTTCTTCTTTATTCTAATGATTTCTGTTTTATATTTCATTAGAAAAATTAACGCACAATACAATAATAAAACCAACAACATCAACATTAATGGTAGCATCATTGATGGATGTATTGAATTTGAGCCTATAACCTTAATACTAGCCGGTTGATGGAGTGTATTCCACCAGTCTACGGAATATTTAATTATTGGTATATTTATTGCTCCAACTATAGCCAGTAAAGATGATACTTTTATTGATAAACTAAGAGGTTTTATAAATTTTAAAGTCAAAATATAAAAAATATAAAAAAGCATTAAAATAATCATTGAGGTTAATCTAGCATCCCATGCCCAGAAAGTTCCCCATGTTGGCTGCCCCCAGATAGAACCGGTAGCAACTGCAACACTTGTAAACATTAATCCGATAGGTGCTATGCTTTTATTTATCAAATAAAAAAATTTAATTTTAAAAACAAAATTTAAAAAAGATAAAAAGGCTATAGTTGCATAGCAAGCTAATCCG
>Ga0307986_10002664_pt1 | contig 12681 bp, 15 predicted proteins | sample EllFjometageno82_FD_203170 | JGI IMG/M metagenome (GOLD analysis project Ga0307986, IMG submission 203170) | Marine microbial communities from Ellis Fjord, Antarctic Ocean - #82 | ecosystem: Environmental > Aquatic > Marine > Unclassified | place: Southern Ocean | collected 2014-10-09
GTCAGAAGTGTAAATAGCATTGTTCATTTATTTTATCAATCCTTTACTCTAAAGTGTTGGACATATTGTGAACATTTTTTCTGTTGTTCTATGCACAGGTATGTGTCTACGATAGCCTATATACGATTGTATACGAGACTGTCACACAAGTGCATAGGTTGGGTTTTTAAAAAAACATGTGTATTACCGATAGTAATCAACACATGTGTATAGAAGAAAAAGTAGCAGTAGTTTTTAAGTCTGTTATGTCTACCAATTTCACCACGAGGGCACATTCTAATTTCTTGAATGTTTATGCTAATATTCATAATTGAACAAGAGCCGTAGAAAAAAAACTAATTGTATTTATCCCAAAAATTACACAATTTTTTTATACTTAACTGTTTTAACTGGTTTTATACTTTTTTTTAATAATTAAAATTTATTTTGATGTTTAATTTATCCATCTATTTAGTAATAAAATAATTGACTTAAATGAATCTCTCATTAAATTAACTTTAATATTTTTAATTAAAAATATCAGTTTCTGGGGTGCTGTAAAAAGCTGAGAATATACCCAAAGAACCTGTTGTATAATCACAACGAAGGGAAAAAATGAACACAATATATTTAGAACAATCGATAACAGTAATTATTCTTTTTTTAACCTCATTAACTTTTGCAGCAATTGGAATAGTTTATTCAAAAGGTAAGCTTTCTATTAACTCTTATTTAAATGCAGATAGATCAATTGGCAAAAGATCTTTAACTGCATCTTTGGTTGCATCATGCTTTGGTGTTTGGATTTTAATTGGTCCATCAGAAGCTGCTACATGGGGTGGATTGGGAGCTATAATCGGTTATGGTTTAGGTCAAGCTCTACCCTTCCTAGCCTTTATTACAATTGGACAAAGAATGAGAAAAATTATGCCTAACGGTAATACTCTTACTCAATTTGTTTTAATAAGATTTGGTAAAGCTATGTTTCGTTTAGTTTTATTATTAACAATAATGTATATGTTTGTTTATTTTGCTGCTGAAGTTACAGCAATAGCAAAAGTAGTTAATCTAATGTCTGGGTTTCCTCTTTGGCAAACATCTCTTATAATAATCATTGCCACTCTTTCTTACACACTTTATGGAGGCCTTAGAGCTTCAATTTTTACTGATAAAATTCAATTTATTATAATTATGGTTTTATTAATATTTGCTATTAACCATATTTTTAATTCTGGAAATAATACCTTTTCTATGGAATTAATTAATGAAAAGGCTGGTACATTAATCAGTGGTAAGTATTTTTATGGCTATACTGCTGGCCTTACTTTTTTCATTGCTGTTTTTGCAACCAACTTATTTGATCAAGGAGTTTGGCAAAGAGTATTTGCTGCTAAGAATTCAGATGATTTGAGAAAAGGATTTATGTCTGCTTTCTTTATTGTAATTCCATTTATGCTTGTTTTAGGTTTCTTTGGAATTCTTGCGGTATCATCTGATAAAGCAGCCGACCCTAGTACTTTATTCTTTACTCTTTTATTAGAGCCATTTACTGGAATTAATTCTTTGTTGACTATTTCAATATTAATTTTAGTTTTAGCCTTAGTTATTAGTAGTATGGATACACTTATTAATGCTCTTTCAAGCACTATTACTATTGAAGGAAATAAATTTATTAGTCTAAAAAATAAAGACAGTTATCTCACACTTTCAAAGTACTTAATTTGTGGTTTATCAGTAATTGTTTTTTTGATCGCATCTAAGGGTTACAGCGTCTTATTCATGTTTTTGTTTGCTGATTTGTTATGTTGTGCTGCCGTGTTTCCTATTTTTTATGGGATGTTTAAAGGAGATATTGATAAAAAACTTTCTTTAATTTCAGTTATAATTGGACTGATATCTGGATTGCTTTTATTTCCTAATCAAACTTTTGATAAAAGTATTTTAATTGGTGGTTTTTTTTCGGCTGAAGCATTTCCAATTTGGATATCTACAGCATTATTGTTTTGGTCATTTGTTTTAGCAACATTTTTACCCATGATTACAGTGCTAATCTTTAAAAAAAATGATAACTTTAATTTTTCTAAGATTAAAACATCAATTAAAGGATAGTGAATATTTATAATAATAAAAAAACCTTTTTTTATAAATTAAAGAGTAGCTGTAAGAAGGAATGGTCTGAATATACTAATCATAAATTTTTATCTGATTTAGTAAGTAATAAATTACCAGATAAAAATTTTAAAAATTATTTAATTCAAGATTATGTTTTCTTGCAGCAATTTCTTAAGATTTTAGCTTTAAGTATTTATAAATCTAATAGCTTTGAAGAAATCAGTAGATCAGTAAATTTTATTAAGGGAATTGATCATGAGATCAAACTCCACATAAGTTATTGTAAAAAGTAGAGGATACCACTTAAGTCTCTTAATAACACTATAGTTGAAAAAGCTAATAGTGCTTACACAAATCATGTATTAAAAATTGCTAAAAGTGGAAACAATCTTGATATCTTCTCGTGCCTATCTGCATGTATTATTGGCTATGGTGAGATCGGGTTTAAACTTTCTAAGATTAAAAATTGGAAAAATAGTAAATATAGTTCATGGATTAAAATATATTCATCAAAAGAATATCAGCATGTAGCCAAAGATAATATTAATTATCTGGACATTCTTTTTAAAAATTACAAAAATAAAAACTTAACTAAACTTAAAAAAAATTTTAAAAAATCTACGATTCTTGAGAAAAATTTTTGGGAATGTTTTGTATAGATTTTTAATTACTTAAAATTTCTAAAGGCAATGGAGCTTCAGGGTACTTTTTCTTACATAATTTTTCATAATTTTTGCAAAGAGTGCTTACCGTGTCATGTGCTTCATCTTTTGAAGTTAGAAATTTAATTAAAGTATCTCTCTCAAGTTCAATTTCTTTAATATCTTCTCCACTAAGATAATCACCAGTCTCAACTTCCCAGTATGTATCATTTAATTCTTCAACTTTAAACGTCTTAAGCTTTCTTTGAAGTTCAATAATAATCTTATCTTCTGTTTTACTATCTTTCATTGGAGAATTTACTAATTTTCCTAAACACTTGTCTTTAAGATCATCTAAAAAAGTATTGTAGGGTTTGCCTTTAGCCAAACCTGTAAAGTGATTGCTTTCAAGGTATTTACTGATTGCTGCATTTGTTGAAGTTTTATTTTTACCCTTAGCTACAGCTACTTGCACATAAACCTCTTGGCTGATGTATTCGTTCAAATATTCCTTAACTTTATCTGATAACATTATGTAAATTATGTTTTGTTATATTTAATGACAGCTGATTCCAAATTTTTTAAGTCTCCAGTAATTGTAGGGCCATGGGGTTAAAAAACCTACAATCAACATAATGGGTATAACCCACCAGGTTAAAATTGCTCCACCAGTAAATAAATAATCTGTTAGATTCATCATTATTTCCATGCTCAACATCGAGATTAAACTCATGCCAGAGGCTGTTTTAATGGCTCCAATAAACGAAAAATTTTGTTTCATTAATATAAAAGTTTCAAGAACTATACTTGTAATTAAACCATTAATAATTGCTAAAATCATTATTCCCGTTAATGGAAAAGATGTTTGAGTTAGCTGAAAAAATAGAATTGTTCCAAAATCTCCGATGGAGCAACCAATCACACACCACATTGTGTTTTTTGCACTTTTCTTCCATGTATGTTTGCACGACCAATTAAAATTGGTCTTAACTGTACTAACCATCAAACTAATTTATATCAACTTTAGCAATCATACCAACTTGATAATGGCCAGGTATATTGCATGCAACTTCAATATTAATTGCATTATCAAATTTCCAGATGATATAACCTTTTTGCTTTGGTTCTAATAAAACACTATTACTATGAGAGTGACCCATAGACTTGTTAATCTTTGCCATTTTTTTCATTTTATTTTTATCGATTGAATCAGCAAAAAGAATTTCACTCTCTACCATTTTTTCCATTTCAGGCTGATGTTTCATATGCATCATTTTATTAGCAATATTAAATTCGTGAACAAGTTCACCGGCATTTACTAATTCAAACTTTATAGTTTCACCTGCTTTAATTTTAAATGAGCTTGGTTCATAATAATTGTCATACATGACAACTTTTACAATTCGATTCACTTCATTTAAATTTCCTTTAGATCCAATTTTCATGTCTTTATCAGCGTAAGCTAATGAGTTTATGAATGATAAGATAAGTATAATTTTTATAAATTTCATAGAATTAATTTAGTATTGAGTTATATTTTTATCAATGGGTCAATTTATACTTATATGTTAATATAGATTATGATTTTTAAGCAATTATTTGACACTAAATCATCAACATATACTTATATAGTTTCTTCAGGACAAGGAAGAGAGGCATTAATTATTGATCCAGTTATAGAAAATGTCACTGAATATATAAATGTGCTCAAAGAGTTAGATTTAAAATTAGTAAAAGTAATTGATACACATATTCATGCAGACCATATTACTGGAGCTAGCGCTTTAAGGGATCAAACAAAATGTATAACTATTATGGGTGAACAAACACCAGCTGAAACAGTGGAAATAAAAGTAAAAGATGAAGAAATAATTAAGCTTGATCAATTAAAAATAAAAGCGCTTTACACTCCAGGACATACGTCAGATAGTTTTAGTTTTTTAATGGATAAATATTTATTTTCTGGAGATACATTACTTATTAATGGAACAGGAAGAACTGATTTTCAAAATGGTAATTCTAAAGATGCTTACAATTCACTTTTTAACAGACTTTTAAAATTACCAGATGAAACTCTTTTGTATCCAGCTCATGATTATAAAGGTGAAACAGTAAGTACAATCGGAAAAGAAAAAAAATTTAATCCAAGGTTACAAGTTAGAAATGTTGAAGAATATATAGAGATAATGAAAAATCTTAATCTTAAAAAACCTGCAGAGATAGACTTTAATGTTGCCAGTAATCTTAAATTGGGCGCTTTAATTTAAATTGAAGATTTTATAGCGTCGTAAATTAAATCTTTAGTTGTCTCACCAATACTTCTATAAACTTCTTTATTATCTTTAAAAATTAAAAGTGTAGTTTGATATTGCACGTTAAATAAATTAGAAATTTCTTTATTTGTTACATCAAATGCGAAGTATTCAATATTATCAAATTCATTCTTTGCTTTATCTAAAACTTTCATTTGACTAGCACAAGATGAACAATACTTAATCCAAGAACTTACCACCACAACCTTGCCCTCTGATTGTGCTTTATTAAACAACTCTTCATTAAAAGTTGTTTTTTTCTCACCCGCATTAACGCTAAATGCAAAGATGAAAAAAATAAATATAAAAATTTTGTTCATAAAAGCTTATACTATAAATATTAAAAACCAGTAAGAAGTTAACCCTGTAAAAATTGTCGCAATGATGTTTTTACTTAAATAGCCAACAAGTATAGCAAATATTGCAGCTAATATTTTAGGGTTATTCTCTAAATCTAAAGAACCAGAGTTATCTAAAAATATTGGCGGAAATATTATTGCTGGAAAAATAGCTGATGGAACATATGACAAAATTTTTTTCATTTTATAATTCAATATGTCCTCCTTTAATAAAAATATCATAGAGAACCTTGTTAAGTAGGTAATTATTCCACAGTAAATAATTGTCGACCAATGCATTATTTTTGTTTTAAGTTGATTAAAGTTAATAGTGTAGCAACCAATAAGGCTGATAGTGCTGCTACAATGATGTATGCTTGAAATGGTATTGTATTATAACCAATAGTTGCAACTACCCCTGACACCAACATTACAACAATATTTTTAAACTTTCTAAAGTCGTTAATTAACAAAGCTAAAAAGGTTAAAGAAATAGTAAAACTTAAACCTAATTCTTCTGGAATAACTGACCCTAGAACTATACCTAAAACTGTTGATATCTGCCAAACTGTCCAGCAGGTGAAACCAGCTCCTAATAAGTGGTAATGCTTGTAGTTATTCTTTTTATTATTTTTAAAATATGTATTTGAGACTGCAAAAGCTTGATCAATTAACACATAAGATAAAATAAGTTTCCACGTTAATTTTAAATGAGATAAATATTCAGAAAAAACTGCACCATATAACAAATGTCTAGAATTTACTGCACCAACAGATGTTATCGTAACTAAAGAAGAGGCACCACCTGAAAATAACTGAAGCAAAACTATTTGAGAAGCTCCACCAAAAATTATAATGGACATGCCAAACGTCATGTATGAGCTCAGTCCCAGTTCCATTCCAATAACTCCAAAGATAATTCCAAATGGAACTACAGGTATCATTAAAGGACTTACATCAATTATTCCTCTAGATAAGGTTTTTAATCTATCGTTCATTTTAATTTAAGTTTTGTATTAGAAACAGACTATATGATCAATATTAATTGGTCTCTTGATACCAAATTTTTCATCTACTTCATGTTGATGAATATGGTGAGAATGAACAAACACAGGTATTAATTTATTACTCACTGTTTTAAGGGTATAGATAAAATTCGTTCCTCTAAATTTTCTATCAACTACTTCTAGTTTTAAATTACTATGATCATCATGTTCTAGATCTTCTGGTTGTAGTAAAAGTTGAACTTCAGATCCCTTTGGATAATGTTTTATAAAATCTCCAGTTATTGTTCCAAGATCATCATTCTCTAAACTGTTTTCACCTGTGACTTTTGCTGGAATTAAAATTCCTCTATTCAAAAAATTTACCACCTCAATTGAGTTTGGAAAATGGTAAACATTGTAAGGATCATCAAATTGTTTTAATTGTTCGTCAAGAATTATTCCACATTTTGTACCTAAGTAGAAAGCTTCATACGAGTCGTGTGTAACAATAATGGTTGTTATCTTTTGATCTGTTAGGATTTGTTTTAACTTAACTTGAATTTCTTCTTTAAAACTTTGATCAACATTTGATAAAGGCTCATCTAATAATAATAAATCTGGATTAGATAATAACGATCTAGCTAAAGAGGCTCTTTGTGCTTCACCAGAACTTATTTGATGTGGAAATTTATCAATTACATGATCAATATGAAGAAATTTAATTATTTCATTTATATTTAAACCTTTTTTTTTCTTTTTATTTCTCTCAGCACCAAATTTTATATTTTCTAAAACGTTATAATGTGGAAAAAGCGAGTTATCTTGAAAAGCCATTGATATATTCCTATCTTCTGGTTCCACGTGAGCATCTTTAGAAGAAAGTAGTTTATCTTTTAATATAATTTTTCCTGAATTAATTTTTTCAAGTCCAGCAATTGTTCTTAGAATTGTAGTTTTACCAATTCCAGATGGACCTAGTAAGCAAATAATATCTCCCTGATTTTCAATAGTTAACGAGACATTGCTTACTTTATTTTGTGCACTAGCAGTAAATGTTACATTATCAATTTCTAGAAAATTTTTTGTCATATTTTTAGTCTTTAAGAATATATTTAGATGTAATTAATATAAAGAAACTTGCAATAAGTATAAGTAATAATGATGGAGCAGCTGCAGCTTCAAGTAAATCTTGGGAAGCATAAATATATGCTTTTGTTGCAAAGGTTTCAAAATTAAATGGTCTCATAATCAAGGTAATAGGTAATTCCTTAATTATCTCTATAGTTAATAAAATACCTATTAATAAAACTGAATTCTTTAAATAAGGAAGGTGAATATTCTTAAATGTTTTAAATTTAGAATAACCAAGCAAATATGCACCTTCATCAATAGAATAGTTTATTTTTAAATATCCTGATTTAATTCCGTTACTTGCTAATGAATAAAATCGAATAAAATAAACTAAAACTAGGCCAAGAATAGAGCCTATAAAAATGGGTTTTATACTAATCAATTCAAATTCACCTAGAATAAAACCATCAAACCATGAGATAAAAGTAATGAATGCTACTGCCAAAATAATTCCAGGTATTGCATAACCTGATATTGAAAATGTAGTTAGCACCTCTAAAAATTTACTTTTAGAAACTCTGTTCCCGTAATTTGAAATAAAAGCTAAAGCAATTAATAAACAGCTAGATAAAATTACTAAGATTATAGTATTAGAAAATAATTTAATTAGATCTAAGTCAGCTAAATGTTTTGGGAATATAATTGTCCAATAAAGCATTTGTAAAACAGGGAATAAAAAACTTATAGAGAAAACTAACATACAAAAAGAGAATGCTAAAAATGATTTATAACCACCTAAATTAATAACTGATTTAGATTTAAATCCACCTTTAGATGATGTGTGATATTGTGCTTTTTTTCTTGAGAAATTTTCTAAAATAAATAGTCCAAGAATAAAAATTAATAAATAAAATGATAATCTGTTAGCAAGAGTAAGATCGTCAAAAGAAATCCAGGCATTATATATTCCTGTAGTAAAAGTAGATATTCCAAAAAAAGATACAGATCCGAAATCTGATAAAGTTTCCATTGCAACCAATGATAGACCGGCAACTATGGCAGGTCTTGCAGAAGGAAGTATTATTTTAAAAAAAGATTTTTCTTTTGAGAAGCCAAGATTTTTTCCAAGTTCTATTAAATTTTGAGACTGATAATGAAATGATGTTCTGGTTAAAACATAAACATAACCAAATAATGAAAAGGATATTGAGATTATAGCACCAATCATTCCATCAAATTTAGGAATATGGGAATTATAATTACCTTCTCCAAATAAGTTTTTTAAGATTGAAAAAGCTGTGCCATAATTTTCAAAAAAAGCAGTTAAGGAATATGCATAAATATAAGCTGGGACAGCAAAGGATAGTATCAATGACCATTTAAAAAACTTTACACCTGGAAAATTATAAAATGAAACTAAATAAGCGCATCCAACACCAATTATAAATGTTAAAAATAAAACACCTATTAAAAGTATTAAAGAATTGTAAATATAATCATAAAGAAAAGTATTTTTTAAAATTAAACTATAATCTCCAGTAGTTTCAAAAAAACTGCTGAATACAGTTAAAATTGGTGCAGCCACTACTAAAGAAATAAGTAATGATGATATATACCAAATATTTATTTTTCTAAATTCCATAATCTACATTACCTTAATAATTATTTTTAAGAAACTTCCCTCGTTACCAAGGGAAGTTAATACCAACTCTAAAACCAATTTGAGAGAGAGATTATAGAGCTAATTCCTAAAACTTTCTTATAAGCTACGGGTTTATAGTCTTTATTTTTTAGATAGATACTCTATGCAATTTTCAGGAGTTGTTTGATCATATGGATCAGGATCACTTCCATCATTGTTCATACCATCCTCTTGCCACCATTTTTCAACTACCCCATCATTAATAATTGCACAATATCCCCAGCTTCTTTGACCAAAACCAACATGCTTTTTGTCAACTAACATGCCCATTGATCTTGTAAAATCAGCATTTCCGTCTGGTAATACCTTAACTTTCCTTATATTTTGTTGGTCAGCCCAAGCATTCATGACAAAGCCATCATTAACACTAATGCAATAAACTTCATTAATACCCAAACCTAATAATTTATCATAATTTTCTTCAAATCCTGGTAACTGCTTTTCAGAACATACTGGTGTAAATGCACCTGGTAATGAAAATAGTATTACTTTTTTATCTTTAAATATTTCATTAGTACTAACATCAACCCATTTTCCAATTTTTCTTGTTTTCAAAACTACATTTGAGCATTTTTTTCCTTCTATCATTCTATTCCTATTATTTTTTAAATGTTTGTTTAATTGAATTACTTGCATTTGAATTTTTTAGTGCTCATAGTTAAATTAGGTAGGGTAAATACCTTTTGTAAAGCTATGAGCACAATCAATATTAAATAAATTCTTTTTCACTCGCTTATTACTTCCAACTTGCAGCTAACATACACTCAAGTGCTGTAGCTTGCTGTTTTCCATAATTAGCAACTTTAGTTTCTAAATCTTGATTATATCCAAGACCCATTTGTTTAACTAATGCATGCGGTTCAACACCATCAATCATTGGATATTCAAATGTATTGTTAACTATGTGTTCTTGTGCTTCTTTAGTTAATAAAAACTCTAGTAGTTTTTTTGCATTATCAGGATTTGGTGCAGTTTTAAGTACTCCTCCTCCACTAATGTTCATGTGAGTTCCTCTATCTCCTTGATTAGGGAAAAAAGGTAAAACTTTTTTAGCAGCTGCTTGTTGTTCAGCACCTTTTTTTCCAGATAACATCAAAGCATAATAGTATGTATTAGCTACTGCTAGATCTGCTTCACCTGCAGCTACAGCTAAAATTTGAGTTCTATCATTTCCTTTAGAGTCTCTAGCCATATTAGCCACAACACCTTTTGCCCAAGAACAAGTTGATGCTTTACCATTATTCTTTACTAATGATGCAACAAGAGATTGGTTATAAATATTGTTAGATTTTCTTATAACAACTCTACCTTTCCATTTTGGATCAGCAAGACCTTCGTAAGTCATACCATTAAGCTCATTAGCATTTACTCTTTCAGGTGAGTAATACATAATTCTTGCTCTCTTAGCTATTCCAGTCCATTTAGAAGTTCTAAAGTTTGCTGGAACTGCAGCTTTGATTGCAGTTGTCATAGAATTTTGGAACATTCCTTTTGCAGCGAATGCACCTAATCTTCCTGCATCAGCAGTAATGTAAAGGTCGGCTTTTGAATCAGCACCTTCTTCGGTTATTCTTTTTTGAAGAGCTTTATCTTTACCAGATACAACGTTTACTTTAATTCCAGTTTTAGCTGTAAATTTTTCGTAAAGTTGAATATCTGAATCGTAATGTCTTGCACTGAATACATTAACTTCAGCAGCAAACGTGATGTTTGCAAATAAAGCCATGAAAAATGCAATAATCGTAATTTTTTTCATTATTATTCCCTTAATTGTTAATTTATTTAGATTAGAATGCTTATTATTAGCATTGAGAATGATTATCAATCGCATTAAGTGTCGCAGTTTGTGGAATTTAATTAGGACAATATAATAATAAGCAAGTTACTTATAAAAGACAGAAAGATTACAAAACCTGTAAAGAAATTACAATACATTAGGGTAACTGTGCGATTTCTAATTCTTCTTTTTCTTACAAAGGGCTTATCATCAATATCTGAAATATCTCTTTCACCAACAACTTTATAATCATAAGTCCAACGCCAAATAGAATTACCAAAACGATTATCTGTATTGTTATAGTAGACTATCCAAGCAACAATATATCTGTGAGAAAAATAAAGAATAATTAGAAGTAAACTACTTATAAGCATCTAAATATATAATCATATTTAGAAAGCTTATTAAAGGCTAATTAAAATTGCTCAGATTCTGTGGAGCCTTCCATTGCAGTTGTGGAGCTTTTTCCTGAGCTAATAGTATTTGAAACTGCATCAAAGTAGGAAGTTCCAACTTCTCTTTGGTGTTTAACGCTAGTGTAACCATCCTTCTCTCTAGCAAATTCAAGTTCTTGAATTTTAGAATAAGCCGTCATTCCTTCAGTTTTATATTTTTCTGCAAGTTCGAAAATTGCAATATTTTGAGTATGAAACCCTGCAAGTGTTATAAACTGAAACTTATATCCCATTTCACTAATTTTTTGCTGAAATGTTGAAATCTCAGCATCTGATAAATGCTTCTTCCAATTGAACGAGGGAGAACAATTGTAAGCTAATAATTTACCAGGAAATTTTTCATGTATAGCATCTGCAAATTTTTTAGCTTCTTCAAGGTTGGGTGTAGCTGTTTCACACCAAATTAAATCTGAATAAGGTGCGTAAGCTAAGCCTCTTGAAATAGCTTGTTCAATTCCTTGCTTAACATAATAAAAACCTTCGGGTGATCTTTCACCAGTTAAAAAAGGTTTATCATTTTCATCAAAATCATTAGTAATTAATTTGGCTGCATTAGCATCTGTTCTTGCCAAAATTATTAATGGTACATCAGCTATGTCAGCAGCTAATCTTGCAGCTTTTAAATTTTTAATCATAGTGCCCGTTGGAACTAAAACTTTTCCACCCATGTGCCCACATTTTTTTTCACTAGCTAATTGATCTTCAAAGTGAACTCCAGCAGCACCTGCTTTAATAAATTTTTTAGTTAATTCAAAAACATTTAATGGTCCACCAAATCCCGCTTCACCATCAGCAATAATTGGCAGCATATAATCTGTTCTATCTTTTGGTCGCATGTCACCATCCTTAATTTCCATATGCTGAATTTGATCTGCTCTAACTAAAGCATTGTTCATGGACTCAACTAATTTTGGTGCACTATCGTATGGGTATAATGACTGATCTGGATACATTTCACCAGCAGTGTTAGCATCTGCAGCTACTTGCCAACCACTTAAGTAAATTGCTTTTAAACCAGCTTTTGCATGTTGAATAGCATGATTACCAGATAATGATCCTAAGGTATTAATATAAGGTTCAGAATTTAATAGATCCCACAGTTTTTTAGATTGATGTTTACACATCGAATATTCAATTTTAATAGAACCACGTAATCGCTCTACTTCATCTATTGTATAGTCTTTTTTAATTCCTGAAAATCTTTTAAGGTCGTATGAAACTTTAGCTTCTGAGCTCATAGGTATATTCTTTCTAGGTTTTAGAGTTGGGAAAATTGGTCTTAAAGTGGCTTAAAGTGGCTTAATTATT
>Ga0307986_10002666_pt1 | contig 12680 bp, 14 predicted proteins | sample EllFjometageno82_FD_203170 | JGI IMG/M metagenome (GOLD analysis project Ga0307986, IMG submission 203170) | Marine microbial communities from Ellis Fjord, Antarctic Ocean - #82 | ecosystem: Environmental > Aquatic > Marine > Unclassified | place: Southern Ocean | collected 2014-10-09
AAATATTTTTTTATCATCATCGTATTTCGGCAAAAGGTTGCTGGCGATCCAATTGCAATTCAAAGGTAAAAACTCAACTGGGGCATTATTAACATAAACAGAAAGATTTATTGCAAGCCCTTCTGATCCAAAAATTTTACCTTTAGATAAAGTTTTTTTTAAATTATCTTGCCAGATATTCCAACAAATTGAATTTTTCTCTAAAGAAAATACTCCTATATTTAAATGAGGTGCAAAAGCTATTTTTCTTGCATCACTTTCTTTAATACCTGAACTTCTTGCGTGTTTATAATTTTGAGATTTTATCAATGCAAGACTACTAAATAACCAATTTACTTTTGACATTATTCGATAACCTGGTCCCATGGTTTGTGTAATACCAAGTTTTCCATTACTACAAGCTTTAAAAAAAAGATCAATGCAACTCCAGTCTTGAACCCACGCATCGCAATCTATCCAAAGATATTTTTTAAATTCAGGAAAATAATTGGGAAGAAAAGCTCTTGATACTTGACTCTTTAGCCATTCTTTTCCGCCTACTTTATAATTTGGAACTTCTATGTCCCAGTTAGCTTTTTTTACTTTATAAACTTTTTTTTCTATATTTTTAATTTGTTCATCTGTTAATCCAGCATCTAATACACAAATTGAGATATTTTCACTTTCTGGATGCTTTTTAATAGAGTCTACTAATTCTTCTAACATATCAAAATAGTTTGAGTCTGCCAATGTAATTATTGTATTTTCATTCATAAAAAATTATTCCAACCAATTTAAATATTTATTTTTATTTTCCATTAGATGTTTTGGTAATAAATCTATGTCTATTTTTTCTAGTTTTTGACCAGATGAAAATTTAGAAGCTTTCATGTCTGCTGATAAATTATATATGCTAGTTTTACTAGAAATTCTCTCATTTATTTTTTCTTCATTTAATTGGTTAAGTTCAAATTCTCTATAGTGTGCGTAATTTTTTAACTTATTTTCTATTTCTTTAGGGCTGTTTAAATAAGAGAAATGCCAACCTCCATCATCAATAATCTTTGTATTAGTGTATTTGTTTTTTGAGAAAAAAATATCAACCCTCCAAAAAGGATAAGGTTTAGATTTAATATTCCTTAGCCATTGAGGGTTTATTAAGTTTTTTTTTTTACAGGCTCTGGTTCCAAACCAGTCTACTGATAAAGAACATAAATTAAACTTATAATAAAACATTTTTTGTTTAAAAATAATTAATTGATTATCGATATCTTTAAAACTAAAGTTTTCGATTTTTGGAAGTTCATCAATGTCTGAAATTAAAACAATATCATCATGATGACATTCTTTAAGTCCATTTTGAATATAATTTCTTTGATAAAAATCTCTACGCATTCCATTTAAAATATGTTTGCTGTTTATAGATGACTCACTATCATTTACATCTACTATCTCAATATCTTTTGGCTCATGATCAAGTATTAAATAAATAATCTTGTCTTTAAATTTAGGAAATTTATTTATATCAAAGTTTAGTTTTTTTTTTTTACCATTGTGAAAAAAAAGACTTTCAACGATTATAAACTTATCTACATAATTATTTAAGTGGTTAAGTCGTAAATCTAAAACGACATCCTCATTCATATATGTAAAACAATCAAAAATTTTCATTTAATCAACAATGAATTTTAATTTTACTTTTTTTTACTATCTTTAAAAACTCTATTTCGCATTTTTTTATTAATTTATCGCTAGTCGATCTAAGAACTACTGAAACTCCAACTTTTCCTAACCTAAAAAATGGATAACTGCCTATATCTATATTTTTAAAATATTTTTTTTGTAATTTGGTCAAATTATTTGCAATTTTACTCTCAACAGTTTGAAGACTTATAGTTTTACTTTTAACAATTTTACCTTTTATTAAAAATCTTTTTAGATTAGGCATCATAGATTTTAATATAGAGGGCACGCCCGGTAAGCACAAAATATTTTTAATCATAAAACCTGGTGCAGCACTCGAAGGGTTGTAAATTAATTTTGACCCATTTGGCATTTTTGCCATTTTTTTTCTAGCATCATTAAAATTTTTTTCTCCATAATAGTTTTCAAGAATTGAATATGCTTTATTATTAAAATCATATTTTAACTTAAAGGCTTTAGAAATTGACAAAGCAGTAATATCGTCATGAGTTGGGCCAATGCCCCCTGTGGTGAATACATAAGAGAATTTTTTACTTAGTTCTAAAATATTTGAAACAATTTTTTTCTCGATATCCGGAATAATTCTTACCTCTAAAATTGAAATACCACAATTCACATTTAACCAGTTTGAAATAAATGACACATTTAAATCTTGTGTTCTTCCTGATAGAATTTCATTGCCAATAATAAGAATTGCTGCGTTAATTTTTTTTTTTGCTTTCTTTATTGTCAACATATTATTATGGATTTTGAAAACAAATTAATATCAGGACTATTAATAAAAAGATACAAACGTTTTTTTGTTGATATTAAATTAAAAAATAAAATTATTACTGCACATTGCCCCAATACGGGTTCGATGATGGGTCTTTTAAATAAAAATAATAAAGTATGGGTAACAGAGTCTTTGAACCTGAAAAGAAAGCTTAAATATACATTACAGATAATCGAAGATCAAAATTCTAAGGTCGGTGTAAATACACATTTAACAAATAAGATTGTTCTTGATGCCCTAAAAAAAAACTTTATTAAAAATTTTGATAAAAATATTAAGATTTCAACTGAAAAAGTGTTTGGCATTAACTCAAGATTTGATTTTTATTTAGAAGATGGGAAAAATAAATATTTCCTTGAAGTTAAAAATGTAACTTTAAAAAGAAAAAATAATATCGCTGAGTTTCCAGACTCAATTACAACTAGAGGAACAAAGCATCTAAACGAATTGATGGCTGCTGCCAAAAAGGGTTACAAATCATACCTTCTTTTTGTGATTCAAAGAGAAGATTGTGATAAATTTAAAGTAGCTAACGATATAGACATTGAATATTCGAAAGCATTAACAAAAGCTGTAAAAAATAACGTAAAAGTTTTATGCTACGATTGTAAATTTTCTTCAAAAGGAATAACACTAAATAATAAAATAAAAATTTCATATTGATGAGTGAAAATATTCAAGAAGCATTTGAGAGAACACGAGCTGCAGGAATTGTGGCTGCCAGTGCTTTAGATGAAGTTGCTAAAATTATAAAACCTGGAATTACCACTAACGATATAGACAATTTATGTTACGAATTTATTAATGATAACGGTGCTTACTCGGCTCCTTTGTTTTATAGAGGTTTTCCTAAATCATGTTGCACTTCGGCTAACCATGTAATTTGTCATGGAATTCCACAAAATAAAATTTTAAATGAAGGTGATATAGTTAATGTAGATGTTACTGCCTTCAAAAATAATTGGCACGGAGATACTAGTCGGATGTTTCATGTCGGTGATGTTTCAGTTAAAGCAAAAAAACTTACTGAGGTTACGTATAATTCAATGATGCGAGCCATTAAGATTTTAAGCCAAGAAATTACTTTAGGTGATATTGGATCAACTATTCAAAGTTACGTTGAAGAAGAAGGTTTTTCAGTAGTAAGAGATTTTTGTGGACATGGGATAGGGAAGGTATTTCATAAAGAACCAAATATTTTGCACTATGGTAAAAAAGGAACTGGGCCTAAGCTAAAAGCTGGAATGATTTTTACAATTGAACCCATGATAAACGAGGGTAACTATGAAGCCAGAATGCTGAATGATGGTTGGACAGCCGTTACAAAAGATAAGAAATTATCGGCACAGTTTGAACATACTATAGGTATAACAGAAACAGGGTATGAAATTTTTACATTGTCAAAAAAAGAATTAAACAAACCACCCTACTCTATATGATCGATCGATATTCCAGAAAAGAGCTTAGAAATATTTGGGCAGATGAGAACAAATACAAATTATGGCTTGATATTGAATTGGCTGCTGCCGAAGCAATGGAAAAATTAAATATAATTCCAAAAGGTGTAGTTAAAAAAGTTAAATCAAAAGCAAAAATTAACGTTGCAAGAATTTTAAAAATTGAAGAAAGTGTTAAACATGATGTTATAGCTTTTTTAACTTCTATCACGGAAAAAGCAGGTAAAGAGGCAAGATTTTTACACAAAGGAATGACTTCATCAGATGTTTTAGATACATGTTTTAATTTACAGCTAAAGCAATCAGGTGAGCTTTTGTTGAGTGATATTAAAAATTTATTAATATCTATTAAAAAACAAGCTATTAAACATAAAAAAACTTTATGTATAGGTAGAAGTCATGGAATACATGCGGAACCAATAACATTCGGTTTAAAGATGCTAACTTTTTATCAAGAGTTTTTAAGAAATAAAAAAAGACTAGAACAATCAATTGAAGAAATATCAACTTGTGCAATATCTGGAGCTGTTGGAACTTTTGCTAATGTAGATCCAAGGGTAGAGAGCTATGTTGCCAGAAAATTAAAATTAAAAGTTGAGCCTGTATCTACTCAAATTATACCTCGTGATAGACACGCACAATTTTTTTCTACACTCGGAATTATCGCTAGCTCTATAGAAAGATTGGCAACAGAAATAAGACATTTACAAAGAACTGAAGTTTTAGAGGTTGAAGAATTTTTTGGTAAAAAACAGAAAGGTTCTTCAGCAATGCCACATAAAAAGAATCCTATCTTGAGTGAAAACTTAACTGGTTTGGCTAGAATGGTGAGGTCATCTGTTGTACCTGCATTAGAAAATGTAGCGCTATGGCATGAAAGAGATATTTCTCATTCAGCTGTTGAAAGAAATATTGGTCCAGACGCTACAACCACCTTAGATTTTGCATTAGTAAGATTAAATGAAGTTATTACAAATCTTAATATATATCCAAAAAATATGATGAAAAATCTTAACTTAACAAATGGATTATTTTTTTCCCAAAGAGTATTAATTGAATTAACTTTAGTCGGTTTTTCCAGAGAACAAGCATATACCTTAGTTCAAAAACACGCTATGCATTCTTGGAATAGTGGCACATCTTTTTACGAAAACGTAGCACACGATCCAAAAATTAATAAAAAACTTCCTGTTAATAAGTTAAAAAAGCTTTTTAATTTTAATTACCATACCAAAAGAATTAATATAATTTTTAAACGAAGTTTAAACAAATAAATTCCCATGAATAAAGGTAAAAAAATATACGAAGGAAAAGCCAAAATTATTTACGAAACAAATAATAAAGGTTTAGTTATTCAGCATTTCAAAGATGATGCGACTGCCTTTAACGCTTTGAAAAAAGCTAACATTGAGGGCAAGGGGGTTTTAAACAACAGAATATCTGAATATCTTTTAAATTCTTTAGCTCAATGCGGAGTTCAAACGCACCTGATAAAAAGATTAAATATGCGAGAACAGCTTGTTAAACAAGTTCAGATTATTCCTATTGAATTTGTTGTGAGAAATATTGCAACTGGTTCTTTAACAAAAAGGTTGGGAATTTCAGAAGGAACAGTTTTAGAAAAACCTTTGCTAGAATATTATTTGAAAAATGATGAGTTGGGGGATCCTTTGATTTCAAAAGAACATATTTATTCTTTTGAGTGGGCAAATGAAAAAGAGATTGGGACTATAGATAAAATGTCACTTAGAATTAATGACATTCTTCAAGGTTTATTTAGAGGTGTGGGTATAAAGTTAGTGGACTTTAAATTAGAATATGGAAGAAGTTGGAACAAAGATAAAGAAGTGAATGAAATAATCTTAGCAGACGAAATTAGTCCCGATACTTGTAGATTGTGGGACGTAAAGACAGATAAAAAATTAGACAAAGATAGATTTAGAAAAGATTTAGGTAACTTAATAGAGGCCTATCAAGATGTAGCGAGAAGATTAGGTATTATGCCCGAAGAAACAAATATAAGTGAAGTAAATTTTGGAAAAACTGCATCTATAAAATTTAAAAAGAAATAAATTGAAATTCTCAATAAAAGTTACATTAAAAAAAGATGTCCTTGATCCACAGGGTAAAGTTGTTCAACAAACTTTACAAAATATGGGTATGGACACTCTAAAGGGTTTAAGACAGGGGAAATATTTTGAAATTGAAATTAATGAAAATAATGAAAATAAAGCTAAAAGTAAAATTGAAGACATGTGTAATAAACTTTTAGTAAATTTAATTACTGAAGACTTTGAAATATCTAAAATTTAATTAATGAATTCATCAGTAATAGTTTTTCCAGGGTCAAATTGTGATAGGGATATAGCAGTAGCGCTTGAAAAACTACAATTTAAAAATACTATGGTTTGGCATAAAGAGACAAGTTTACCAAAATCTGATTTAATAGTTATACCGGGTGGTTTTTCTTATGGTGATTATCTTAGATCGGGTGCAATTGCCGCAAAATCAAATATTTTAAATGAAGTTATTAAAGCAGCTAATGATGGTTGTTTAGTTCTTGGTATATGTAATGGTTTTCAAATTTTAACTGAAACAGGACTGCTAAAAGGAGTTTTATTAAGAAATAAAAACTTAAAATTTATAGGAAAAGATGTGTGCGTAAAAGCAATTAATACAGACAATAAATTCTGTAATAAATATAAAAAAAATCAGATCTTAAAATTTAATATAGCTCATAATGAGGGTAATTATTTTACGAATCCTGAACATTTAAAAGAGTTAGAAGATAAAAACTTAATTCCATTCAAGTACTGTGATCAGCAAGGAAACATCAATGAAGAAAACAATCCAAACGGTTCTTTAAATAATATTGCTGGTGTTTTTAATGAAAAAAAAAATATTTTAGGTATGATGCCCCATCCTGAAAGAATGATAGACCAAATAGTATCTAAAAATGATGGGGTAAATTTGTTTACAAGTTTGTTAAATTAATCAAAATGAAAATTACTAATACTATTGTTGAAAAACATGGTTTAAAATCAGATGAATATTCTAGAATAAAAGAATTGCTTAAAAGAGAACCTAATTTATTAGAACTTGGGATTTTTTCAGCGATGTGGAATGAGCACTGTTCTTATAAATCTTCACGTATTCATCTGAAAAATTTACCAACTAAAGGAAAAAATGTTATTCAAGGTCCAGGAGAAAACGCGGGTGTAATAGATATTGGGGATGATGATGCTATTGTTTTTAAAATAGAAAGTCATAACCATCCTTCTTACATTGAACCATATCAAGGAGCAGCAACGGGAGTTGGAGGAATACTTAGAGACGTATTTACAATGGGCGCTAGACCAATTGCGCTTTTAAACTCTATTCATTTTGGAAAACCTGACCATCCTAAAACAAAAACTTTACTTAATGGTGTAGTTTCTGGAATAGGAGGTTATGGTAATTGCATTGGCATACCAACAGTTGCAGGCGAAATAAAATTTGACAGTACTTATAATGAAAATATTTTAGTCAATGCTATGGCTGTTGGACACGCAAAAAAAAATAAAATTTTTTATTCCAAAGCTAAAGGACTAAATAAGTCAGTAGTCTATGTTGGTTCTAAGACCGGAAGAGACGGTATACATGGAGCCTCAATGGCTTCTGCAGAATTTGATGAAAATTCTGCAGACAAAAAACCAACCGTTCAAGTAGGAGATCCTTTTACTGAAAAGCTTTTAATGGAAGCTTGTCTTGAATTAATGAAAGACAATTCAATTATTTCGATTCAGGATATGGGTGCTGCAGGATTAACGTCTTCAAGTGTCGAAATGGCATCTAAAGGAAATTTAGGTATAGAATTGCATTTAGATAGGGTTCCCAGCAGAGAAGAAGGGATGACTCCATATGAAATAATGTTGTCTGAAAGTCAAGAAAGAATGCTTATTATCATGGAAGATAATAAAGAAAAAACTGCAAAAAAAATATTTGAAAAATGGGATCTTGATTTTGTTGTTATAGGTAAAACAACAGATACAAATAATTTAACTTTAAAATTTAACAATGAGTTAGTCGGTGAAATTCCAATTGATGCTTTGGCTTCAAAAGCACCTCTTTATGATAGAAAGTGGATTAAAACAAAACTACCAGAAAAGAAAATTAACACCAAAGACTTAAAAAAAATTAAGTTACAAGATGCATTAATAAAAATTTTATCTTCTCCCAATCAATCAAATAAAACTTGGGTTACAGAACAATTTGATCAAATGGTAATGACGGACACTATACAAAGATCTGGTGATGACGCTGCAATAATAAAGATTCACAAAAAAGAAAAAGCTATAGCAGTAACTGTAGACTCATCAGCAAATTATTGTAAGGCACATCCTTTAACGGGGGGTAAACAAATTGTATGTGAAAGTTGGAGAAATTTAGTTTCAGTTGGTGCAAAACCTATTGCTATTACAAATTGTTTAAATTTTGGAAATCCCGAAAATCCAAAAATTATGGGTGAATTTGCTGAATGTTTGCTTGGTATAAAAGAAGCTTGTGAATTTTTAGATTATCCCGTGGTCTCTGGTAATGTATCTTTTTACAATGGAACAAATAAAAAAAATATAGACCCTACACCTGTAATTGGTGGCGTTGGTCTAATTAAAGAATCTAAAAATAAAATCAGTCATTCGTTAAAAAAAGAGGGAAGTATAATATTGCAAGTCGGAAAGACATTTGGGCATCTTTACCAAAGCATTTTTTTTAAAGAAATTTATTCAATAACCGAGGGACCACCTCCAGAAATTAATCTATCAAATGAAAAAAACAACGGAGAAACTATATTAAAATTGATTAATTTTAAATTGGTCGATTCTGTTCATGATATATCTTCTGGAGGTTTAATTTTAGCACTTGCTGAGATGAGTATGTCCTCCAAGTTTGGTTTAAAAATAGAAAAACCAAAAAAATTATCTAATTTAATGGAATATTATTTTGGTGAAGACCAAGGTAGATATTTATTAGAAATTGAGCCTAAGAATTTAGAAAAAGTTAAAAAAATTCTTCATGAGAATAATATATTTGATGAAAAAGTTGCTGCTGTTCAAAAAAATGACTTCGAGGTTATAGATGAGTTTAAAATAGACATAAATGAATTGCGTAAAATTAATAACTCGTGGTATAATAAATACCAATGGCTTTAGCAATTGAAGAAATTAAAAAATTAATAATAACCTCTATACCTGATGCTACTATAGAAATAAAAGATCTTGTGGGAGATAGTAATCATTATTCTGCAAAAATTACTTCAAATATTTTTAATGGGAAATCAAAAATAGAACAACACAAATTAGTTTATAAATCATTACAAGGAAAAATGGGAAATGAATTGCATGCTTTATCAATAACAACAGAACCGAAATAAATATGGATATAAAAGAAAAATTAAATCAAATAATTTCTACTAATGACGTATGTCTTTTTATGAAGGGCGTTCCAGAAGCCCCTCAATGCGGATTCTCTATGGCACTTTCAAATATATTGAAACATCTAAATATTAATTTTAAAGGTGTGAATGTTTTAGAAGATGAAAGTATTAGACAGGGAATAAAAGAATATAGTGATTGGCCTACTATTCCTCAACTGTACATAAAAGGAGAATTCGTTGGAGGATGCGATATTGTAAAAGAAATGTTTGAAAATGGTGAGCTAAAAGAACTTCTTGTTCAAAAAAAATTAGTTTAAATTATCTAGAGTAATATTCAATTACTAAGCTTGGTTCCATAATAACAGGATAGGGTACTTCAGCAAATTTAGGGACTCTGATTAACTTTACAGTTTTGTTTTTGTCGTCTAGCTGGATATATTCTGGAACTTCTCTTTCTTTGCTAGCTAACGAGCCATCAATAACTGTTAACGCTTTTGATTTATCTCTCACTTCAATAATGTCTGTCTCTTTCACTAGATAACTAGAAATATTAACTTTTTTCTTATTAACTTTTATATGTCCATGATTAATGAGTTGCCTCGCAGCAAATACAGTTGGTGTGAATTTAGCTCTATAAATAACTGTATCTAATCTTCTTTCTAAAAAACCAATTAAATTTTCAATAGTGTCACCTCTTTTAGTTATGGCTTTTCTATAAATATTTCTAAATTGTCTTTCATTTATATTACCATAATAAAATTTTAATTTTTGCTTGGCATTAAGTTGGATTCCATATTCTGTTGGTTTGCCTCTTTTATTTTGACCATGTTGTCCTGGTGGATATGCTCTTGTATTAAATGGACTTTTTGGTCTGCCCCACAGATTAACTTTCAATCTACGGTCAATTTTATGTTTAGAGTTAATTCTTTTTGTCATTTTTACGAATGTGTTTTATAGACTTTGTGTAGGATTTGTCAATTACACTATAATCAATCTTTCTTATTTAAAGTGCTAAAAATGCTAAATAAAATCCTCATTTCCTTGTCGCTCAATTCTAATCTGCCAAATATATTATTGATGTTTAAAATCATAGACCTCTTCTTTTCAGGTGGTTTGAAGAATGTTTTGCTATCCAATTTATTTTCGAGAAACTTAATTAAGTTTTTAATAGAGTTTTTTGAGGCTAGTTTTGATAAAATTTTTTCTTTCTTAAATTTAGAAAAATGTAAAGATCTATAGATTTCATAACAAACAACTATAACTGCGTGTGAGAGATTTAATGAGGTCAATTTTTTAGAAGTTGGGATCTGTATGATAAAATTAGATAAAGATAAATCGTAATTAGACAACCCTGATGACTCAGGTCCAAACATAATTCCTATTTTTGATTTTTTGTGCTTAAATAATAATTTTGTTAAATTAGTTATTGATAAATATTTTTTATTAATATCTCTATTTCTAGCCGATGTAGCAAAAACTAAATCAAAATTTTTTACAGCGTCCGTTGCATTTTTATATATTTTAGCAGTTTTAATAATATCATATGCACCAACAGAGGTCATTCTTGCTTTAGAGTTTGGCCAACCATCTCTGGGAGCAACAATATTAAGGTTTGAAAAACCAAAATTTTTCATAGCTCTTGCGCATGATCCAATATTTTCACCAAGTTGCGGTTTAACTAAAATAAAACCAAATTTATTTTGCATTTAGTTTTAAATTTGCAGGTGCTTTTTCTTTAAAAAGTTTATAATCAAGGCTGTCAATTAAAGCTTTGAATGATGCTTCAATAATATTTGGAGATACACCGATTGTAAACCAGCTTACACCAGTTTTATCTGTGCTCTCAATAAGAACTCTAGTAGTTGCTTCTGTTCCTGTATTTAGAATTCTTACTTTGTAATCTAATAATTTTAAATCAGAGAAAAAGTTATAATACTTTTCAACCTTTGAAAAATTTTCTCTAATCGCATTATCAAGTGCGTTAACAGGACCATTACCACTTCCGTTGCATTTAATTTTTTTTCCATCAATTAAGAAAATAACTTCAGCATTAGTTTTTAATTTTTCAGATTTTTCTACTGTAACGCTATAACTTTCAACCTTAAGATAATCAGGAACTTTTCCTAATAGTCTGTTAGCTAGTAGTTCAAAAGATGCATCTGCTCCATCATAGGAGTAACCTAAAAATTCTCTGTCTTTTACTTCCTCTAGTATTTTTTGTATTTTAGGATCATTGGAATTAATCTTAATTCCGTAACCCTCAAGTCTTGATATAATATTTGATTTTCCTGCTTGATCTGAAACAATTATATTTCTGTGATTGCCGACAAGCTTGGGTTCAATATGCTCATAGGTTTTAGGGTCTTTCTTAACAGCAGAAACGTGAAGTCCACCTTTATGAGAGAAGGCAGAAGCGCCTACGTAAGCTAAACTTTTATTAGGTTTCCTGTTTAGAATTTCATCAAGCATTCTAGAACAGTCAGTTAGTGAAGATAGTTTTTCTTTTTTAATATTTAGTTCAAACTTGTCATTAAAAGTCTTTTTTAAAAATAAAGTCGGAATGATTGACATGATATTTGCATTACCACATCTCTCTCCAAGGCCATTGATTGTTCCTTGGATCTGTCTTGCTCCAGCTAGTACTGCTGTTAATGAATTTGACACAGCATTTTCAGTATCGTTATGTGCATGTATACCTAAATTTTTTCCAGGTATTATTTTTGAAATTTTGGAAATAATGTCCCCAACTTCATTAGGTAAAGTTCCACCGTTAGTGTCACATAAAACCAACCATCTTGCCCCCTCGTCATACGCTTGTTTTAAACAATCTAAAGCATAATTGGGATTATTTTTATATCCATCAAAAAAGTGTTCAGCATCAAAAATAAATTCTTTTTTATTCTTTATAAAATATTTTGCTGTCTCTTTTATGTTTTCTAAATTTTCTTTATTAGTAATTCCTAAAGCAACATCAACATGAAAATCCCAACTCTTACCTACTATGCATACAGCTTTGGTGTTTGCATTTAAAATTGGGGCTAAACTTGGGTCGTTATCTGCACTTCTGCCTAATTTTTTTGTCATACCAAAAGCAGTAAAAGTACTCTTGTCTAACTGCTGAGGAGTATTAAAATATTCTGTGTCTGTCGGATTTGCGCCAGGCCATCCACCCTCTATATAGTCAACACCTATTTCATTTAGTCTGTGAGCAATTTTAATTTTATCATTTACGGTAAAATCGACTCCCTCTGTTTGAGCACCATCTCTCAGTGTAGTATCAAATATAAATATTTTTTCTTTACTCATTTATATTTCCATTCAGTTTTATTTTGTTTGTCCTCTATAACAATTC
>Ga0307986_10002670_pt1 | contig 12673 bp, 9 predicted proteins | sample EllFjometageno82_FD_203170 | JGI IMG/M metagenome (GOLD analysis project Ga0307986, IMG submission 203170) | Marine microbial communities from Ellis Fjord, Antarctic Ocean - #82 | ecosystem: Environmental > Aquatic > Marine > Unclassified | place: Southern Ocean | collected 2014-10-09
TCACACTGCAAAAGCTGGGCAAATTAGAAGAAGCTGAAGCAAGCTATAGACAAGCGATAGTGCTGAAACCAGACTTTGCCGTTGCTCATAATAACTTGGGTAACACACTTAAAGAGCTGGGCAAATTAGAAGAAGCTGAAGCAAGCTATAGACAAGCGATAGAGTTAGAACCAAACTATGCAGAAGCCTATTACAATTTGGGTGCCCTATATCTAAGTATGGGGCGAAACTTTAAAGAACGTGGAAAAATTAGTGAAGCTGTGAAATGCTTTGAGCAAGCTCTCAAAATATATCCTGAAGACAGCATAGGTGCAACCCTGGAGCTTGCAAGATTAGGACACAAAAGTATGCCAGATAAAACCCCTCTAAGTTATATGCAAAATTTTTACAAAACAAAAGCTAAAGCGTACGAATTAGGGATGGATAATAAGTATTTTGGTCACCTACTGATTGAAAATGCATTCAAGCAAACTCACACACAACAAGGGAAAGTTGATATTTTAGATTTGGGATGTGGTGCTGGTAATCTAGGACGATTTCTGCGCCCATATGCAAGAACTTTAGATGGCGTAGACTTATCGCCGGACATGTTGCAAGTGGCTGAGAAGACTGAGCAATATAATTCATTACATAAAAAAGATTTGGCAAAATATTTAGACGAGACATCGATCCACTATGATATGGTCATCGCAGCAGCCGTAATGGTTCATTTTTCTAATCTTGAGGAAGTATTTTCTTTGGTAAATGATACTTTAAAGGTGAACGGGAAATTTATATTTTCAATTTTCGAAGGAACTGAAAAAGATATAGAGTTAAATTCCTCTCTTTTTTATGTGCACAGTGATAATTACGTAAGAACCTTAGCTAATGATTTGAATTTTAAAATAATTTATCGGCATCAAGGAATTCATGAATACCATAAAGAAATTCCGATTAGCACACTTATATACTCACTCCAGAAAGGTACGTAAATGCAAATTTTTATCACTATAATCCCATTAACAATAACGTTACTATTGATTGGAAATCAGTAATTGGATCCATTATCGCAAGGTGTATTAGGTGCAGCCCTTCCTCAATCTATAAGTAATAAAAAATCACTTGGAATAATAGGGGTCATAGGATTTTTATCTGGTTTAGCTCCAGATTTAGACATCTTAATAAGGTCAGAAAGTGACCCATTGTTATTTCTAGAATTTCATCGTCAATTCACTCATTCACTTATATTTATTCCATTTGGGGGATTTATATGCGCAGTATTCCTTTTCTTTTTAATAAGTAAGAGATTTAATATTTGCTTTAAGGATACATGGATTTATTCGACATTAGGATACGCAACTCATGGACTACTAGATGCTTGCACAAGTTATGGTACCTTACTCTTTTGGCCATTCACTCAAGCACGCATAACATGGAATAATATATCAATTATTGATCCATTATTTACAATCCCCTTATTAATCTTAATAATTGTAGCGAGCCTTAAACAAAAAAAAATTTTTGCAATTGTAGGAGTGCTATGGGCAGTGAGCTATCTTTTACTAGGTGTGTATCAAAAAAATGAAGCTGTAAAAATTGGTAAAGAAATTGCAAAGAAAAGGGGTCATGATGTAATAAGAATAGATGTAAAACCAAGTATTGGAAATTTGTTATTATGGAAATTGATATACGAGACGGAGGATGAGTTTTATATAGACGCAATAAGGCTAGGCTGGAACCCAAAAGTATTTAAAGGCGAAAGTATTGATAAAATTAATACTCAAACTGCATTTCCATGGTTAGTGCTAAAATCTCAACAGGCAATAGATATAGAAAGATTTAGGTGGTTTAGTAATGGTTATATTGCTATAAACCCAAAGAATAAAAATCAGATTCTTGATATTCGTTATTCAGCAATACCAAATCAAATTGGTGGGCTTTGGGGCATTGAGTTAAGCGAGGAAAAGCCAAATAATCATCATGTTAGATATATTACAAATCGCACTATATCAAGTGATAGGCTTAAAATTATTAAAGAAATGTTATTTTATTAATTTGTTTTAAATCATATATTTATTGTTATAATTTAAACTAAAATATTAAAATAAATTTAAAAAAAATAAAGGGAAACTATGATTGCATGTCTTGATCTTGAAGGGGTATTGTTACCAGAAATATGGATTAAATTTGCTGAAAAATCTGGCATTGAAGAGCTTAAAATAACCACAAGGGATATTCCAGATTACAGTACATTAATGAAGACACGACTACAAATCCTTCGCACCCATAACCTCAAAATAAATGATATCCAAGATGTAATAGATACTCTGGAGCCACTAGAGGGGGCAAAAGAATTTTTGATATGGCTTCAATCAGAATTTCAAGTAATCATTCTCTCAGATACGTTTTATGAGTTCTCAGGTCCACTTATGAAGCAGCTTGGATACCCAACACTTTTTTGCCACCGACTAATTATTGATAAAAATGGAGTAATAACAGACTTTCAATTAAGACAAAAAGATCAAAAAACAAAAGCTGTAAAAGCCTTGCAAGGGCTAAATTTTAAAGTAATTTCAGCAGGAGACTCTTATAATGATACTGGGATGCTTCAGCAAGCTGATAGTGGAATTCTATTCTGCCCTCCGGTAAATGTTACAAAAGAATTTCCTCAATTTCCTATTGCTAATAATTATAAAGAATTTCAGACTTTGTTAATAAGTGCTCGTAAAAAACTGCTAGGATAGAATTAATTATAATAAATAAAAGAATATGAATAAAGAATTTATAGAGTCGATAAGAAGTGCTGTAGCCTCAAAGGAGGACTTTTTTACAGTTAATTTTGGTCCGAATCAGATTAGAATTTTCTTTACGGAAGAAGCATGTGATTGGGTTTGGAATTATAAATACTTACAACGACCACAAGCTTTAGAAATTAAATCACAACTTAACTCTCCATTAAAAATAAATAAACTTGCCCTGATAAATTATTTTTATACATTTATAATGAATGATATTTCAATTCTTAATAGTCATATTCGCCCAACAATTAAATCAGTTCTTGATATTGGAGCTGGAATTGGTTTATTTGATCTTTTTTTAAGTCAAATATTGGATCATGAGGCATTATTTGATTTGGTTGAGGTAGATATGCTAGACGAAATAGAGCACGTAACAAATAATCCAGAACATACAAAAAAATTAGACCCTAATGTACAAATAAGACCAGTAGCACTCCTAAAAAAATTAATGATTACTAATAATGCTAAGAATATTAATATTATTGATAGCAAATCTATTAATCAACACATGCAAAAGCAATACGATCTTATTTTATCATTTAGATCCTGGGGTTATTTATACGACCTAGACTTGTATGAAGAATTTGTAAGGAAAACTCTAAAGCCTGACGGTATTGTAATAACTGATTTATCAATATACGACGATAGTATTACAAAATTTAATACTCTATTTAACGATGTGGTCCTTATTGACGAGGCGCCAAACAACAAAAGATTTATTGGTAAAAATCTTAAATAATCTTAATGAATTTATACTATAATAAACTTTAATATATCTAATTAAATAATTGATTTTATTGAAAATATGAGTAGAGCATTTATAAAAGAGAATGATTTAGAGCACGCCGGTATTGATATTCCTGAGCGACCTATTAGTCTAGAAACGAACTATGTAACGCCAGCTGGGTTTGAAAATTTAAAAATTACATTGGATGACTTAGACAAAAATCGCCAATTACTTATCGGCAATGAAACCCCAAACAACAATCAAAAAAAAATGCGCATTGAGAGGGATATTAGATACTTTTCATCTAGAATAAAGTCTTCAATATTAGTTGATCCGTCAACTCAAAATAAAGAAGTAATTTTATTTTCTGCAAAAGTTTCAGTTTTATCAATCGATAAAAAGAAGTATCAATTTGAGATTGTTGGTGAAGACGAAGCAAATATTAAACAGAACAAGATAAGTTACCTATCACCTCTTGCAAAATCATTAATCGGTAGTCGAATTAATGATGAGGTTGTTTGGATTAAACCCTCGGGAAATGAAATATTAGTCATAACTAATATATACTACTGCGGGCAAACAAACCCACATCATTTTTAATTTAACAAAGTTTAAGGAAGATTAAGTGCTAATTACCAATGGCATCACCATGCAGTTTGGCTCCAAACCATTATTTGAAAATGTCTCAGTTAGATTTGGCGATGGAAATCGTTACGGGCTAATTGGGGCAAATGGATGTGGAAAATCTACTTTTATGAAAATTTTGGCGGATGAATTAGAAGCAACCAGTGGAAATGTTGAGCTAGACAATAAGGAACGTATTGCATGGTTAAGACAGGATCAATTTGCGTATGAAGATTTACTTGTTAGCAATGTAGTAATGATGGGTCATGAGGCTATGTGGGAAGCAAATGAAGAAAAAAACAAGTTATATGCTAATCCTGATGCAACTGACGAAGATTATATTCGAGCTGCTGAATTAGAAACAGTATATGCTGAATATGATGGATATACTGCTGAATCTAGGGCTGGTGAATTGCTTAGTGGTGTAGGAATACCAAATGAACTCCATAACAAACCAATGAGTGAAGTGCCACCAGGTCTAAAGCTAAGAGTTCTTTTGGCTCAGGCCTTGTTTGCTGACCCTGAAATACTTTTACTTGATGAGCCAACTAACAATCTTGATATTAATACTATTAGATGGCTTGAAACAATACTTAATAATCGCAACTCAACAATGATTATTATCTCCCATGATCGACACTTTCTAAATCAAGTTTGTACACACACAGCAGATATGGATTATAGAAAGCTGACTGTCTATCCTGGAAATTATGATGACTTTATGGAGGCTAGTACTCTTGTAAAAGCACAACAATTAAAAGAAAATGATAAGGCTAAGGCACAAATTGCTGAGTTACAAGAGTTTGTGAGGAGATTCTCGGCTAATGCTTCAAAAGCAAAACAAGCTACATCAAGAGCAAAACAGATTGATAAAATTAAGGTGGAAGAGATGAAGCCATCAAGTAGACAGTATCCATACATTCGCTTTGAACAAGATGAAAAAGATAAACTTTACAGACAGGCTTTAATTGTGAACAAGTTAAGCCATGGCTTTGAGAAGTTATTATTTGATAACGTAAACTTTATGGTTGAAGCAGGTGAAAAAATTGCAATTATCGGTGAAAATGGCATCGGTAAATCAACTCTATTAAAAATTATTGCAAATACTATCAACCCAAATGCTGGGTCAATTAAATGGGCTGAGAAAGCCAAAATTGGATACTTTGCTCAAGACCATTCTGAAGACTTTGAATCAGATACTTCTGTTTTTGATTGGATTACTCAATATGGAAAGGCTGAAGATGATGACCAAACTATTAGAAGTACTTTAGGCAGGCTATTGTTCTCAGGGGAAGACTTTAAGAAAAAAGTAACGGTTTTATCTGGTGGGGAGCAAGGTCGTATGTTATTTGGCAAACTGATGCTTTCAAAAACTAATATCTTATTACTAGACGAACCTACCAATCATATGGATATGGAGTCCATTGAATCATTAAACACTGCTCTCGCAAAATACAAAGGTACTCTATTTTTTGTCAGTCACGATAGGGAGTTTGTTAGTTCTGTTGCAACCCGAATTCTGGAGATAAAATCGGATGAAATTATCGACTTTACCGGTAATTACGAAGATTATATTAGTAGCCAAGAGTGAGCTAAATAGTCTTAGCTGCTCTTTTTCTCTCATGCTCAATAAGATACCGCTTTCTAATTCGTAGAGATTTTGGTGTTATTTCTACAAGCTCATCATCATCAATGAACTCTACCGCATATTCAAGGGTCATCAGGATTGCTGGGACAAGTCTCACTGCCTCATCTGTACCAGATGATCGAACATTAGTTAACTGTTTTCCTTTTATAGGATTTACAATAAGATCGTTGTCTCGGCTATGGATTCCTATAACCATACCTTCGTATAGCTTTTCACCAGGCGACACTAACATCCTCCCTCTTTCCTGAAGCTTCCATAATGCATAAGCAACTGACTCCCCTTTTTCGGAAGAAATTAGAACGCCATTACGTCGACCCGGCATTTCAGATTTTGCTGGTGCATAATGCTCAAAAACATGAGACATCACACCTGTTCCACGAGTCATTGTTAGAAATTCACCCTGAAACCCTATTAAACCTCTTGCTGGTATTAAGTATTCTAAACGAGTCCTACCTAAACCATCAGATTCCATATTAGTAAGTTCGCCCTTACGTCTTCCTAATTCCTCCATAACCGCACCTTGATTATCGTCGTCGATATCAACAGTCAGGTTCTCAAAAGGCTCATGTCGTTTACCATTAACCTCACGATATACTACGCGCGGCTTACCTACTGCTATTTCAAAACCTTCTCTCCGCATGTTTTCTAATAAAATAGTTAAATGTAATTCACCCCTTCCAGAAACTCTAAAAACATCCGCATCAGAGGTATCTTCAACTCTAAGAGCTACATTAACTAATAATTCCTTTGTTAGCCTATCTTTAATTTGTCGACTAGTTACAAATTTACCCTCTTTACCAGCTAAAGGAGAACTGTTCACCATAAAATCCATAGTTAAAGTTGGCTCATCCACTGGAATTATTGGCAGACCAACTGGTTGCTCAGTATCAGTAATGGTTAAGCCAATACCAATATCTTCAATCCCGGTAACAATTGCGATGTCTCCAGCTTGGGCTTCTAAAACACCAACTCTCTCAAGGCCTTTAAATCCAAAAACTTCATTTATTTTTCCTTGGCTAAACTTTTTGTCACCAGACATAATTGAAACACTCATACCTGGTTTTAAAATTCCATTTCGAATTCGTCCTATCGCCATTCGACCTGTATAAGAAGAATAATCAAGTGCTGAAATTTGAAATTGTAGAGGAGCTGCTGGGTCGCCTTCAGGTGAATCAACATGTTTTAATATAACCTCAAAGAGTGGGTTCATATTATCTGACTCTTCTTTTTCGTCTAATTTGGCAATTCCATTTATTGCTGAAGCATAAATGATTGGGAAATCTAGCTGCTCATCTGAGGCGCCTAAGTTTGCAAATAAGTCAAATGTTTGATTGATGACCCAATCACAACGAGCTCCTTGTCGATCAATCTTATTTATTACAACAATTGGTTTCAACCCCAACGCTAAAGCCTTCTTTGTTACAAAGCGAGTTTGTGGCATTGGACCTTCAACAGCATCGACTAAAAGAACCACCCCATCCACCATACCCAAAACTCTCTCAACTTCTCCACCAAAATCAGCATGGCCAGGAGTATCTACAATATTAATATGAGTGTCTTGGTAAGTAACAGCTGTATTCTTTGCTAAAATAGTTATTCCACGTTCTTTTTCAAGCTCGTTCGAATCCATAACTCGCTCATTCACTTGTTGATGCTGAGCAAATGTTCCAGATTGTTGTAGAAGCTTATCAACAAGAGTTGTTTTACCGTGATCAACGTGAGCGATAATTGCAATATTTCTTAATTTACGAGACATGGGATACCAAAAAAATTATTCAGCGCGGATTTTAGCATAAAAATTACAGAAACCGGCTTAAAGGGTCATGAATTACTTAAGCTTTACACTTAAAAGTGACTTAGCTTCTTGAGCTTTTGATTTTGCTTCGTCAGTATTCTTACCAGTAGATAAAATTACACCCATTCTTCTCTTTTTAAAAGATTCTGGCTTACCAAATAATCTGATATCAACTCCATCTATTGCTAACGCTTTTTCTATTTCGTCATAAATAATAATATTAGAATCATGCTCTCCATATATAACTGAACTGGCACCAGGTTTTAATAAAGATACATTTACTGGTAATCCTAAAATTGCTTTTGCATGTAATTCAAATTCAGATTGGCTTTGAGTTGCCATCGTTACCATTCCGGTGTCATGAGGTCTGGGGCTAACCTCAGAAAACCATACCTCATCTTTCTTCACAAACAATTCAACACCAAAAATCCCCAAACCCCCTAAAGCATCTGTAACTTTCTTAGCTATATCTTGTGATCTAGCTAAAGCTTTTTTTGTCATCACTTGCGGTTGCCAACTTTCTACATAATCGCCATTCTCTTGTCGATGGCCAATTGGCTCACAAAAGTGTGTTAAAACTCCGCCATCTTTATTTTTTGCTCTCACGGTAAGTAAAGTAATCTCATAATCAAAATCAATTTGCCCTTCAACAATAACCACCCCTTGGTCAACGCGCCCAGATTTAGCTGCATGCTCCCAAGCTTCTTTTATCTCGTTTGACTTTGTTATTCTTGATTGGCCTTTACCTGAAGAAGACATGGTTGGCTTTATAAAGCAAGGAAACCCTATTTTTAAATCTATAACAGACTTAAGCTCAGCAAGGTTTTTAGCGAATGCAAAAGGTGATGTTGGTATATTTAGCGTTTCTGAAGCTAGCTTCCTAATCCCCTCTCTATTCATTGTGAGCTGAACTGCTTTAATGCTGGGCACTATAGTTACATTACTTTTCTTTTCTATTTTAGCCAAAAGATCTGTGTTGATTGCTTCAATCTCGGGAACAATATAGTGTGGTTTTTCTAGATTAATTAAAGACTCTAAAGCTTCTGCATTAGTCATATCAATGGTATATGCTCGATGGGCCACTTGATGACCAGGTGCATTTTTATAGCGATCTACAGCAATTACCTCAACGCCCAGTCTTTGAAGAGAGATAATTACCTCTTTTCCCAACTCGCCACTACCTAAGAGCATTATTCTAGTAGCTGCAGTGCTTAATGGAGTACCAATTTGCATTTAAGAATCTCTTATTATTAATTCGTATTATAGCAATAGATAATAGCCTGATTGCTAGATATTATAAATCAATAGTTAAGCCAAGATTAAATGAGCGGCCCATTCCAGGAACACCTTGAGTATTAGATACTCCTGTCATCATTGTGGCTCCTTGTCCGACATAGCTTCCTCCTAAAGGATCTATATAATACTTATCAAATATATTTGTTACGCCAAAACTTAATTGTGCTTCTTTATATTCATATGTTGAAAATATATTCACTAATCCATAAACAGGCGTCCTAGTTTCATTCCTAATCTTCGATAGCTTTGTCTTATTTTTGACTACAATCGCTTCAACTCGATTAGTCCAATGACTGTATTTTTGTTCTAGTGCTAACTTCGTATTTGCTGGCATTACTCGATAGAGATTATCATTAGTATCAGTATTTTCACCCCTATTGTAGCTAAATGACCCCTTTAAAATAAGATTCCCATAACCTTTAATCATGTTTAATGATTGCTGGCCGTCAAGATCAAATCCATAGATTCTTGCCGTCTGATTATCTAAACTCAGTGTTGAAAAACCGTCACTTCTAGACATACATGATTTTCCAATTTTACTGCATGCAACTGCATCAATATAATCAGTTACATATGTAAAATATGGAGTAGCTTTAAATGACCAATTTTTCTTTAATTTATCATGCCAATTTGATGAGGCACTAAATGTATGAGCAGTCTCAGGCTTAAGATTAATGTTTCCAACATAGCCATTTCCATCACCATAGGTATTATTCATATTTGCTGCCATCATCCAAGTAGACCAAGTATATCTTTCATATAAATTTGGACTTCGAGTCTTCATGGCATATCCCATCTCGTAACTTTGTTCTTGATTAACAAAATATTCACCCAATAAAGATACATCTATATTATGATCATTTTTTGAACGATTTGAATTATTAAAAGCTGTTGAATTATTAGCTTGATTATGAGTTGTAGACCCAGTTATATTATTATTATTATATCCATGCACAGTACCGGAGTTACTTCTCACTTGCCCATACCTTACTCCAATTGATGAATTAAAATTAGGTGTCCATGACTTTAGCCATTCTGCATACATATCAAATCTATCGCGTGCGCCATTATTTATATTTTGAAACGTATTTGGCGACATTGGACCTGTTCCAGATTTAGTCCACCAGTCATCTAAGCGATATCTTTGAAATTCAGATCCAATCGTTATTAAATCATTTTGTGAAATTAAAATATCAGCTTTAATATTAAAGCCTAAATTATGACCTTCTGCATTCATAGGCATACCTACTACATTCATAGAATATGTCATTTGCTTATCTTGTCCAAAATTATGAGAATGTTGAGTTTTTTCATTAAACATTCTAGCTTCTAGCTTGCCCCAATCATAATCATTTTGATATGCAATATTTATTTTAATAACTTCATTCTTTGTTGAATCCATTCTCTGATTTGAGAAACCCTGGTCTGGTGTATTTTGATAGCCTAATTTTATATTAAACAATTGTGTATCTTTTCTAGTACCAATGGTTAGCATATGGTTACCGTCTTTAAATGAAGATGATCCAACTTCTTTACCGCTAATAAATTCACGTCCAGTTGCCGCTAATCCTGAACTTTTATAGTGCTTAGCTGCTTTAAAATTTTCAGCATCAATATAACTTCCATTGTAATTAAGTGATAGTTTATCTGAAGCAAAACTACTATTAATGTTTATTCCACTTGCTTTATTATTTGATCGATAAAAAGTAGAAATTTTATTTTTAAAAATATTCTCGTCACTTTTTGCAAACTCTGGCTGAGCTGAATTAATAATGACTGACCCACCTATACTATCGCCACCCATACTTACTGGAGTTAATCCTGCAAAAACTTTTATCTGCTCAACATTAGAGCTATCAATTGAAGATAAAGGAGAATTCATATGGTTCGCACATGCAGATATAAGATCCATACCATCTACTTTTATTTTTATTCGATCATCAGCCAAACCTCTAATGACAGGCATACTTGAAGCTCCGCCATTATTTGCGCTATTGACACCGGTGAAATAATCTAGAAGTGCGCCACTATTATTTGATTTAATTGAATTAAACCTTATTAACTCATCACTTAAATTATCCCCAGAAATATATTTTTGTTCATTTATTACTGAGCTAGTAACATTAATAGGTAAAATATTTATCTCATTTTCTGCCTGAATATTAGAAGAAATTAAGATAAGCGGTATTATTTTTAATATAGTTAAATTTACTTTATTACTTTCCATTGCATCAATCCAATTTTTAATTTACAAAATCTTTTACCTAATAAAAGTAAAAGCTAAAAATTATCTATCTAGATTGATGGTGGGGCTTGTGGAAAGTTAGTAGATAAAAACGAATTTTTTTTTATTTTTGGCAAGAAGTTAATTAATTTTATATGCTTAAATCTAGAAAGATTTCTAACATTATTAACTTTCTCTATTAAGAATTTATCATCTACTGCAAAGGTACAAAAAGTACAATGGTTTAAGTTAAATTTATGATCAAGATTATTTTGATTTTCGTTATGTGCATAAATAATCTTTAATCCATTTGAAGAACAAATAACTTGATAATCAATTGACTGACTGTCTTCAAAGGCATTAGAAACAATTGGAAGTAGCGATACGAAAAGTACTGCTAAAATTGAAATCCAGTTAGTGAGTATTTTATATTTCACAAGCAATTAAAATGATTTGCTTATGCCTATCCAACCTGCTCTTGGAGCACCTGGAATTACAGAAGCAACATTTCTATCGTCACCATGTGTTCTATCAGTTTGAACTCGCGTTTCCGCTAATCGCCCACCAGTTTCATATTTTTGATCAAAAATATTTATAAATTTAGCATGGAAATCCCAACCTTTATGGAAGTTATATTGAGAATCAAGATTTACTACTGCATAACCAGGGAGTTCGCCTTGCAATCCTCCGCTAGAATCATGCTGCTGATTTTCGTTACCCATCATGTATGAAGATGAAAAAGCAGTCAAAGTCGCACCCAAATTCCATTGAGGTTTAATTTCATAATCTGCTCTAATTTTTAAATGATGCTTTGGTATATTTGGAAGGTAATCGCCATCGCTAACTTGGATTACATCACTACTATTAGAACTATTAACCTCACTAACTAATGTAAAATTAGTTCCGTATTGTGCCATTACAAATCCATAATTAATATTTAAATTAAGCTTATCAAATTTTGTTTTAACGCCAACATCTATACCTTTACGTGTCGTTTCTGCTACATTTGTAAAATATCCAAGTCCATTAGATGCATTAGCATACACAAATAAAATATCGTCATGGTTGGTCGCGTGGTAAATAGACATATTCCAACTAGTATCTTTTGTAACTACACCACTCACTCCACCTTCTATAGTTTTTGCAACAACTTGATGAAGTGGCGGATCATCTGCCATCTGTGTAGGCAGATTACAAGGTTGTGCTGGATTAGCACAACCTAATTCTATACTGGTTGGCGCCCTACTTGATTCACTGTAAGAACTATAAGCTGTTAGAATTTTATTTGGTTGATAAGTTACCCCTACAGATGGGTTAAAACGCTCAAAATGATGTTTGCCTGTTAGGCTGGCAGAAGAGCCCGGGCCATTAAAAGTATCTCGATTATCAACTTGAACATGGTTATAGCGAATAGCTGTATTAATATTTAACTTATCGTTATAAGAATGAGTGTTGGTTACAAATGCACCATAAGTCTTTGTCTTCCCTGTTAAGCCAGTTGACACTTCAATATCGTCCGCTGTTCCACCAATATGCCCACTTAATGCTAAATGTAGGTGTTCTTGTTCGCTCTGCTTGAACT
>Ga0307986_10002671_pt1 | contig 12672 bp, 14 predicted proteins | sample EllFjometageno82_FD_203170 | JGI IMG/M metagenome (GOLD analysis project Ga0307986, IMG submission 203170) | Marine microbial communities from Ellis Fjord, Antarctic Ocean - #82 | ecosystem: Environmental > Aquatic > Marine > Unclassified | place: Southern Ocean | collected 2014-10-09
ATTATTTTTGGATTCATTCACATTATAGTTCATGTAGATAAAAATTAAAATTATTGCTATTATTGCCAAAAGTAAGAATTGAAAAAGAGTCTTTTTTCTCATCCACTAATATTGTTACCAAGTATATTATGTATATGAATAATACCTATTGTTTTGTTTTTATTAGACGAATTATAGACGCATAAACTAGTAATTTTTTTTTCGGTCATGATTGATAGCGCCTTCATAGCTAGCATTTCTCTATCAACTGTAATTGGTTTTTTGGTCATTACATCTTTAACTTTTAAAGTGTGTAAAGAGCTACTTTTTTGACTTATTCTTCTAATCTGACCATCGGTAATTATACCAGAAGTATTTCCTCTGCTATCTTTAACTATCAAGGTCCCTAATTTTTTTTCAGTAATAATCTTTAATGCATTTTTCATGTTAGAATTTTCACCAATAAAAGGTATTTTTTGTTTTGTTAACATTAGATCTTCAACAGTTTTTAGTTGCGCACCTAGATTGCCCGAGGGATGAAATTTTTTAAAATCTTTTTTACCAATCTTCTTTTTATTTATGGTTGCTACCGAGAGGGCATCTCCAATACTCAATTGGCTAATAGTACTTGATGTAGGAACGATTCCAAGACCGGCTTCAGTCACTTCTGGTATAAGCAATTTGATATCTGCAGCTTTAAATAAGATTGAATTTCTCTTAGAGACTATTCCAATTAATAAAATCTTATTTCTATTTGCATATTTTATAATATTTTTTAACTCTTCAGAAGATCCTGAATAACTTATGAGGATTAACACGTCTTTTTTAGATATACTTCCAAGATCACCATGGGAGCAATCATTTGCTGAGAGAGAAAATGAAGGAGTTCCAATAGATGACAATGTTGCTGAAATCTTAGCAGCTATCAAACCGCTTTTGCCAACTCCACATAAGATTACCTTAGATTGACATTTAACAATCGCATCTACCGCCTCATTAAATGAATTATTGATAGATTTTTTTAGCATTTGTAAAGCTTTTATTTCTAAATCAATTACATTTTTTGCAACTTTTTTGTAATCTTTTTTTTTATTTAATGAGCCCATATATCATCTTTAAAAAAAGCTAAATCAAGATCAACTCTTGTTTTTAAAAATTTTAAACAATTATTATATAAATCAATTCTATTTTCTCTTACTAGAATTTTGTTTAAGTCCTGATGTATCTTATGAAGATAAATAACATCGTTAGCACAATACTTAAGTTGAGCTTGCGAAAGTTCCCCTCCAAAATCTGAACTTTGAAATTGCTTACTAACATCGATGTTAATAAATTCTTTGATTAATGTTTTAAGTGAATGGCTGTCAGAATAAGATCTGGCTAATTTTGAAGCAATCTTTGTATCTAAAATATTTTTAGTCTCTGTCTTTAAATAGTATTTAATATGGGCCATATCAGCTCTACCATAGTGAAATATTTTTGTTATTTTTTCGTTTGAGAGAAGTTTGGTTAAATTTGGAGCATTGTAATTTGATCTGTCTAACTGAATAATATGAGCATCTGAATTTCCACTAGATATTTGAATAAGACATAATGGATCACGCTTAACATTGAGCCCCATAAATTCTCCATCAACGGCAATAATATTGCCTAAATCCAAATCTTCTGGTAGATCATTCTTGTGAAGTCTAATATCAATATTCATTTTTAATTATATATATATGAAAGCAAAAAATTGTCTAATTTTTGGAGGTTCTGGGCAAATTGGGACCTCTCTTATACGCAGTTTAACTAAAAATAACTATAAGTGCACTGTTGTTACGAGAAATATTCATCAAAAAGGTATTACTCTTAAAACACAAGGGAATGCTGGCTATATAGATATTGTTGAAGCTAATATTTTTGATGAGACGAAAATCAGAAAACTTTTTACCAAAACTGATATTTGCATTAACTTAATCGGTATTCTGTATGAAAGTGGAAAAGGTAATACTTTTAAAAATATTCATTCTATTTTTCCATCAATTTTAGCTAAACTTTGCAAAGAATATAAAGTTGAGCAATTTATTCATCTATCTGCGTTAGGTATTAACGATGCTGTAGATTCAGATTATGCAAAAAGCAAGTTACAGGGTGAGATTAATATCCAAAAAAATTTTCCATTAGCTACAATATTAAGACCATCAATAGTTTATTCGGTGGATGATAATTTCACTACAAATTTTATGACCTTGTTATGTAGACTGCCATTTTTTCCACTTTATTATAATGGTAATACTAAATTTACGCCGATACATTGTTCCGATCTAATAGATGTTATTTATTATGTTGTTTCAAAGTGCGTATATTCAAAAATAATTGAATGTGTGGGGCCAGAAACGATTTCATTAAAAGAAATTTTAAAAAAATTATTAAAACTTATTGGCAAGAATAGAGTTCTAATACCACTCCCCTTTTTTGCTGCAAATATTACAGCAAATTTTTTTCAGCTATTTCCAAAGCCCTTATTGACAGTGGATCAGCTTAAACTTTTAAAGTATGATAATATTCCATCAGCTAAATATCAAACTAATAGTGAAATTGGGATTCCTAGCAAAAGAGTTTTTGAAGAAGAGGTTGAAAAATATTGTTATATGTGGAGAGAAGGAGGACAATTTTCTACCAAAAAATATAATTCCAACATCAAAAGTAATTCTGAATAGAAGTTTTTGATAAAAGTTATATAATTTATCTTATGGCAATCAATATTATTTACATCTTAATTTTTTTCATATTCTCATTTTTAATATATCTAATTATCAAATCTATTAAGAGAGGTTTGGATGGAAAAAATAAAAAAAATTAGTTTAAAAAATTAATTACTTTTAAGCAGTATTAATTTTCTTTTCAATATACTGAGGAACTTCGTCTTCTTTATCTGTTGGCTCATCTTTTCTTCCTTTAGGTTGGTAAGCATAAAGCAAGTGAAGTTTGCAATAAGAAAAATCTTTTAAAGAAGATCTACCACAAAAATAAAATTTTTCTTCTTCAGGATGTCCAAGTGGCCATTTACAAGAGCTTTCATCTAATTCTTCTAATTTTTTAGGATTCTCAGGCTCAAAATCTTTATCAATAATCAAAGATTGAAATTTACTTTTTCTTCCTTTTTTTTGTTTGGGATTATTTTCCTCTGAGTTATTTTGAAAATTTTGATTAGGTGAAATGCTTCTGGCTTTAATTTTTGAGGATAAGTTAAGCCTATTAGCTTTACCAATTACTGCATTTCTCGTGATACCACCTATTATTTCAGCAATTTGGCTTGCTGTGCTTCCTTTGCCCCAAAGCTCTTTTAATTTGATAATTTTTTTTTCGTCCCAACTCATAGTCTATATTTAGTGTGTTTATTAATTTTAATAACTATATACAGATCACATAAGATCAAAAAAAAAACAACACATATTTTTGTTTTTTACACAATTAATTAAAAAAATTTATATATGATTACTTATGGTTGAATTAAATAAAAAATATGAAATTAGTGTAAAAAAATTTGGTTTTGTAAACTGGATTGGTTTTAAAAGTCTATGGATTAAAGAATGCAATAGATTTATGGCAGTATGGCAACAAACTTTACTATCTCCACTTGTATCTAGTTTGTTATTTTTATCAGTTTTATCTTTAGCATTAGGAAATAACAGGGGAGATGTTCTCGGATATCCTTTTATAAGTTTTTTAGCACCTGGCTTAATTGCAATGAGCATACTTACTCAATCATTTAGTCACTCAGTGTCATCTTTAATGATCGCAAAAATTCAAGGAAATATAGTTGATATGCTTTATGCCCCACTATCGGCGCTCGAAGTTTCGATGGCAATAATATTAGCCGCCATCACAAGAAGTGTTTTAATTGCTGTGATTTCAATAGCTGTTTTTTCTTTAATAGTTGAAATACCCATTAATAATATCTTCTATATTTTTATTTTTGGATTTTTAAGTGCTTTTATTTTGGGCAGCCTAGGGTTTATTACTGGGCTTTGGGCAGAAAAATTTGATCACACAGCAACTGTAACTAATTTTATAATTACACCATTGAGTTTTTTATCAGGGGTGTTTTACTCTATAGATAGGTTACCTAGTTTATTTCAAACCATAAGTCATATTAATCCCTTTTTTTATATGATAGATGGATTTAGATATGGCTTTCTTGGAGCATCAGATGGGTCAATAAATATTGGAATAATATATTTAACGATATTAAGTTTTGTAATGTGGTTTATAGCTTTTTATCTTTATAGAAAAGGTTATAAAATAAAATCTTAAACATGAGTGCATTAGCAAATAATTACAATAGAAGAAAAATTTCATTTAAATATGGAAAGGGAAGCTATTTATACTCAACTAGTGGTAAAAAATATTTAGATTTCGTCCAGGGTATTGCAGTGAACTCTCTTGGACACGCCAATCCATATTTAATAAAAGCAATAAACAAACAATCAAAAAAACTTTGGCATGTTTCTAACGCGTTTATTATACCTGAAGGAGAAAAATTAGCTCAAAGATTAACAAAAAAAACTTTTGCTGATTTTGTAATTTTTCAAAATAGTGGGGCAGAAGCAACAGAAGCTGCTATTAAAGTAGCTAAAAGATATTTTTATTCTATTGGTCAGCCAAAGAAGAATAGAATTCTTTGTGTTAAAAACTCATTTCATGGAAGAACACTAGCTACAATTTATGCAAGTGGGTCAAAAAAAATGACAGAAGGTTTTGGACCTAAAGTTGATGGATTTGATCATTTTAAATTTGGTGACCATAAATCTTTAAAAAAATCTATAACAAATAGAACTGCTGCTATCATGGTTGAAACTATTATGGGAGAAGGTGGAATTAAAGTTATACCAGATTGGTGTTTAAAGGGATTAAGAAAAATTTGTAATCAAAAAAATATTTTACTAATTTTAGATGAAGTGCAGTGTGGAATAGGAAGGTCGGGAAATTTTTTTGCTTTTGAAAGTTCAAAAATCAAGCCTGACATCGTCCCAATAGCAAAGGGTATAGGAGGGGGCTTTCCACTTGGTGCAGTTTTGATGAATAAAAAAGTTGCTTCAGGAATGACGGTTGGAACTCATGGCTCAACTTTTGGGGGAAATCCTTTGGCAATGTCAGTAGGAAATGCAGTATTAGATCAAATATTTAAAAAAGAATTTCTTTCAAATGTTAAGAAGTTATCAAAATATTTTCACTCAGAGCTAAATGTAATCAAAAAAAAATTTCCCAAAATAATTAAAGAAGTAAGAGGTGTTGGTTTTTTAATAGGTTTGCAGTTATTTAACGACCAAACAAAGTTTATTCAAAAATTAATGGATGATAAATTGTTAACAATTAGGGCAGCAGAAAATGTCATAAGAATATTACCTCCACTAAATGTAAAAAAACAAGAAATAGATTTAGCGTTAAAAACTATAAAAAAAGTTTGCTTAACTTACAAATAGAAATGAAACATTTTATTAATCTTAAAGATATACCAACATCAGATCTTAGAAAAATAATCACGGATGCAAAAAATAGAAAAAAAAATAGAAAAAATTTTAGCACTCTTGACGTAGACAAGGATAATCCTCTAAAGGGAAAGTTACTTATTCAAATGTTTGAAAAATCAAGTTTAAGAACAAGAGTAAGTTTTTATCTTGCTATAAAACAATTGGGTGGTGGAGCTTTAACTTTAAGGCCAGATGAATTGCACTTAGCTAAAGGTGGCGAAAGTTTAGAAGATACAGCCAAAATTTTATCAACTTATGGTAATGGCTTTATGTTAAGAAGTGATAGTGATAAAAAATTAGAAGAATTTAAAAAATATCTATCTATACCCATTATTAATGGATTAAGCCCATCATCACACCCAACGCAAGTTTTGTCAGATGTATTTACAGTTGAAGAAATTAAAAAAAAATCTATTTCAAAACTAAATATTTGTTGGATTGGAGATACAAACAATGTTCTTAACAGCTTAATAGCTGCAGCAGTTAAGTTCTCTTTCAATTTAAATATTGGATGTCCTAAAAATTACGAACCTAAAAAATTTGTAATGAATTGGGTAAAAAAAAAAAAAGGAAAAGTTAATATTTTCAATGATCCTAAAATGGCAATAATGAATACAGACGTTGTTTTTTCAGATAAAGTTATTTCTTTAAATGATAAAGTTAATAAATCTAATAAGATTAAAGATTTTAAAAATTTTCAAATTAATTCTAAGTTAATGAGTTTTGCTAAAGAAGATGCAACTTTTTTACATTGTCTACCAAGAGGGCTTGAAGTTTCAGATGAAGTTTTCTTAGGAAAACAATCCAAAGTTTGGCAGCAAGCTCTTAATAGAGTTCACGTACAAAAAAGTATTTTGTTATATTGTTTTGGTAAATTACGGTAGAGGCTTTGGACTGTCATTGTTTTGATTTAAGTACTTTATTATAGAAGCTCTATCAGCTTCTTTTCTTAAACCAGCATAAGACATTTTAGTTCCTTTTAAGTAAGCTGAAGGTTTTTTTAAAAACCCATTCAATTCCTCAAAGGTCCAATTTTTACCATATGAAGCTAAAGTTTTGGAGTATTTGTAGTCATCCACACCACCAACTGCTCTCCCAACAACATTGTATAATGCAGGTCCAATTTTATTTTTTCCACCTTTATTTATTGAGTGGCATGCTGCACATTTTTTAAAAATTTTTTCTCCACTTGTAATATCACCTAATGCCATAACTGCAGCAATATCAATTTTTTCTATCACCTCAGCTGCTTGAGATGTATCAGAGACTAACTGGCTTTCCACTTCAACTTGATATCCAGGAATTTTAGGCTTATTTACATGAAAAACTCCATCTGCAATTTTACTTAACCCAATTACAAGAAGTGCAACCATTAATATTGCAGCAATGATTTTATTTAATTCGAACGAATCCATTTTAATATTTATATTTTGGACGTATAACATGATAATTAAAAAATTACTTATTTTTTAATTTTTAATTTTGCGTCTGTTAGACGCATAAAGTTGATAATTTTATAATGACTAAAACATTAATATTAATCCCATCAAGAATGGCTGCTACCAGATTACCTGGAAAGCCACTCTTAAAAATCAATAATTTATCAATAATTTCTCATGTTTTTAAGAGAGCAGAAAAAGCCAATATAGGTGAAGTAGTAGTTGCAACAGAGGACCAAGAAATATTTGAAGATGTTTTAAAAAATGGAGGGAGGGCAATTTTAACAGGCAGTCATCATAAAACAGGAACTGATAGAATATTGGAAGCCTACAAAAAACTAGATTTAAACAATATTGACTACGTAATGAATTTACAAGGTGATGAGCCCAATATTAACACGGATGATATTATTACTTTAAATAACTTTATGAATAATAATAATGCTGACATAGGAACACTAGCAGCCAAGATAGAAAATGATAAAATGCTGACTAACAAAAATATTGTTAAAGTTGTCACTGAAAATAAGCTGGAAAAAAATAATTTTCCTATAGCATTAAATTTTATGAGAGATAATTTATCGAAAACTCATGAAAATATTTATCATCATATTGGAATTTACTCTTATAAAGTTAAAGCTCTAGAAAATTTTGTTATTTTAGATCAAACGAACAATGAGATAAAAAATAAACTAGAACAATTACGAGCACTAGATAATAAATTAAAAATAAATGTAGCATTAGCAAAGTCCTCTCCAATTGGTGTGGATACAGAGGAAGATTATCTAGCTATAAAAAAAATAATGGAATATAAATCTTAGTATGAAAATACTTTTTCAAGGTGCACTTGGAGCATATTCCCATTTAGCTGCACTAGAAGTTTATCCAGATGCTGAAATTATACCATGTAAGACTTTTGATGAATGTTTTTCTAGAGCAATGCAGGATGAAAAATTGAAGATTATTATACCAGAGTCAAATAAAACAACAGGAAATATCGGAATCGAATATTTAATTTTTAAATATAGACTAAATATTTATGCAGAACATTTTCATAGAATTGAACACAATTTATTAGGTATCCCAGGCGCAAAAATAAAAGATATTAAAAATGTATTATCGCATGCGCAGGGGTTATCTCAGTGTTCAGATTATATTAAAAAAAATAACCTTATAGAGAATGTAAGAGCAGATACAGCTGGTTCTGCAGAGACAGTTTCTAAAAATCAAGAAATATCAGAAGGTGCAATAGCTTCAAAATTAAGTGCGAAAATTTATAAATTAGATGTTATTGCTTCCAATATCGAAAACGAAAAAGGAAACACAACTAAATTTTTGATTATGGGCAAGCCTATTTATCAACCAGAATTAGAAAAGAAAAAATATATTACTTCTTTTTTGTTTAAATTAAAAAGCAAACCAGCTGCTTTGTATCAGTCACTAGGAGGCTTTGCTATTAACGGGGTAAATTTAACAAAACTTCAGAGTTACCCTGAAAAGAATTCTTTTACCTCATATTTTTTTCTATGTGATTTAGACGGACACATTGAAGAACCAAAAATTCAAAAATCTTTAGAAGAATTAGGACTTCATTGTGAAGATTTTCACGTTCTAGGTGTTTTTGAGGCTGACAAGTTTAGAGAAAAATAGACACAAAACTTTTCTTGTGGATTGGAAAACATTACTGCTATAATAGTCTTCTGGAGGCTAGAGGTGAATATTGCTTGAACCCGACCAGATCTTAACGGAAGCAGTCGTAGAGACAGTTTTTCAGGTTCTAGTCTCCTATTAAAAATGAATAAAAATACAAAAGTTCTAGCTTTAAAATATAGGCCCCAAACATTTGATGATCTTATAGGTCAAGATGTTGTTGCTGAAACTATCACTAATGCAATTAAAGAAAACAAGGTACCAAATGCCTATCTTTTTACAGGAATTAGAGGAATAGGAAAAACTACTACGGCTAGAATAGTTGCCAAATCCTTAAATTGCTCAAATGGCATTGATAATCTTTGTAAAGAAGATCTTTGCGAAAATTGTACTGCAATTTCAAACTCGAACCATATTGATGTTTTAGAAATGGATGCAGCAAGTAAAACAGGTGTAGATGATGTAAGAGACTTGATCGAATTTTCCAGATATGGTCCAACGACTGCAAAATATAAAATATTTATCATCGATGAGGTTCACATGCTTAGTAAACAAGCATTCAACGCATTATTGAAAACGTTAGAAGAGCCACCAGAATATTTAAAATTTATTTTCGCAACTACAGAAATAAAGAAAATCCCAATTACGGTAGTGTCACGTTGCCAAAGATTTGATTTATCTAGAATTAAATCTTTAGAATTATTTGATTTTATAAAAAAGATTAAAGTTAAAGAAGATGGAAATGCATCTGATGAGGCTCTTAAACTAATTGTTAAAATCTCAGAAGGATCAGTAAGAGATGCCTTATCCTTATTAGATAGAGCATTACTTACCTTAGATAAATCTAAGGAACTAGACCTCTCATCAGCACAAAAAATATTTGGTTATTTTGATAAATCGCAATTAATCGATTTATTTAAACTTATATTTGAAGGAAAAGAAAAGGAAGTTTTAAATAATTATAGAGAGATTTACAATCAAGGTGTTGAGCCTAAAGTTTTTATTAATGATTTTTTGGAACTTTTATATTATTTTAAAAATATAGAATCTTTAAGTATTGATGGTACAAATTTTTCATTAAATGATGAAGAGTTTAATCAAATTAAAGAAATCTCACAAAATATTGACAATGAGATTTTAATATTATTTTGGCAGTTTACTATTAAATCTTTAGAAGAGCTTGAAATGGTATCTAATCAACATTTATCAATTGAAATGTTTTTAATAAGATTGATTCATTTAAAAAGTGTTAAAAATAATTCCAACAACCACACTGAAAATATACCAATAGCCAAGGAAATTACCAAACAAACACCTCTGCTGCAAAAAAAATTAGAAGATGATGACTTATTTGGAATAAAAGACAAATTAGAAACCATTGGTCAAATGAAAAATATTGCTCAAGAAAAAGATATGAAGATAAAAGAAAAAAAAGAAACTGAAACGCAAGTCAGTCTTATAAATTCATTTGATGATTTATTAGAAATATGCTCATCTAAAAAAGAGATTAAGCTAAAATATGAATTAGAAAAAAATGTTAATCTAGTAAGTTTTGAAAATCAAAGAATTGAGATTTCATTTAATGAAGATTTGGATAAAAATTTTGTTAAAAATTTATCGTTAAAGCTTTATGAATGGACTAACAATAGATGGTTAATCACACTTAGCAAGACAATGGGTCAGCCATCAAAAAAAGAGAAAGAGGTTAACTTAAAAAAGGAATTAATGGAAAGTATTAAAAGCTCTCCAATTTACAAAAATATTTTAAAGAAGTTCCCAGACGTAGAACTGATTGATGTTAAGGCAACAGAGCAAGAAAATAAAAATGACTGATTTTACAAAAATTTTAGATAAAGCAAAAGAGTTTGAATCTAAAATGAAAGAAAGTCAGGCTAAGATTAAGAATATTCAAGTTGAAGGAATTTCAGGTTCCAATTCTGTAAAAGTTACATTAAATGGGGAAAATGAAATGATTAAAATAAATTTATCAGATGAAATTATTAAGGAAGATAAAGCCATTATTGAAGACTTAATTGTTGCAGCACACAATAATGCTAAATCTGAACTAAAGTCCAAAACTTCTGAGGAAATTTCAAAATCTACAAGTGGGTTTGGTATTCCAGGTTTTAAATGGCCACTTTAGTTAGGAATAATTACAGCAGGTCCTTTTAACATTCTTGCCTCTAATTCTTTGTGAGCTATCTTTGCATCACTAAGAGCATATTTTTTAAAAATTTCAACTTTAAATTTTCTGGATAATACAGCGTCAAAAACTTTTGTCGCAGACTCAACCAATTCTTTCCTTGTTACTGTATAGTGTGCAATTGATGGACGAGTAAAAAATAAACCTTTTGCATTAATATGCTTTTTAACATTTATAGTATCGACGTAGCCTGACGCATTACCAAAAGCAACCATCATACCTCTAACTTTTAATGTTTCAATTGATCCATCAAATGTTTTTATGCCAACACCATCATAGACAACATCAACTCCATTTTTACCCACAATTTTTTCTACTTCTTCAACAAAGTTTGTATCTGTATAATTTATTACGTGATGACAGCCATTTTTTTTAGCAATAGCTTCTTTTTCTTTAGAGCCAACTGTTCCAATAACTTCAGCACCCAATGCATTAGCCCATTGACATAAAATTTGGCCCACTCCTCCAGCCGCTGCATGGTATAAAACTTTATCACCTTTTTTAATTGGGTAAGCTCTGTGTAATAAATATTCAGCAGTAATTCCTTTAAGCATAATACATGATGCAATTTCATCTGAAATTCCGTCTGGAACTAAAACTAATTTCTCCTGAGGAAATAATTGTTTTTCAGAATAACTACCAATCGGCATTGAAGAGTGAGCCACCCTGTCACCAACTTTAAATAGATCTACTTCAGAACCAATTTCTTCAATTATTCCACATGCTTCTAAACCAATCCCACTTGGAAGAGGAATAGGGTACAAGCCTGTTCGGTGATAAACATCAATATAGTTAAGACCAATTGATAAATTTTTTATAAGAACCTCTTTTGGACCTGGTTTACCTATTTCAACATTTTTAATCTCTAAAACTTCGGAATCACCAAATTTTTCTATTTCAATTTTTTTCATTATTTTACAAATGTACCATTATGATAATCTTGCACTGCTTGCAAGATTTCAGCTTTAGTGTTCATTACAAAAGGGCCACCTCTTGCAATAGGCTCACCAATGGGTTTACCAGATATCAATAAAAATTTAGCCTTTGTTAAGCTAGAAACTTTTAACTGCTCACCTCTAGTTAAGATAATTAAAGTAGAATTTTTAGCCTGGTCATGATTTTGGTCTCCAACTTTAATTTCTCCATCAATTAAATAAATTAAAGAGTTATGCGTTGAAGGAAGATCAAAATTAAACTCTTTATCTTTTTCAATCTCTATATCAAAGTAAACCGGCTCAATGTTATGGCCCTTAACAGGTCCTTCGGCATTTTCAAATTTTCCTGCAATTACTTTAATTGTTTTATCATCATCTTTATGAGTGCTCATTTTATCTGCATCAATATAAATGTACTCAGGTTTGTTCATTTTTAATTTAGCAGGCATATTTACCCACAATTGAAATCCATGAAGTTTACCCTCTGTCATTGCAGGCATTTCGGAGTGAATTATTCCTCCACCAGTTTTCATCCACTGAACATCCCCTGAAGACATTCTACCTTTAGCACCAGTGCTATCTTCATGCTCAAATTCACCACTTAACATATAAGTAACTGTTTCAATTCCTCTGTGAGGGTGGGGAGGGAAGCCCCCAATATAATCATCTTTGTTTTCAGAACCAAACTCATCCAACATTAAAAAAGGGTCATGATAATCAATAAGATGAGTGCCAATACTTCTTTTTAATTTAACTCCAGCACCATCTGATGCTGCAACTGGTTCTATTATTTTTTCAACTTCGATTTGACTCATGATTATGTTCGATTACCTTTAATTAAAAAATAAACTCCACCAATTAAAAGAAATATTTGTTCACTAGTAAATAGTTTTGTTGTGATGAACCAGTCTGGATGTGCAATAGCAAATATATTAATCATCATAATAACA
>Ga0307986_10002672_pt1 | contig 12668 bp, 8 predicted proteins | sample EllFjometageno82_FD_203170 | JGI IMG/M metagenome (GOLD analysis project Ga0307986, IMG submission 203170) | Marine microbial communities from Ellis Fjord, Antarctic Ocean - #82 | ecosystem: Environmental > Aquatic > Marine > Unclassified | place: Southern Ocean | collected 2014-10-09
CACCTGGTGCTGTTGTACCAAAGAATCAAATGAAATTAGTAGTAAGCAAAATAAGAGGTGTCACTTCATATGGAATGCTTTGTTCAGAGTCTGAACTTAATCTATCAAATGAAAGTGATGGGATTACAGAACTTTCTTCAAAGAAATATGAAAAAAAAATAGGTGAAAAGTATTTTCCTAAAAGCAGTATAAACGTAATTGATATATCTATTACACCAAATAGAGCAGATTGTTTGGGGGTGAGAGGAATAGCTAGAGATTTAGCAACAGCAGGTTCTGGTACATTAAAAAAACTTAAAATAGAGAAGTTAGTTCAAAAAAATAAACAAAAAGTCAGTATAAAAATAATTAAAGAAAAAAACCAAGGATGTACTTCTTTTGGAAGTTGTTTAATTACCGGAGTAAAAAATACTGAAAGTCCAGATTGGCTAAAGAAAAAAATAATATCATTAGGTCAAAAACCTATCTCTGCAATAGTTGATATTACAAATTATGTAATGATTGACTTAAATAGACCGTTGCATGCTTATGACGCTGATAAAATAGATAAAGGAATAGTTGTAAGGAATTCTAAAAAAGGTGAAAAATTTAAAGCTTTAGATGAGAAAGATTATACCCTTGAAGATGGTATGTGTGTTATTACAGATGCTTCTGGGGTATTAGGTTTGGGAGGAATAATTGGAGGAATAAGATCTGGAACCGAACTAGATACAAAAAATGTATTAATTGAGTCAGCCTATTTTAATCCAAGATCAATTAGAAAAACTTCTAAAATTTTAAATATAGACACAGATGCAAAGTTTAGATTTGAAAGAGGGATTGATCCACTATCAATAGAACAAGGACTACAGCGAGCTGCTGAGCTGATTAAAAAAATCTGTGGAGGGGACATTAGCAAATTTGATGTTCAAAAAGTGGAAAATGTAAAAAATAGCTTTGTAAAATTTGACATGCAGTTATTTGAAAAAATAACAGGTTTTAAAATTGATCAAAAAGAAATGATCAAAATAATAACTAATTTAGGTTTTGAAATAAAAAAGCAAAAAAAACTATTACTATTATCAGTTCCATCGTGGCGGCCTGACATTTTACAAGAGGTAGATATAGTTGAAGAACTAGTGAGAATTAAAGGTTATGACCAAATTAAGATGATCGAACCTGAGAGAGCTAGAAACAAAGACACTCTAAATAAAACACAAAAATTATTTCATTTTTTGCAGAGAGCTATTGCATCAAAGGGATACTTAGAAGCTATTACATGGTCATTTACTGACAGTAAAATTAATCAATTATTTATTGAAAGTAATAAAGAAATAAAGATAGTTAATCCTATAAGTGCAGATTTAAATGTATTAAGAAGTTCTATTTTTTCAAATTTAATTATCAATGTAAATAAGAATTTAGGTAGAGGGTTTAAAGATTTATCAATATTTGAAATAGGACCAACTTTTTCAGGATCTAAACCAGGCGAGCAACAAACAGTAGCAAGTGGATTAAGAACTGGAAAAATGTCAAGACAGAGTTGGGTAGAGCAGGAAAGGTTAGTTGATGTTTTTGATGTAAAAAGAGATGTTATTCAATGCTTAGTTGAGGCTGGTTACAACAAGGACAAATTCTATATTGATGATGAAACGCCAAGCTATTATCACCCTGGTAAATCTGGAAGAATATTTCTAAATAAGGGTAAAGAAAAAGTAGTAGCTTTTTTTGGTGATATCCATCCAAATATATTAAAAAAATTAGATATTAAAGTTGAAGCATTAGTTGGATTTGAAATATTTTTAAACAATATAAAACAACCAAAAAAATCATTAAAAAATCAAAAAACTCAATATAAATTTTCTGACTTTCAAAAATCAGAAAGAGATTTTGCTTTTGTTTTAAATAAAAATTTTAAAGTCCAAGAATTAATAGAGATAATTACAAATGTGGATAAGGATTTAATAAAATCTGTTAAAGTATTTGATGTTTATGAAGGAGAAAATATTGATGAAGGAAAAAAATCGATTGCATTAAATGTTACAATTCAGTCTTTGGAAAAAACATTAAATGAAGAAGATTTAAATAAAATAAATCAGCTTATTATTTCAACTGTAGAATCAAAAACAGACGCAAAGATTAGATCATAGTCATGACAAAAATTGATCACATTAGAAACTTTGCAATTATTGCACACATTGACCACGGTAAATCAACTATAGCAGATAGAATAATTCATACTTGTGGTGGGCTCACTGAAAGAGAAATGAAAGCACAAGTTTTAGATTCTATGGATATTGAAAGAGAAAGAGGAATAACAATTAAAGCTCAAACAGTAAAACTTAATTATAAGGCTAAAGATGAAAAAGAGTATATTTTGAATATTATTGATACTCCTGGTCATGTAGATTTTAGTTATGAAGTTAGTAGGTCTTTGTATGCATGTGAGGGATCTATTCTAATTGTTGATAGCACTCAAGGTGTAGAGGCGCAAACACTGGCAAATGTTTATCAAGCTTTAGACACTAAGCATGAAATAGTTCCTGTATTAAATAAAGTTGACTTACCAGCATCAGACTTAGAAAAAACAAAAACACAAATAGAAGATGTTATCGGCATTGATACTGAAAATGCTATACCTTGCTCTGGAAAAACAGGTGAGGGCATAGAGGATATTCTAGAACAAATTATTCTATCATTACCTGCTCCAGAGGGAGAAATAGATGCAGATTTGAAATGTTTATTAGTTGATAGTTGGTATGACACTTATTTAGGAGTAGTTATTTTAGTTAGAGTTATTGATGGAAAAATTTCTAAAAATATGAAGATAAAAATGATGTCTACTAATCAGGAATATATAATTGAAAAAGTTGGTGTATTTACACCTAAAGCTACTGATATTAATGAATTAAATGCAGGAGAAATTGGTTTTATAACAACTGGAATAAAAATTTTATCAGAAACAAAAGTTGGAGACACTATTTGTGATGCAAATAAACCACTTCAAGATGCATTACCAGGTTTTAAACCAAGTAAGCCAGTAGTCTTTTGTGGGCTATTTCCAGTTGATAGTTCTGAGTATCAAAAGCTCAAAGATGGTCTAGGAAAATTACAATTAAATGATGCTAGTTTTTCATATGAGGCAGAGTCTTCATCAGCTCTAGGCTTAGGTTTTAGATGTGGTTTTTTAGGGCTTTTACATTTAGAAATTATTACAGAAAGATTAGAAAGAGAATTTGATATAAACTTATTAACTACAACACCTGGAGTGGTTTATAAAGTACATATGAATAATGGAGAGGTAATAGAGTTGCAAAACCCGTCAAGTTTACCAGAGCCTACGTTAATTAATTACATTGAAGAACCATGGATCAAAGCAACAGTCATCACTCCTGATGAGTATCTTGGGCCAATTATAAAGGTTTGTCAGGATAAAAGAGGTGTTCAGACTAATTTAAGTTATTCAGGGAATAGAGCAGTATTAAATTATGAAATTCCATTAAATGAAGTGGTATTTGATTTTAATGATAGATTAAAATCAATGACAAGTGGTTATGCTAGCTTTGATTATGACATTATAGGTCACAGAGAAGGTGATCTGGTTAAGCTTGGAATATTAGTCAACGCTGAGCCAGTAGATGCCCTATCTATGATGGTACATAAAGATTTTGCACAAACAGTTGGAAGAGAAGTTTGTGAAAAATTGAGAGATTTAATTCCTAGGCACAATTTCATGATACCAGTTCAAGCTGCAATAGGAGGTAAAATTATTGCAAGAGAGACTATCAAAGGTTTTAAAAAGGATGTCCTAACAAAAATTCATGGTGGTGGTGCAAGAGACAGAAAAAGAAAATTGTTAGATAAACAAAAAAAAGGAAAAGCCAGAGGTAAGCAATTTGGAAAAGTTGAAATACCTCAAGAAGCTTTTATTGGTGTATTAAAAATCAGTAAAGAAAAATAAATGAAAATTTATGATTGTTTTTCATATTGGGATGAAGATCTTTTATTAGATTTAAGGTTAAATATTTTAAATGACTATGTTGATTACTTTGTAATAGTTGAAGGAAATAAAACTTGGCAAAATAATTTTAAAAGATTAAGATTTGATATAAAAAAATTTTCAAAATTTGAAAAAAAAATTATATATATTCCAGTTGAAGATATGCCTGATGGAGATGATCCTTATTTAAGAGAAAACTTTCAGAGAAATTGTATATTAAGAGGTCTTAAATCATCATCAGAAGAAGATATAATTATTATTTCTGACCTAGATGAAATTCCAAACCCCACAAGCATAGGTCAATTTAATAAGAAAATGAAATATGCAGTTTTTAAACAAAATCATTATTATTATAAAATAAATTTACAAAGCACACTTAATCCCCACTGGCATGGTAGCAGAATATGTATAAAAAAATTCTTAAGATCACCTCAATGGTTAAGAAATTTAAAATTTAAAAAAAGACCATTTTGGAGAATAGATAAATTAAGATTAAATAGTATTATTGAAAATGGCGGCTGGCATTTTTGTAACCTTAAAAATGCCGAAGAGCTTTTATATAAATATCAAAATCTATGTGAAACAAATGACCCTTATCATTTTAAAGAAAAAATAGACCAAAAATATTTACAAATAGAAGAAATAAAAAAAAAAATTATTTCTAGAAAAGATATAATTGGTAGAAATGACTTATTTAAACCACAAAAATTAGATAAATCTTTTCCAAATCAAATATTACAAAATATTGAAAAATATAAAGAATGGATAATAAATTAATTAAAATTTATTAAATTACTATCTTCCTCAGGAAAACAAAACATATTTTCATTTAATGAGAAATAAACATACTTTTTTTTAGCCAATTGGTTTGTAAGGTTTTCAAATTTTTTATTTGGTATATGTAAATATTCTAAAATAATAACAGGTCTCATTAACGATGAATTTAAAAAATCAGATACTATGTCGGCATCATATCCTTCCGCATCTAAAAACAATAAATCAAATTTATTTATATTGTGCTTAATAATTAAATTATTTATTGATATAGAGTTAACCTCCTCCTTGATTATATCAGTTTTTTTGACACCATGTTTAATAAGATGATTTTTATCAAATGAAGTAATACCTACATAGTGATCTCCAGTATAATTTTTTAATTTTGAGGGATTAACTTTGTATAGATAAGAAATTTCATCATTTACAGCGATAGCTAAATTTTCAAAAATTATATTAGGATATTCTTTATAATTATTTTTAAGGTCTTCAAAATTATCCTTAATAGGCTCCACTAAGATTGATTTAGTATTATATCTTTTTATGTAATAATTTAGATCATCAAATCTCAAACCATCATTAGCACCAATTTGAATTAAATAATCAATCTTTTTTTCTTCAAACAAATAACTTAATATTTTTTTACTGTTTAAATAAGAATTATTTTCTAATATTCTATTATTTTTAATATAATTTTTTTCAATTAGTTTATATCCAAATATACCTGCTATTTTTTTAAAAAATTTATGCTTCATTGTAAAATATATTAACTAAAATAGGATTAAATATATTAAATGTAATTTCAAGAAAATTAAACTAATATAAAATTTTGGAGAGATGGCTGAGTGGTTTAAAGTGCATGCTTGGAAAGTATGTGTATCTGCAAAGGTACCCAGGGTTCGAATCCCTGTCTCTCCGCCATTAAATAAGCATTAGTTTTAAACATTTATTTCAGATGTTTTTGATAACATCTTTAATTAATTTTGATCATTTTTAATAAAATAATGTTATAAATACGAAATTTCCAATTAAGAAAATATGAAAAATCAATCAACATATCAGGCAGATTCCATTAAAGTTTTAAAGGGCCTCGAAGCGGTTAGAAAGAGACCAGGTATGTATATTGGTGACACCGATGATGGAACTGGTTTGCATCACATGGTTTATGAAGTTGTAGATAATTCAATAGATGAAGCTTTAGCAGGGCACTGTAAAAATATAGAAGTTAAAATAAATTCTGATGGAACCATTACTGTTAGAGATGATGGTAGAGGAATACCTGTTGATATGCATAAGGGTGAAAAAATGTCTGCTGCAGAAGTTATCATGACTCAACTTCATGCGGGAGGAAAATTTGATCACGATTCATATAAAGTATCGGGTGGCTTGCATGGTGTAGGTGTCTCAGTTGTTAATGCGTTATCAGAAAAACTAAAATTAGAAATAGATAGAGATGGAAATAGATATTATATGGAGTTTAAGGATGGAGCTTCAAAAGCACCTCTTAAGGTTACAGGAAAATCAAAAGAAACCGGAACACAAATAACATTTTTGCCATCAAAAGAAATATTTTCTTCAATAAAATTTACTCCAAACATAATTATCAAAAGAATGCGTGAACTTGCGTTCCTGAATAAAGGAATAAAAATAACAGTTAATGATTTAAATCAAAAAAAAGAAAAAATAATAATATTTAAATTCGATGGTGGTGTTTTAGAATTTGTTGATTTTTTAGATGAAAAAAGAGAAAAACTTATAAACAAAACAGGAAATAGCTTATTTAAAAAACCAATTTATATAGAGGGTAAAAAAGATAACATTGAAATAGAATGTTCTTTAAAATGGAATGCAACTTATGGTGAGGATATTTATCCATATACAAATAATATTTACCAAAAAGATGGTGGTACTCACTTACTAGGATTTAGAAGTGCATTAACAAGAGTTATTAATAAGTATGCAACAGAACATAATTTACTAAAAAAAAACAAATTAACAATATCAGGAGATGACATTAAAGAAGGTCTTACTTGTGTAATTTCAGCGAAAATACCTGATCCTAAATTTTCTTCTCAGACAAAAGATAAATTAGTTTCATCTGAGGTGAGAATGATTGTAGAAAGTATTGTCAGCGAAAAATTGTCGATATGGTTTGATCAGAACCCAACTACATCTAAAATTATCTTAGCAAAGGTAATGCAGGCAGCACTCGCAAGAGATGTAGCCAGAAAAGCTAGAGAAAATGTAAGAAGAAAAGGTGCTCTTGAGTTAAGCGGTTTACCTGGAAAATTAGCTGATTGTCAAATAGGTAAACAAGAAGGAACAGAGTTGTTTATAGTTGAGGGAGATTCTGCGGGCGGTTCTGCAAAACAAGGCAGAAACCGGTCAAATCAGGCAGTCCTACCATTAAGAGGAAAAATTCTTAATACCTATGTTGAGGAAGTGGCTATTAAAAAAAATAGTAATAAAGATGGTAGCGAACACAAAACAAAATCCTTAGCTAAAATGATGTCATCTAATGAAGTTGTAACTTTAATTAATGCACTTGGTCTTGACCCAAAAGTTGAAGATATAGATCTGAAAGATTTAAGATATGGAAAAATTATTATCATGACAGATGCAGATGTTGATGGATCACATATTAGAGCGTTATTGCTAACATTTTTTAATAATAAGCCATTTAATAAATTAATTGAAAATGGACATGTCTACCTTGCCCAACCACCATTATTTAAAATAAATAAAGGTACAAAAGGAATTTATATAAAAGATGAAAAAGAATTAGAAGACTATATATTAAAAAATAGCAAAGAATTACAAAAAGCCAAAAAGGGAACCAAGGAGTTCACCAGAGTTTATGAAGAAGAAAAATCAAGCATGAGTATTCAAAGATTTAAGGGACTAGGAGAAATGAACCCAGAAGAATTGTGGAGTACAACTCTAGACCCTGAAACAAGAAATTTACTACAAGTTAAATATTCAAAAGATCTAAAAAAAGATCAAGATTTAATTCATACCCTAATGGGCAACGATGTGGCTTTAAGAAAAGATTTTATTGTCTCTAACGCAATTAACGTTCAAAATTTAGATATCTAATAATGAAGTTTTTCGAAACTTCAAAATATTTTTCATTAAAAAAATCTACATACATCAATCTAAGATCTATTGCTATTATTGGTCAGCTAATTACCATAAATGTGATTTATTTTATTTTTGATTTCGAATTTAATTTAACTCTAGGAAATTTAACAATTTTAATTGGAACACTAAGCAACTTTTATTTGCTATATATTAATAAAAACACTCAATTACTTGATAAATCAGCCTTTCTTTTTTTGTTAATTGATATTTTACAATTAAGTTGCTTAATTTATTTAACTGGAGGAATTATAAACCCTTTTTCAATCTTTTTAATAATTCCAACTATTTTTTCATCATCAAACTTAGGCTTTAAAAGTAATTTTTTATTAGTTAGCATGACTATTTTGATAATTATTTTTCTTACTTTTTTTAATCAACCACTTCCTTATCCAGTAAATGTACATTTTCATGTCGATAGTTATTACTATTATTCAATTCCTATCTCATTGATTATTGCTTTAATTTTCTTAAATTATTTTGCATCAACCTTTGGTAGAGAATCTAGAATTAGGAAAGAAGCTTTAAATAAAATGGAAGAAATAATGTCACAAGAACATGAGCTTTTATCACTTGGTGGTCAAGCTGCTGCTGCTGCTCATTCTTTGGGTACTCCATTTTCTACAATAAAAATTATATCCTCTGATTTATTAGAACAATTTAAAGATAATGTTGAAGTCAAAAAAGATGTTGAGTTACTAGTAAGTCAAATTGATAGGTGCAGTGAAATACTTAAAAAATTAACATTAAATCCTACTATTGAGGATAATTTTATCGATAGAGACCTAACTATAGTTGATTATGTCACTGAAATTATAAAGTCTTTTAGAGAAACAAGTAAGAAAAAGTTTATTATAAATTTTGATCAATATTCTAATTCACTAAATGTTACCAAATCCATTGAGATTGTTTATGGACTAAGAAACTTTATTGGAAATGCAAATAAATTTTCAAAAAGTAAAGTTTTTATAAATATAAAAAGTGACAGCGATATTACTGAAGTTGTAATTGAAGATGATGGTGAAGGTTATCCTAATGATGTACTAAGAAGGATTGGTGAACCTTATATCAAGTCATATAAATCATCTATAAAAGCTAAATCAGGATTAGGACTTGGTATTTTTATAGGAAAAACTTTACTTGAAAAAAATTATGCAAATATTTTATGTAGAAATTCACAAACAAGAAGTGGTGCAGAAGTTAATATTAAATGGAACAACAAAGATCTTTTAAAACTTTAGTGTAATTTTTTTTTACTTTCAAACAACCCACTTAGCTGAGAAATCATTACGTCCCCAAGCTCATGCACATCTGTTATCTTAATAGCCTTATTGTAGTACCTAGAAACATCGTGACCAATTCCAATGGCTAAAATTTCAACATCACTTTTAGTTTCTATAAATTTAACCATTTTCTTCAAATGCTTTTCTAGAAAATCACCTGAATTAACCGATAAAGTAGAATCGTCTACTGGTGCACCATCAGAAATGACCATTAAGATTTTTCTCTCTTCTTTTCTTTTTTTTATTCTATTATAAGCCCAGGATATAGCTTCCCCATCTATATTTTCTTTCAACAACCCCTCTTTAAGCATTAAACCTATATTATTTTTAGCCTGTCTCCATTGTGTGTCTGCGCCTTTATAAATTATATGTCTTAAATCATTTAATCTTCCAGGATTTTTTGGCTTATCATTTCTAGTCCAAGCTTCTCTGCTCTTACCACCTTTCCAATTTTTAGTGGTAAAACCTAAAACCTCTACTTTTACAGAACACCTTTCTAGGGTTCTAGATAATATATCGGCACATAGTGCTGCAATTGTTATTGGGCGACCCCTCATAGAACCAGAGTTGTCTATTAATAGAGTTACTATAGTGTCTTTGAAATCAAGGTCTTTTTCTTTCATAAAAGATAAAGAATTATAGGGGTCCATAATTATTCTAGTTAATTTTGAGCTGTCCAATAAACCTTCTTCTAAATCAAATTCCCACGCTCTATTTTGTTTTGCAAGTAGTTGTCTTTGCAGTTTATTAGCAAGCTTGGTAATAAGATCTTGAAACCCTACAAGTTGTTGATCTAAATTTTTTCTTAATTTTTGAGTTTCTTTTATGTCTTCTAATATTTCAGCTTTCGCAATTTCATCAAATTCTGTGGTGAATATCGTATAGTCTTGATCAATATTATTTATATTTGTTTTTTGTAAAACATTTTCTGTACTCTCTTTTAAGGAGTCTGAGTCCTCTAATTGTTTTTCCATCTGCTGATCGCTAAGATCAAAGCCAGCATTTAAACTAGTCTGACTATCACCTTTTTTGTTTTCTTCTTCTTTATCATCAGACTGACTATCATTATCGTTCTCAGATTTATTGTCTTGCTCATTTTCTTGTTCATCATTTTCTTCATTATTTTCTTCATTATTTGAAGCAAAGACATCCATATTCTCTAAAATTTCTGAAAATTTTAAACTATAACTATTTTGATCTTCTAAATTTTTACTTAAAAAATCGAAATGCTTGTCAATTGACTCATCAAACTCTTTTTTCCAAAAATTTAACATTTTGTCAGACACATCATTAAGCTTTAATTTAAAGAATTTTTTTAACATATATAGTTCAAAAGCTTCAGCCACAGAAACATCTTCTTTATTTTTTAATTGCCCTTTGCAATTAGAGAGTAATTTTTGGCTATAGTTTTCACTTAAATTTTTTCCAACTCCTTTGAGCATTTTTCCACCCAGAAGTTCATATCTAATTTTTTCAGCAATATTATATAAAGATTTACAAGAAGGATTATTAGGTACGTTTTTGTTAAATATTTCTTTATTTGAAAATTTTTTCTTTAAAGCACCGGAGTCAGTTTTTGCCCTTAGTCTAACAAAATCACTCTTATTTGATAAATTAGTTACATCAAAAAAACCAGTTTTCTTATTATCTAAATCTTTATCTAATTCTTTAACATCTAATTTATAATCATCAGAAATTACTTTAGCAGTAGAAATTAAAGCTTGTTTAAATTGCTCTTTAAAATTATCTTCTTTTGAACTCATTTAGATCTGAATATTAACCATCGATTCTGGCAGCTCTTCCCCAAAACATCTCTGATAATATTCAGCTATTGTATTTTTCTCTATATCATCACACTTATTTAAAAAAGTAACTCTAAAAGCATAACCTGTGTCTTTAAAAATTTCAGCATTTTCAGCCCAGTGAAGTACGGTCCTTGGACTCATTACTGTCGATATATCTCCTGCTATAAAACCTTTTCTAGTCAAAGATGCAACTTTAATCATGTTAGATACTTTTTCTTTACCTTTTGAATTGTTTAAATTTTTATTCTTAGCAAGAACGATTTCCATTTCTTTATCGAGACTAAGATAGTTTAGAGATGTTACAATATTCCATCTATCCATTTGTCCTTGATTTATTTGTTGAGTACCATGGTACAATCCAGTTGTGTCCCCTAAACCAACTGTATTCGAAGTTGCAAATAATCTAAAAAATTTATTTTGTTTTATAACTTTATTTTTATCCAAAAGAGTGAAATTTCCTTCAGCCTCTAAGACCCTTTGAATAACAAACATTACATCTGGTCTTCCCGCATCATACTCATCAAAAACAAGAGCTACAGGGTTTTGGATAGACCAAGGTAAAATACCTTCTTTAAATTCTGTAATTTGTTTTCCATCTTTTACAACGATTGCATCTTTTCCGATAAGATCAATTCTGCTTACATGGCTATCTAAGTTTACTCTAATGCAGGGCCAGTTCAATCGAGCAGCAATTTGTTCAATGTGTGTTGACTTACCAGTGCCATGATAACCCTGTACTAAAACTCTCTTATTAAAAGCAAATCCAGATATTATCGCAAGTGTAGTATCTCTATCAAATTTATAGTTTTTGTCTATTTCAGGCACATATTCACTTTTTTTAGAAAACGCATCAACTTCCATGTCTGAATCAATTCCAAAACTTTGCTTTAAAGACATTTTAATGTCTGGCTGTATATTTAAATTAGGTGTCAATTTTTTCCCTATAAGTATTTTTTAGCTGAGTATAAGCTAAAGTAATTAATTTAAGTTTTTCTTCGTATTCTTTATTTCCTAAATTAATATCAGGGTGAAATTTTTTGACAAGAGTTTTGAATTTATCTTGTATTTGCTCCCATTTTAAACCAACTGAAACACCTAGAATGCTGAAAGCTTTAATATCATTGGCATCAAATTTAAATTGATTCATGTGATTATACTCACCTCTAAGTTTAGTCTTATCAAACTCATCTTTTAAAGCATTATTCCACAGAACTTTAAAAAAATTATCTGAGGAACCAAAACTCTGTGTAGGTTTGTGCCAAGTCATATCTGATTTTAAAAAATCAAATACCTGCTCATCATCCATTCCTTTAAAGTAATTCCAATTTTTATTAAATTCTTTAACATGAGTTAAGCAAAGCAGTCTGTAACTTTTGCTATTATCTTTTTCAATCGGTGCCTTATATTCACCACTTTCAGAGCAATTATTCCAATCACAAATATTTTTCATGTTATATAATAATAAAATAATACTTATGAATATAAATGAATTAATTGCAATTGTTAAAAATAGGCTTGAAAAAGATGTTGTCATTCAAGACCTTAGAGTTGAAGACAAAAGTTTTTTACATAAAAACCATAAAGGCCATCAAGAAGGTAGGTTTCATTTAAAATTAACAATCAAGTCTGATGAACTTGCTAAACTAAGCAAGATAGCCTCAACTAAAAAGGTTTATAATATTTTAGAGC
>Ga0307986_10002673_pt1 | contig 12667 bp, 15 predicted proteins | sample EllFjometageno82_FD_203170 | JGI IMG/M metagenome (GOLD analysis project Ga0307986, IMG submission 203170) | Marine microbial communities from Ellis Fjord, Antarctic Ocean - #82 | ecosystem: Environmental > Aquatic > Marine > Unclassified | place: Southern Ocean | collected 2014-10-09
TTTGCTATTAAAGGTCTTGCAATAGAGGTGCCTAGTAAATAAGCACCCTCATATAAAGCGTGCGCTCTTAACATAGGAAAAACATAGTCTTTAACAAAAATATTTTTAAGGTCTTCAATAATTATTGTTTTAACGCCAAGTCTTTTTGCATTTTTAATAATTTTTTTTTTATCAATAACTTGACCAATATCAGACGTATAAGCAATAATCTCTGCTTTATAGTTTTCTTGTAACCATTTTAAAATTATCGAAGTATCAAGGCCACCAGAGTAGGCTAGAACTATTTTTTTCATTAATTAATTAACTGCAATTTTTTTTTGCTGTTTCATACGCTTTAGAAAAACCTATCATTGAATAATGGTCCACTGTCTGTGATCCTTTAGGTTCATTAGATATAAGCATTATGTTTGATGCTTTTTTCATAAGTTTTATAAATTTTCTCTCTCGTTTTTCATCTGCTATCCAAGCAAAATTTTCTTTGGAAAAAAAAGCATAATTATTTCTACCTGATTTTGCTTTTACAGTAGACGTTTTATAAACATATCCACTAGTAACACTAACCTCATCTTTTATATTTTCTTGAGGCCTAAAAGTTACAAATAATTTTGATGGTTCCCTTTTAAAGTTTTTAGGTGATCTTGTTTTAGGTTTTGATTGTGCAAAACAAATTTTACCCTGTTCGGTATTTGCTGTAAAAACCTGCCAGTCTTTGAATGTTCCGCTAGAGACTGGGTTGGTCGCAAAGGTTTTTGAAGCAAACAACACAATGGCTAATGTTAAAAATATTTTTTTTAAGCTCATAATAAAATTTTTATACTAAATTAAATTAATTTCAACGTTTTGAAGGCTACGGTGTAGGATTAGGATTATTTGAGTGGATTAAATTTATTTTTTCAATGATTTCATCACTAAGGTCAATATCTGCGGTTCCAATATTTTCTTTTAGCTGTTCCATAGTTGTTGCTCCAATAATATTACTCGTCATAAAAGGTCTTGAATTTACAAAAGCAAGAGACATTTGAGTTAAGGTAAGTCCGTTTTCTTTTGCTAACTTGTAATAATCATCAACAGCTTTTTTTGCGTTATCTTCTTTATATCTGGTCCAGAAATCTCCAAACAGTCCAATTCTAGAATTTTTTGGTATTTCATTATTTCTATATTTTCCAGAAAGATAACCTATAGCTAGAGGTGAATAAGCTAGTAAGCCAACTTTTTCTCTGCAAGAAATTTCAGACATTCCAATATCATAAGCTCTATTCAGCAGATTATAAGGGTTTTGTACAGAAACTATTCTTGGAAGTTTTAGTTGTTCTGCTACTTCTATAAATTTAGATAATCCCCAGGGTGTTTCATTTGAAACTCCAACGTATTTAATTTTACCTTGATCAACAAATTTTTTTAAAACTTTTAAAACGGACTCAAGGTCATTCCATTTTCCTTCACCCAAGTCGTGTTCATAATTTCTTTTGCCAAAATAATTAGTATTTCTTTCTGGCCAATGTAACTGGTAGAGATCGATATAATCAGTTTGTAATCTTTTTAGACTACCGTCAATAGCTTTAGCGACATTTTCTTCAGTATAATTTCCACCACCGTTTCTTATCCATTCAACACCCGGCCCAACCATTTTAGTTGCTAAAAAAATTTTTTCTCTTTTTTTACTTTCAACAAACCAATTCCCAATAATCTCTTCTGTTTTACCCTGCGTTTCTTTTCTTGGTGGAACAGCATAAACCTCTGCTGTGTCAAAAAAATTTACACCTTGCTCAAAAGAATAATCCATTTGTTCAAAGCTTTCTTCTTGAGTATTTTGTTCACCCATATTCATTGTCCCAAGACAAATTAAACTCACATCTATATTTGTATGTCCTAACTTTTTAAATTTCATAATATTTAATTACTTGATTTCTATTTAATACTAAAGACTTATTTGTTTTAGGGTGCTGGGTTAGGGTAGTTGTGATGTATTAGATCAATCTCATCAATAATTTCATCGTCTAGCTTAACATTAATACTTTCAATATTTTCTTTGAGCTGTTCCATGGTTGTTGCACCGATAATATTACTAGTTACAAAAGGTCTTGAGTTGACATAGGCGAGAGCCATATGCGTTAGCGATATATTTTTCCTCTTAGAAAGTTTATAATACTCATCAACTGCATCATAAGCTCTATCTTTTCTGTACCTTCCCCAAATATCTGCATACAAGCCCATTCTTGAATCTTTAGGCATCTCGTTATTTCTATATTTACCAGACAAGTAACCAAATGCTAAAGGTGAGTAAGCAAGCAAACCAACATTTTCTCGCATAGAAATTTCTGACATACCAACATCATAAGTTCTATTTAAAAAATTATATGGATTTTGAACTGATACAATTCTTGGTAATTTATTAATTCTATTTAATTTTAAATATTTTGAAAACCCGTAAGGAGTTTCATTTGATATGCCGATATGACGAATCTTCCCTTGTTTAATAAACTTTTCTAATACTATTAAAACAGATTCAAATTCATGCCACTTTTTTTCATTCTCATCATGCTGGTAATCTAGTTTGCCAAAATAATTTGTATTCCTTTCTGGCCAATGCAATTGGTAAAGATCAATATAATCTGTCTTTAGTCTTTTTAAACTTTCATTAAGAGCAGACTCTATTCCTTTTTCGTAGTATTCATTTCCTCCACCTCTTATCCATTTGAACCCAGGTCCAGCAATTTTAGAACTTAATATAATTTTGTCTCTATTTTTTTTTTTTAAAAACCAATTACCAATAGTTATCTCTGTTTTTCCATAGGAGTGGTCCATGGGAGGTGTTGCATAAAGCTCTGCTGTGTCAAAAAAATTTACACCTTTCTCTAAAGCGTAATCCATTTGTGCAAATCCATCAGCTTGAGAATTTTGCTGACCCCAAGTCATAGTTCCCAGACATATTAGGCTTACTTCTAGATCTGTAGCTCCAAGCTTTTTAAATTTCATAAAATTCCAGTTTTTTGGATTTAATTAGAATTAAGCAAATAAGTAAAGAAGTCAGGCATTGAAAAGTTTAAAAAAACCATTATATTGTCAAGTATATGGAATTTAACAAACAAAACGCAACAACAAGATCATCAGCATCAGAAGCAATAATTGACCAAGGGTTAAGAACTTACATGCTCAAAGTTTATAATTACATGGCATCAGGAGTTCTTTTGACTGGTATTATTTCCTTACTAGTTTTCAAGTTTTCAGGTGGAATGAATATTACATTAGGCCCAACTGGTTTTTCAGGATTAACTAACCCGTTTGGAGAGCTACTTTTTAATTCAGGTTTTAAGTGGTTAGTAATGTTGGCTCCTCTGGGCATAGTAATGTATTTAAGTTTTGGAATAGCAAAGATGAGTGCTTCCAAAGCACAGTCAACTTTTTGGGTCTTTGCCGCATTGATGGGAGCTTCATTAGCTTCAATATTTATTGTCTACACTCAGATGAGCATTGCACGAGTATTTTTTATTACCTCAGGCACTTTTGGTGCGATGAGTATTTATGGTTACACTACTAAAAGAGACTTAACAAAACTTGGCTCATTTTTAATGATGGGTCTTTTTGGAATTATTATTGCATCAGTAGTTAATATGTTCATGAAATCTACAATGATGTACTTTGTAATATCAATTTTAGGAGTTTTAATTTTTGTTGGCTTAACCGCTTACGATACTCAAAAAATTAAAAACAGGTATCTCGAAAGTGATAGTGGAGAGCTAATGGGAAAAAAAGCAGTTATGGGTGCTTTAACTCTTTACTTAGACTTTATAAATTTATTTATAATGCTATTAAGACTTTTCGGTCAAAGAAGATAATTATTTTACCGCTCTCAAATTATTCCATCTAGTTTTTTCTATAAGATTTAATAGATCGCTAGACTTTTCTAACGTATTTCCATGTTTGTCTTTGATGCAAAACCTTTCATTATAATTTTTTGGCTTTAGATTTTTTAAAATTTTATAAATTGGTTTTTCAGAAGCTCGTTGATAAATGTCAAAAGAAATTACTCTAGGTCCAATAGAAACTCCATAGTCTTTCCAAGTCCCGTTTGAAACCATTTTTCCATAGAGGTTTAAAATAGTCTGAAGTTCTTTTTTAACAAAAAAAACCTCTCTATCGCTGTTATTAGAAACATTATTTACAACTAATTTTAAATTTCTCATATTTTATGCTTATTAATTAAAAATATTTGAAAAGCAGTAAAAATAAAAGTTATCGGAAGAATGCCCCAAACTTTAAAATTTACCCAAAATTCCTCTGTTTGTGTTCTCCAAACGTATTCATTCAACAAAGCTAGTGAAAAGAAAAAAAACATCCACCTTACAGTTAGTACTTTCCAGCCTTCGTCAGACAAAGACATAGACTTACCAAGCATTTTTTTTAAGATAGGTTCTTTTGTAAAAAATCTTTCGAAAGCTAAAACAAAGCCAAAAAAAACATTTATTATTGTTGGTTTTATGTAAAGAAATACTGGGTTATTGAAATATAAAGTTAGCCCACCAAAAAAAGATATGACTATTCCTCCAATTATAGGAATATATGGAATTTTTTTTTCAACCATATAGCTAATAAAAACGGCAATTATAGTTGCAAATATAAGCGGGGGTATGGCTGTACTTAAATTTTTTCCACTTTTAGAATAAACCACAAAGAAGATTAATAGAGGACCAAAGTCAGTAATAAACTTTAATAAAGACTTATTCACATTGTGATTCTAACATAAATCTATTTTTAAATAAATTTATATATTGATTTTTAATTAAAAGTTATTATCTTAAGCTTAATGGCCGGTAACGCTGCAAAATTTTCAATAGGATCTATAGTCAAGCATAAGCACTTTGATTTTCGTGGAGTAATTTACGACGTCGACTTTGAATTTAACAATTCTGAAGAGTGGTACCAATCTATACCAAAAGAGGTTAGGCCAAAAAAAAATCAGCCCTTTTATCATTTATTAGCTGAGAGTAACGATGTAACCTACGAGGCTTACGTTTCTGAGCAGAACCTTCTAGTTGATAATTCAAAACAGCCAATTAGACATCCTCTTATCAATGAAATTTTTGTTGGAAAAAAAGGAGCGGGATATTTAAAGCTTTCTAATTAGCCTATTGCCACAAACACAACATTATTAGATCAAATCTAAAACATACTGTTCAATTAGAATCATGGCTAGCCTAATTGGGAATAGCTTATACTTTTTAACTCCCTCTGAATTCTCAATTAGGTGCAACAAGCGTCTTCCATTAAAATGATAACTAATATATTTAACTTATATCAAGATGTTCAATTTTTTTTCAATTACTAATATTTACCTGTTGATTCAAAAATTAATTAAATTTATTAATTCAATTTTTTTTTTAATTTTGTTAATTGGTCTGACTTTTGCTTTAGTTTTATCACCACCTGATTATCTTCAGGGTGATTCTGTAAGAATAATGTACGTCCATGTTCCTTCTGCCTGGATAGGATTAGCTTGTTTCTCAGTAATTACCCTTCTTTCAGTTCTTAATTTTATTTTTAAAATTAAGAATTTTTATTTTATAAATAAAAGTTTAGCCCCTATTGGTTTATTATTTACTTGTCTTGCGATTGTTACGGGTTCTATATGGGGACAGCCAACTTGGGGGACTTGGTGGGCGTGGGATGCAAGATTAACTTCAATGGTAGTTTTGATGTTTTTTTATATTTTTTATATTTTAACATTCAAACTTTTAAAAAAGGAAGAATTAATTATAAAATTTTCTTCAATTATAGCTGTAGCGGGATCAATTAATCTGCCAATCATTAAATATTCAGTTGAATGGTGGGCCACACTACATCAGCCGGCAAGTATAAAAATTACAGGCACTAGCACCATACATTCTGAGATGCTGTTGCCATTATTGGTAATGCTGTTGGTCTTTTTATTGTATGCTGCGCTAATTTTTCTAATGAAATATAAAACAGAAATCATTAGAATAAAGAAAAAAAACATTAATAGAAATTGAGCAACTATGATTTTAAATTTTATAACAATGAACGGATACGGATTTTATGTCTGGCTATCTTTCAGTGTTGTTTTTATCTCTTGTGCATTTGTTTATTTTAAAACAAAAAAAACTCTAAAAAAATATGAGCATGAGTTTTTAGTAGAACTTCAAACTTTGACATTAGAAGAAAAAAATAAAGTTTTAGAAAATTCTAAAGTTGCACAACAGATAATAGCGACAAGTTTCAAGACTAATTAAAAGCATTTTTAATGCTCACAAAAAAAGTTAAAAATAGAATATTATTTCTAGTTTTTGTTTTTTTTCTATCGATCACTGCTGTTTTTTTTATTATCAAATCTTTAAATAAGAATATTCTTTATTTTTCATCACCAACTGAAATAAAACAAAGAGAGGACATTCCATTTGGAAAGCCTATGAGAGTCGGAGGGATGGTTAAAAAAGGTTCAATAACTATAAATGAAAAAAATATTCAATTTATTATTACTGACTTTGAAAATGAAATTCTAATTAGTTATTCAGGAACAGTTCCAAATTTATTTGCAGAAGAAAAAGGTGCAGTCGCAGAAGGCGGGCTAAGAGATAAAAACTTTTTTATAGCAGAAAGAATACTAGCTAAACATGATGAAAATTATATGCCACCGGAAATTAAAGATATAATAGAAAAAAATGCTAAGTAATATTGGAATTGGTTTAGTATTTTTAGTTCTAATTTTGAGCTTTTCAATTATTTATAAAGCCATATTTAATTTAGAAACTTCTGGGCAATTCATTAAAAAAAATATTTATACATTAAGTTTATTTCAAACAACTTTTACTATTTTGTGTTTTTTTACACTAATAATTGGTTTTATTAATTCTGATTTTTCACTTATTAATGTTTATGAAAATTCACACACCACAAAACCGATCTTTTATAAAATAGCAGGTACCTGGGGCAATCATGAAGGCAGTTTACTTTTATGGGTTAATATTTTAGTTATATTTTCCTATTTGTTTTTAGTCTTTAACCATACGCATAATAAAAAATTTAGGCTGTACACTTTAATTTTTCAAAATATTTTAATTTTAGGTTTTTTATTTTTTTTATTATTAAACTCAAATCCTTTTAATGCTATTTATCCAATTCCACTCGAGGGTTTAGGATTAAATCCTATACTTCAAGATCCAGCGCTGGCAATTCATCCACCACTTCTTTACGTTGGGTTTGTTGGTTGTTCAATTTATTTTTCTGCAGCTCTGGCTTCGTTACTTTCTGGTTATGGTGGAAAACTATTTGCTCAATCAATAAAAACTTGGGTTAAAATTTCTTGGTGCTTCCAGACTCTTGGAATAATCGTTGGATCTATCTGGGCTTACTATGAGTTAGGTTGGGGCGGTTTCTGGTTTTGGGACCCCGTTGAAAATGCCTCATTATTACCTTGGTTTGCTATTACAGCTTTGATGCATTCTTTAATTGTACTGGAAAAAAGAAATACCCTTTACTTTTGGGTGATTATACTTTGTCTTCTAACTTTTATTCTCAGTGTAACAGGAACTTTTTTAGTTAGATCTGGAATTTTGAATTCTGTCCATACTTTTGCGAGCGACCCTTCCAGGGGAATATATATACTTTTATTTTTGTCGTTAATGATTTTTTCTTCACTAGTGATGTTTTTTAAAAAATATAAAAAAGAAACTTATAATTTTAATTTAAAAAGCAGGGAAACTTTTATTTTAGCAAATAACTGGTTTATGGCTTTTTTTTTAATAACAGTGTTAATAGGCATGCTCTATCCAATTTTTCTTGATGTATTAACAAATGTAAAAATTTCTGTTGGCCCCCCATTTTTTAATATTGTTATTATTCCTTTAGTTGTACCATTTTTATTTTTAATGGCCGTAGGACCAAAATTTGGCTGGATTAAATCGCAAAATAAAATTCTTCATAAAATTTTATTTCTTATTTTAAGTGCAGTGGTAATAAATTTATTTATTTTTTATTTTTTTGGTAAATATAGCTTTTTATCTAATTTAATTTTTATAACAGCAATATTTCTAATTTTATATTTAGCTCTAGATATTAAAGAACTTATTAATAAAAAAAGTAAATTAGAACTACCAAGAATTATTTCCCACTTAGGTTTCGGTATGCTCGTGTTTTTTATTGGTATCAACTATCAATTCTCTCTTGAGGAAGATTTTAATTTAAAGGTTGGTGGGATCAAAAAAATAGATAACTATGAAATTAATTTTAAGAATATAAAAATAAAAGAAAATAAAAATTACAAAGCAGTAATTGGTAAATTTAAGATAATAAATAATAAAAATAATTCAGTTCAATATTTAGATCCTGAAATTAGAATTTATTCCAACCCAGACACTCTGACTTATGAAGCTGCTATCAAAACAAGAATAACTTCAGATCTTTACCTTACAATGAGTAATGTATCTAGATCTGAATATTACAATATTAAATTTCAAAACAAGCCGTTTATGATCTGGATTTGGATTTCTGCTTTCATGATAGCACTCGGTGGTTTTGTACAATTAACTTTAAAGAAAAATGAACATTAGTATTTTTAAAATTATTATTTTTAGTTTCGCAATTTTTTTTCTTTTTATTTTTTGGCAAGGATTAAAAAAAAATAATAATTATGATACTAAACGTCTTATTGGAAGTAGAATTAGCAATTTTCAATTAATAGGAATGAATAATGATGATCAATATATATCTGAAGATAATTTAAAAAAAAATCAATTTACATTAATTAACTTTTTTGCTTCGTGGTGCTCACCATGTAGAACAGAACATAAATATTTATTAAATTTATCAAATAAAAAAATAAAATTAATAGGTATAAATTTTAAAGATAAAAAAAATAACGCCAATAATTTTTTAAAAGAACTAGGAAATCCTTATGATTTTGTTGGAAAAGATGTCGATGGAAAAATCTCAATCTTGTTTGGAGTTTATGGAATTCCAGAATCTATACTAGTTGATAGTAACTTAACTGTGATTAAAAAAATAGTTGGACCAATAGATCAGACTCAGTATGATAAAATTTTAAAATTAATACAATGAAAATAAAAATTTTTCTTTTTATTGCTTATGTTTTGACAGTAACCCATGTTCAGACAAATGATAGTCAAACTAAATTATTAAAAGTTTACAAAAATTTGAGATGTTTAGTTTGTCAAGGACAATCAATTGCTGATTCAAATTCAGATTTCGCAATAACGATAAAGCTTGTAATTCAGGATCAATTTAACGAAGGAAGAACTGAAGACGAAGTCTATAATTTTTTGACTAGTAAATATGGAGAATGGATTGTTTACAAACCAACCTTTAGTAAAGGCAATTTACTACTCTGGTTTTTGCCATATTTTGTATTTATTACAGGTGGTCTGATCATTTTTTTTATTATAAAAAAAAGTAAGTATAATAAGGATAATTGAATGTATACTTTTTAAACTTAAGGTAGTATTTTTCATCAGAATGAATTCAAAATTTTCACCATTAATTTTATTTTTTATTACCGTTCTTGGTTTAGGCCTAATAGTGAATGAAGCTAAAAGTGAAGATACCATCACAGTAGAAAGATATAATAGCATTTGTAAGTGGGGAATTTTTAATCCACCTGAGTGCAAAAAAAGAGTTATAAGAACTGGACCTAGTAAAACTCAAAATACCATAAATAATTCTAAGCAAAACACCTCCTCGAATGAAACCGAGCAAAAAGTGAATAGTGATGATTGTACGTGGGGAATTTTCAATCCACCAAAATGTCGAGATAAGGATTCGAGATATAAAGGTGAGGTAAAAAATAAATCTTATAAAGATAAAAAGATAAAAAAAGAAGTAAGGTCTTTTGACAAAGAAAATCAAAATATATCAATTTATACAGGAACTTTTGATACAATAGATAAAGAAGGTGACGATCAAACAACTCTAGTAGGCTTTGAACATAAAAATAAAGATTTATTTCGTGATACTTGGATTGGAAAATTTTCACCAACAACTGGTGCGTTTGTTACTGGCAAAAGCTCAGTTTATTTATATACGGGTATCGAAGCAGATTATAATCTAGGTCGTGTAAGTATTTCACCAAGTTTTGCACCTGGTTATTACGAAGCTGGTGATGGAAAAAATTTAGGTAGTGCTTTAGAATTTAAATCAGAAATAAAAATTGGAATAGACTTGTTTAAAAATTCTAAGCTTGGATACAGCTATAGCCACATTTCAAATAATGATTGGGGTGATGTTAACCCTGGTACAGACAATCAATCGATAAATTTTTCTAAAAAGTTTTAATCAGATATGTCACTCAAGGATTGTTACAACATAGAAGATTTTAGAAAATTAGCAAAAAAAAATTTACCCTCACCAATTTTTCATTATATTGACGGAGGTGCTGATGACGAATCAACTTTAAAACGAAATACAGAATCTTTTTTAAAGTGTGATTTAATACCAAATATTTTAGCTAGTGTAGGAGAACCAGATCTTTCAGTTAATGTTTTTGGTCATAAAATAGACATGCCTCTATTTCTATCTCCAACCGCTATGCAGCGTTTATATCATCATGATGGCGACAAAGCATCTGCAAGAGCAGCAGAAAAATTTGGAACTTTTTATAGCATGTCCACTATGGCAACCTCATCTATTGAAGAGATTTCAAGTGTTTCAGAAGGGCCAAAATTATTTCAACTTTACATACATAAAGACCAAGCACTTACTGACAATTTAATAGATAGATGTAAAAATTCTGGTTTTAAGGGTCTGTGCTTAACAGTTGATACAGTTGTTGCAGGAAACAGGGAAAGAGATCATAGAACTGGTTTTACAACACCTCCAAAACTCACTTTAAAAAGTCTAATGAGTTTTGCGGCTCACCCAAAGTGGGTCATAAATTATTTAACTCATGGAAAATTTGAATTAGCAAATGTTGCTCATTTTACAAAAAAAGGCTCAAGTATAGCAAAAGGAGTGATGGAATATATTAATGAACAATACGATCCTGCAATGAGCTGGAAAGATGCAGAATATTGTGTCAAACGCTGGAAAGGTCCATTTGCTTTAAAAGGTTTAATGTCAGTTGAAGACGCAAAGAAAGCAGTTGATATTGGTGCTTCTGCAATAATGCTATCAAATCACGGTGGCAGACAATTAGATGGATCGCGCTCACCTTTCGACCAGTTGCCTGCAATTGTTGACGCTGTTGGGGGAAAAATTGAAATTATTGTAGATGGTGGAATTAGAAGAGGAACACACGTCTTAAAAGCTTTAGCTATGGGAGCAACAGCATGTAGTTTTGGAAAAGGTTTCTTGTTCGCCCTAAGTGCTGGAGGTCAGAAGGGAGTCGAAATGGTTCTTCAAAGAATGAGAGATGAGATTAGAAGAGATATGATTTTAATGGGGTGTAAAAGTATAAAAGATTTAAATCCAAGTAAAATTATTTATAGATAATAAATTATGCCAAAGTTTCCTATGTTAAAGAAAGTAAAATTCGCTAATATTAATTAAAAAAAATTTAAATATATTAAAATGAAATTAGCTAAAAGTTTAGAAAGATTAGGTACAGAGTCTGCTTTTAGCATAATGGCAGAAGCAAAAAAACTTGAAGCTCAAGGAAAAGAAATAATTCATCTTGGTGTAGGCCAACCTGATTTTAAGACTCCACAACACGTTGTAGATGCGGCCAAAAAAGCTTTAGATGATGGGCATCATGGATATGTTTTATCCAATGGTATTTTAGAGTGTAGGCAGGCCGTAACAAGAAAAATTAAAAAACTTTATAATAAAGATATCGACCCAGAGAGAGTTTTAATAATGCCGGGGGGAAAACCCACCATGTTTTATGCAATTTCAATATTTGGTGAAGAAGAAGCTGAAATAATTCATCCTACACCTGGATTTCCGATCTATGAGTCTATGATTAATTATTCAGGCTCAAAAGCAATACCCTATGATTTAACACAAGATAAAGATTTAAAATTTGATCCGGAAAAAATTTTATCTTTAATTACAGATAAAACTAGGTTGTTAATATTGATTAATCCTAACAACCCAACAGGAAGTTTTGTTGAAAAACCAGCGATAGACTTTTTAGCAGAAGGTCTTAAGAAACATCCTCATGTTGCAATTTTAAGTGATGAAATCTATAGCCGTCAAATTTATGATAATAAGGAAATGCCAACATTTTTTAACTATCCCGACTTACAAGATAGATTAATCGTTCTAGATGGATGGAGCAAAGCTTACGCCATGACTGGCTGGAGAATGGGCTGGAGCGTTTGGCCGGAAAAATTAATTCCCCATGTAAATAAATTAATCATTAATAGTGTATCCTGTGTTAATGCACCTTCTCAGTTTGCAGGTATAGCTGCTCTAGATGGTTCAGATCAGCCTATTCATGATATGATGAAAGAATTTGATAAGAGGCGTAAATTTATTTACGCAGGTTTAAATAATCTACCAGGTATTGAATGCAGTATGCCTGGGGGGGCTTTCTATGCATTTCCTAAAGTAATAGGGACAGGATTGAATGGCTCAGAATTTTCAAAAAAATGTATGTATGAAGCTGGAGTAGCAATCGTTCCAGGAACTGCTTTTGGTAAAACTTCAATTGACTATGTAAGATTTAGTTTTGCGGCTTCGATGGAAAATATTGAAAAAG
>Ga0307986_10002674_pt1 | contig 12667 bp, 12 predicted proteins | sample EllFjometageno82_FD_203170 | JGI IMG/M metagenome (GOLD analysis project Ga0307986, IMG submission 203170) | Marine microbial communities from Ellis Fjord, Antarctic Ocean - #82 | ecosystem: Environmental > Aquatic > Marine > Unclassified | place: Southern Ocean | collected 2014-10-09
AATGGAGGCTAACTTGTATGGTGTGATTTGTAGCCCACTTGAAACTAGAATGATTAAGGAAATTGCACCAAACCTTAAATGTTTTACTCCAGGGATAAGAATGGGAGAAGAAAAAGATGATCAAAAAAGAACAATGAATGCTAATGAGGCAATTATGGAAGGCAGTGACTATCTTATAATTGGTAGACCTATTACCAAAGGTGATCCAAAAGAAAATATAAAAAATATTCTTTCGTCCATAGATTAGATGAAGTCAAAAATTTGTGGAATCTCTGATTCTGAAACATTAAAATATTTAACGAGTCACCCTAACGCACCTCAATATATTGGCTTTATTGTTAATTACCGAAAATCTAAAAGATTTGTTGAACACAATCAGCTTAAAGAGCTTTTAAAAATAAATAAAAATAATTCAAAATATGTTGCGGTATTAGTTAGGCCTGATCAAAATATACTTGAAGAAATAAAAGATTTACCTTTTGATTATTATCAAATTTATGACTGCCCTCCATCTGAAGTAAGATCTATTATAGAAAAATATGATAGAAAAATTATTGTTGCTATCACTGTCAAAGATCAAAATGATGTTGTAAAATATATGGATTACACTGAACTTGTAGACATAGTATTATTTGACAGTAAAGGTTATGAAAAAAGTACATCTTTTGATCACCAATTAATTAAGAATCTTAAAATAAATAAAGAATTAATGATGGCAGGAAATATCCAAATAGAAGATAATATTGAAAATTATAAAGAAATAGCCGACATTATAGATATTTCTGGAGGTCTAGAAACTTCTGGATTAAAAGATATTTCAAAAATAAATATTTTTTTAAACAAAATTAAACAAATTAATGATCAAACTTAAAAAAAAAATTCCCTTAATTGATCAACACAATAAAAGTGGTTTTTGGGGCGACAAGTTTGGTGGTAATTTTATCCCTGAAACCTTAAAAAAACCTGTTGAAGATTTAACAATTCTTTTTGATAAACTTAGATATGATAAAAAATTTCTTGAACAAAGAGATTACTATTTTAAGAACTATATAGGCTCACCCACCTCATTTATAAAACTTCATAGCCTTTCTAATCATCTGGGTGGTGCCCAAATATATGCCAAAATGGTGTCTGAGGCGAACGGAGGAGCTCATAAAATCTATAATGCAACAGTTCATTGTCTTATTGCTAAAAAAGCAGGTAAAAAATATGTCGTAGGCGATACTGGTGCTGGTTATGCCGGTAAAATGTTAAGTATGGCAGCTAAGAAGTTTGATCTTAAGTGTAAAATATTCATGGGTGCAAAAGACATTAAGAGACAAAAGCCAAATGTTGATGCGATGAAAAAAAATGGTGCTGAAGTTGTGCCTGTTTACTCTGGGAGCCAAACATTGGTTGATGCTGTAAGTGAATGCATGAGGTACTGGGTTTCAAATTGTGATAATACACACATGTGCGTTGGTTCAACAGTAGGTCCAAATATATTTGTTAAAATTTGTGGTTGGAGTACAGCTCAAATTTCAAGAGAGTTGAAGCCTCAAATTCAATCTGAATTTAAAAAAATTCCAAAAAAAATTAAACTTATTAATTGTGTTGGTGGGGGAAGTTCAGCCTACGGTTTTTGGAGTGAGTTTATGGATTATGATAAAAAACAAATTGAATTGATTGGAGTTGAAGCAGGTGGGCCAAAAAATTCTAAACTTCACGCTGCACCTTTAACAAATGGTGCTAAACTTGGAATATTACATGGTGCTGCTGCTTATGTTTGTCAAAACAATGAAGGACAAATTAATGATACAGCTTCTATTTCTGCAGGATTAGATTACCCTGGTGTGTCTCCTATTCACTGTTTTTTAAAAGACACAAAGAGAGCAAGGTATACATCTGCAACAGATGAAGATGCTTTAAATGCTTATAAACTTGTAACCAAACTTGAAAAAATAAACCCCAGTTTAGAACCAAGTCATGCCTTTGCAGAAGCAATCAAAATTGCCCCTAAGTTAAGTAGAGATACAATCATTATAGTAAACTCTTGTGGGGATGCTAAAAAAGATCGTGATATTTTAAAAGCAAGATTAGGAAAGATTAACTAAGATGTCATTAATTAACTTAGCATTTAAAAAAACTAAAAATGAAAAAAGACCTGCTTTACTCACTTACACAGTTGCAGGTGACAATAGTAAAAAAAAATCATTAGATATATTAAAATCAATTGCAAGCTATGCTGATATTTGTGAGATAGGCTTTCCTCATAACACTCCAATCGCAGATGGTGGTCAAATTCAATCAAGTGCTTATAGAGCTTTAAAAAATGGAATTAAAATAAAAGATGTTTTTTCAATAGTAAAAGATTTTAAAAAATCTAAACAATCGAAACCAGTAATTTTAATGGGTTACTATAATATGATTTATCAATATGGTGATAATAACTTTATCAATATTTGTAAAAAAGTTGGTGTTGATGGTTTAATTGTTGTTGATTTACCTTATCCAGGAAACAAAGATTTTGCTAAAAAGTGTAAGAAGAAAAATATTAGCTTTATTCAATTGGTCTCTCCTACTACCTCGCCAAGTAGAATGAAAAAAATTATTAGAGATTCTCATGAGATGGTCTACTATATCAGTATGCTCTCAACAACGGGTGGAAAACTAAAGGTTTCACCTAAAAAAATTCTTGAGAGATATAATAAAATTAAAAGTCTAAATAAGAATAAAAATATTGTAATCGGTTTTGGTATTACTGAAAAGACAATAGCATCACTAAGAAAGGCTGATGGATTGGTAGTTGGGAGTATTTTGTGTAAAGAAATATCAAAATCACTAAAAAAAAGACAAAATCCTGTCACAAATGTAACTAATATTGTAAAAAGATTAAGAAACAAAATTGCATGAATTGGATTAAAAAAACTCTACGTTTTGGTGAAAAGATAAAAAGAATAATTAAGAAACGTGCAAGCAAAGAAGAAATTGCTAATAGTGACTGGACGTCTTGTTGTAAAGGTCCAATTTTAAAAAAAGATTTAGAAGATAATTTATGGGTTTGCTCATCTTGCAATAAGCATCACAGAATAAATCCTCGTCAAAGATTTGATGTTATTTTTGGTAAAAATAATTATAAAGTTTTAAAAACTCCCATTCCTCAAGATGATCCTTTAAATTGGAGTGACTCTAAATCTTACAAAGACAGATTAAAAGTTGCTAGAAAAAAAACAGGTATGGACTGTGGAATGATGGTTGTTAATACCAATATTCTAAATGTAAAAATTACAGCCGTAGCAACTGATTTTGATTTTATCGGTGGCTCTGTTGGAGCCGCTGAAGGGGAAGCGGTATTATATGCTGTCCAACATGCTATTGAAAATCAACAGCCTTTAGTTTTATTTTCGTGTGGAGGCGGAATGCGCATGATGGAAAGTCTTATATCTTTAAGCCAAATGACTAGAACTACTTTAGCAATTAATGAACTTAAAAAAAATAACCTTCCCTATATTGTTGTATTGACGGATCCCACAGCCGGTGGAATTTCTGCCTCTTATGCAATGTTGGGAGATCTGCATATTGCTGAACCTGGTGCTTTAATTGCATTTGCAGGGGCCCGTGTAATTCAAGGTACGGTACGTGAAGAGTTACCGGTTGGCTTTCAAAGAAGTGAGTACGTCCAGAATGCTGGCTTTATAGATTTGATTGTTACAAGAAAAGACCTTAGAGAAAAGTTAGGTACATTATTATCAATTTTGTTAAAGAAAAATTCTGCTATAAATTCATCAGAAAATGAAACTTCAGAACATAGTAGAACGCTTACAAAAGCTGCATCCTAAGGAAATAGATCTAAGTCTAGATCGGACAAAAAATCTTCTGGAGAAATTAGATAATCCCCAAGATCAAATTAATTGTATTTCAGTTGTTGGCACGAATGGAAAGTTTTCCACAATACAATCGCTCTACTCAATCTTAAAAGAAGCAAATTATAAATGTAATATTTATACAAGTCCTCACATTCAAAAAATTAATGAGAGATATGTCTTTAACAACAAACAGTTAACAGATGATGAATTAGCAAATCTATTCTCTGAGATTGAGGAAGTTAATAATGGGACACAAATTACTTTCTTTGAAATTTTAACTGTTGCTTACCTTCATTATGCTAAAAAATACCCTGAAAACATTAACTTAATTGAGTCAGGCCTATTCCACAGATTTGATGCAACTAATATTTTAAAAAAAAACTTAGCAAGTATTGTGACTGCGATTGGTCTTGATCATTTAGATTGGCTTCCAAAAGAAGAACAAACAGTTGAAAAAATTATCTTTGAAAAAACATCAACTTTATTAAATTCTAAAATAATTGTTGCAAAACAAAGCTCAAATAAAATTAACAAATTTATAAAAAATACAATTAAAGATAACTCTTCAAAAAAAGTAATTTTTAATAAGGATTACAGTTTTACCTCAAAAGAAAATGGCTTCTTTTATTTTGAAGATGAGTTTGGTGGTCTAAAGCTTCCAAAACCAAATTTACCTGGTGAATTTCAGTTAGAGAATATTTCAACTGCAATTGCAACTGTAAGACAACTAACAAGTTATAAGATAACTGATGAACATATTAAGAGTGGTATTACTAAAATTGAAAGTATTGCACGACTACAAGAATTAAAATCTGGAAAACTAAAAGATTTAGTTAAGAATAATCTATTATTTATAGACGGCTCCCACAATCCACTTGGAGCAAAAGTGTTAAATAAATACCTTGCGAGTTTAGATTGTAAAAAACATATTATATTAGGAATGATGGCAAATAAAGATCATAACGAGTACGTGGGGTACTTTAAGGATATTAAATCGTTAACAACAATTGATATTCCAAATCAACCTAATGCTATTAAAGGAAATGAACTTAAAGAAAAAATTAAAAACTTTAAAGATATCAAATACCAAAGCACAGTTGAAAATGCGATTAGATCAATTGATCTTCAGAAAAACGATATTATTTTAATTACAGGTTCTTTATATCTTGCGGGAGAAGTTTTAAACTTAAACTAGATATTCTTATCTAAAAATTCTTTCATGTGGCTCTCTGCAACACCACCTACTTTTCTGTCTACTTCAACACCTTTTTTGTAAACTATAACAGTAGGAACTCCTCTTACACCAGCAGCAGAGCCAGTGTTAATTCCACCATTTTCAATATCTGCATAGTAAAAACTAGCTTTGTCTTTGTAGGTATCGGATAATTTTTCCATCACAGGAATTAATGCCTTACAAGGGGCGCACCACTCAGCAGAAAACTGTATTACAGAAACGTCTTCACTCTTAATTTTTGTTTCAAATTGTTCGTCTTTAAAATCTATAAGCATATTTCTTGTATAAATTCTTATTATATTTATTCAATATATAAAAAGTTTTTTTTTTAATTAATTCACAGGCAAATTATGCTTGTTCATATTTTTTTTGTATTCCTTCAACAAATTCATTAATTTCATCTAAAAACTTAAGCTTTTTCTCATCTTTATCGTTGGTGTATCTATCTCTTAAATTATCACATTCAAAATAAAATTCCTTACATGTCCACCATTTCTCTTTCTCGTCACTTAATATTCTCTCAGCTATCCCTCTCTTTATAGTTTTGAACATATCCGCTGGCAATATTTCTGGTGATTCTTGATAAATTATCTTTTTACCAAAACTTACCATTCTTTCATCTTCAAATTTATCTAGTAAAATTAATTTATCCTTCCAAGATGCTGCATGCCATTTTGGAAATAACGCTGTGTCTTTTTGGGGTGTAAATTTTTTATAAATCGTCTCTTCAGCAAGTAGATCAACCTGAGAATCAAATTGCGCTTTATCTTCAGCAGTTTCTCTTAGTGCAGTTAAAACATTTTGAGAGAATTTCTCATTACTATTTACTAATTTTGCACGTTTTTTAATCAAATCAAGATCAAGGTTGCAGTATGGTTCAGTTTGTAAACCATAACTTGCATCTAAAATTATAGGAGCTTTGTTTGATCGTATGGTTCTTAAAAACTTTAATTTTTTAATAGCACTTTTAAGTTCTGAAATTGACATATCAAATAATGGGACTGGATCAATTTTAAGATCAAATGCTTGGCCCCATTGGTAAATCGGATGAATACAGTGTTTAGGATGAAGTGGAGCAACCACAAATCTATAATTTTTACCAAAATGGTATTCAGCTAAAGTAAACATCTTCTCTGTTTTAATGATTGTTTCAGTATCACTTTTATTTGCTGTTCTTAAAAATGTATCCCAAGTTTGAGGTTGATTTTTTTTAATTAAACCTAAAACTTTAACGGTTAGTTCTGCATCAAATAAAGCTGAGTGAGCACCACTAGATTCAAAGCCATTCATTCTAGCTAACGATTCTAACTTCATGACCGCATTACCTTTTGCGTTTATTTCTGTTTTTACAACACTCTCATCAACTGCATGAGCGCCTCTTGCTATATTTAATCCATCATGTCTTTTATTTGGTGTAGCGTTTGTAATATAAGGATATCTAATTCCTCTAAAAAATTCGTTTCTTATCATTTCGTCATCAAAACCAATATTTGACCAACCCATGAATATTGCTGGGCTCCACTTCTTAAATACTGCTTCCAGCTGAGATAGCATTTGATAATGACTTAGATTTCCTTTGGTTAATAAATCAACACTAGTTTTATTAACTATCAAGGCCATTGCTTGAGGCACTTCACCTTCAGGTAACCTGCATCTAAAATTAAATCTGTCTAATTCTTTAAAGTTTGCATCAACTAAAACACCACCTACTTCAATAATACTTCCCCATGAAGTGTTTGCACTGCTAGATTCTATATCCCATATCGCTAAATTCATATTAATTCATATTGTTTTTTTGATAAAATTGTTCAACTTTTTCTAAAAACTTTTTTTGATATTCTTCTAATTTTACTCCTTGAATTCTAAAGTCTTGGAATAAATTATCTACAGTGCAAAGTAAAACAATTCCTTGGGTTATTTTTGAATTGTGGACAACGTTATGAGCTAATGAATAGGCCCCTAATTGAAGATAATAATCTTCAATCCACTCTTCTTTTTTAGGTTTGTTTGATTGTTTAAAGTCTATGATGGTTTCTTGTCCTTCATATACTCCTACCGCGTCACATGTTCCAGCATACTTTCGAGGATAATATAAAGTTGCTTCAGTTCCCCAAATTTCAGACAGCTTATTTTTAATGCCTTGCTCAATAATTTCATCAGCCATTTTTTTAGATTTATTTTCTATTTCCAGCAATTCTAGATTTAACTGACCTAATAAATATTTTTCTAGAAAACTGTGCATTGAAGTTCCACGACTACTAGCATCATTTTTAATTCTATTTGCCTCAGCTGCTCCTACTCTTGCTTTCCAGTTTGCAAGGGATGCTTTTTTTTCCTCACTTTGCGTTGCTTGCAATATAGATGTAACTGATGGAAGTTTTTCTTGATTTACAGCATACACTCTTGAGCCACTAACCATTGATCTCATTGATTTTGGATACGAAAATTTATTATTCCACTGCATATTTATCTTATAATTATTATTAAAAAGAAAAAGAAATTAGTTTTTAAGCTATTTTGAATGATCTGCAAATTTTTCTACGTTTTCTGATTGAACTGCTTTTTCAACTTGTTCAGGATCTTTAATATTTTCTAATGTTCTGGTGATTGATCTTGCATCTTTTCCAAAAGTATCAACAACACCCATAGCTTCTTCTAGTTTTTTTCTAAGAGCAAGAATGTTATCAAAATGTTTTGAAAACCTTGTGCTAATTGTTTTTAAGTGATCATAAATTTCTGTCGCACCTTTTTGAACTTTTAATGATTGAAAGCCCATGTGTAATGATTGTAAATAAGCCGAAAGAGTATTTGGACCACAAATTACAATTTTATATTTTCTCATTAACTCTTGAGTTAATAATTCTTTGGTAGTTGCGTCTTGGTATTCAGTTAATTCTTTATATAAACTTTCAGTCGGTGCATAAACTATTCCAAAATCTGTCGTTTTCGGTGGAAAAATATATTTTTCATTAACACTTTTAGCTTTAGATTTAAATGCTGTAGCTAGTTTTGTTCTGGCCTCTGCAACAGCTTTTTTATCATCTGAATCGTATGCATCAGTGATTGCTTTAAATTTTTCAACTGGAAAATGCGAATCTACCGGCACCATGACATCACCTTGAAGTCTAATTGCAAATTCAACATTTTCGCTTGTATCCTCTTTCATTTTAACGTTGGTCATGAATTGTGAGGCAGGTAATAAATCCTTGATTAGCGCATCTAAAGAAAATTCTGCAAGAGTTCCATATTTTTTAACACCTGCTAAAATTTTAGTTATACCTTCTTGGCTTTTATTTAATAATTCTACTTGGTTATTGAAACTTCCTACTTTTTCATCAACCTTTGTTAAAGCGGCAGTCATATCTTTGGTAACCCCAGTTGATAGTGAATTAAAAGACATCGACATAGAACTCAGTGAAGTGTTAATAGTAGCATTTAAAGAATCTTTTAATTTAACAATTTCTGCATTTAAATTTGCTATTTCTTCATTCTCTTTATTTTTAGGTTTAGATCTTAGATTTAGATATAAAATACCTAAAGTTGAACCAAGTAACATAACTAGAAGAATTAATAAAATGTTATCCATGATTCCTATCTACTTTATATTATAAAATAGATCAATCATAGTTAAGTTATTTAATTATTCAGTAGTAACTCTTAGAGGCTTTCATCAACTTTAAAAAAATATTTATTATATAGATTTTATTACAACTCATCATTACTTAGAAACCTAGATATTATTAAAATTATTCTAACTTACTTTAAGGATAATTTTTTAGTTTTGGCATATAGTTTCTATATTTTTTCATTGATAATAATCTATGATGATAGAATTAATTTTGATTTAGAATACATGGATAACACCAAGGTAATTATTATTGATAAAATGCACCACTATAACACATAAAAATTCAATTAGGCTTCATTGTGGCTCATAAAATTAAATAGATAAAATAAACAAAAAAATATAATCCTTAATATATTTATTCACTAATTGATTTAAGATTCACTTTTGTGAATTTCATTATTAGGTTTATTCTTTTTTTTTCTTTAAATAACATCATTGAGAAACTTAATTCATTTTCTTCAAATCATACAATAAAAAATCTTCCTCTATTTTTATTTGATCAGCTTCTACCAAAATCTGGTTTATTAATATCTTGCTTCAATTTTAATATTTTTTTTCTAACTTTTTTGGTATCAGTTAATTTTTGAATAATAGATTTATTTTTTTTAGATTGAATATCTTTTTTAAATGAAAGTAAATTTTTAATGAACAAATCTACAACTTTTGAAATATTTTTCTGATTATCAAAAAAAATATCTCTCCACATAATTTCATTAGATGCGGCAATTCGTGAGAAGTCTCTAAGCCCACCCGCACTAAATTTTATTAATTCATACTTTTGTTTTTTTTCAAAATCTGTTGCTGTTTTAACCAAATTATATGCAATCAAATGGGGCAAATGACTGGTCATTGAAAAAATGGTGTCATGTTTTTTGGAGCTCATGATAACAACTCTAGAGCCAATTTTTTTCCAGAACTTACTTAGTGCTATAAGATGTTTGTTGTTGGTATTCTTTTCTTTTATCAATATGCACCATTTATTTAGAAATAAGTCTTTTATACCATGCTCAGGACCACTTACTTCTGATCCTGCGATAGGGTGGCTGGATGTCCAGAAAATCCCTTTTTTTAAACTTTTTTTTATTACAGCAGCAGATTTTTCCTTAGAAGATCCAACATCAGTAATGATAGTTTTGGGTGATAAGTATTTATTTATCTTTAAAATTATTTTTTCATATTCACCTAATGGAGTACAAAGTATAATCAAATCTAATCTCGGAACAATATTTTTAAAATTACTAATTACTTCACACGGTAATTTTAATTTTTTAATTTTCAAAATATTACTTTTAGATTTTTCATAAATATATATTTTTTTTGTTAATTTTTTATCCACTATTGATCTTAATATTGAAGATCCAATTAAACCACATCCTATGATTAAAACATTTTTCATAATTAACTAAATATAACTTTAATTGTTGACATAAAATTTGCGATCTCTTTATTGGATCCAATTGTAAGTCTTAATTTATTTTTGATATTATATCCTTCTTCTGTAGACCTTAAAATTATTCCTTTCGTTTGTAGTTTTTTAAAAATATATTTAGCTGTAAATTTACATTTATCAAAATTTAGTAATAAAAAATTAGCTGTCACTTGATTTGAAAAAATATTAAATTCTTCTAGGAATTTTTTAATTTTATTTGCTGCAGTAACATTATGACTAATTGATCTATTGATAAAGTTTTTATCTTTTAAAGCCTCCGTTGCTGCAATCTGTGCTAATTGATTCACATTAAATGGTGGCTTAATCAAATTCATTGCATTGATAATTTTTTTTGAAGCATGCCCCCATCCAACTCTTAAGGCAGCTAGTCCATAAATTTTAGAAAAGGTTCTTATTACCATAACATTATCCTTATCTTTAAATAAATCTAAACCAGATTGATAATCTTTATTTTTCATATACTCGAAATAAGCATCATCTACAATTAATAGGATATTCTTATTTAGCCTTTTTCTTAAATCTAATAATTCCAATCTACTTAAATATGTACCAGTTGGATTATTAGGATTCGCAATAAATACTAACTTTGTTTTTTTTGTAACTTTTTGAATTATTCCTGATACAGAAATTTTATAATTATTTTCTTTTGAAAACAGAACTTTTGCTCCAACAATTTGTGCGTAAATTCTATACATTAAGAAGCTATATCGTGGCACAATTACTTCGTCTGATGGTTTTAAATACAGCTGACAAATCATTTGGATAATCTCGTCAGATCCAGCGCCACAAATAATCTTATTGAAATCACAATCAAACTTACTTGAAATTTCTTTTCTTAAAACTTGTGCTTTACTGTCTGGATATTTATACAGAATCAAACTTTTTTTATTTAAAACTTTTTTTACTCTTGTGCTTACTCCTAGTGCCGACTCATTTGCTGATAACTTTGTAATATTTTTAACACTGCCAATCTTTGATTTTCCTGGCTTATAAGCTTCTATTTTAAATTTTTTAAACTTTGGAACTGTCATTTTATTAATCTTATAAATAAAATATTGAACTTTCATACAGAATAAGTCATTTTTTTAAAAATTTGACATAAGAAATGCTATCTAGTACAAAAAATATGCGCTGATTTAACTGAATTGCGAGCGCTTAAAAAAAACCGCTAAATATGTTTTTTTGATCTCACAATTCAATTTTGTCTATTATTTATGAATAAAAATGTGAACATAAAAACTTTAATAATTGATAAGCCATTGAAATTAGATTGTGGTCAGACTATTAACAATTTTCCTTTAGCTTATGAAACCTATGGTTCTCTTAATGAGAAAAAAGATAATGCTATTATGGTCTTTCATGCCTTAACTGGTGATCAGTTTGTTTCTGGAATAAACCCAATAACTAAAAAAGATGGTTGGTGGTCTTATGCTGTAGGCTCAAAAAAAGCTATTGATACAGATAAGTATTTTGTAATTTGTGCAAATGTAATTGGTGGTTGTTTAGGTTCTTTTGGACCTAGTAACACTAACTCTAAAACAAATAAAGTTTATGGAACTACCTTCCCCGTTATTACAATAAACGATATGGTAAATGCACAACACAACCTTTTAGAATTTTTTAAAATTGAAAAATTACTTGCGGTCATGGGAGGATCTATGGGTGGCATGCAAGTTCTTCAATTTGTAAGTAATTTTCCTGACAAAGCAAAAATAGCAATTCCAATTGCCTGCACCTCAAGTCATTCAGCACAAAATATTGCTTTTAACGAACTTGGCAGACAGTCTATAATGGCCGACTCAAATTGGTTGAATGGAGACTATGCAAATCAAAATAAAAACCCTGATAAAGGCTTATCTGTTGCTAGAATGGCTGCCCATATAACCTATTTATCTAAAAATGGCTTACAAGAAAAATTTGGTAGAAAATTACAAGAAAGAGATGATTTAAAATTTAGTTTTGATGCAGATTTCCAAATAGAAAGTTATTTAAGGTACCAAGGAAGTGTATTTGTGGATAGGTTTGATGCTAATAGTTATTTATATATTACAAGGGCTATGGATTATTTTGATTTGACAAAAGAATATAATGGAAATTTATCAAAAGCATTTGAAAAAACTAAAACCAAATTTCTTGTTATATCATTCACTTCTGACTGGCTTTACCCGACTTCTGAAAATAAAGAAATTGTCATAGCTTTAAATGCTATAGGTGCTGATGTTGCCTTTGTTGAAATTGAGTCAGATAAAGGGCATGATTCATTCCTTTTGGACGTTCCTGAGTTTTTAAATACTTTAAAATATTATATTAATAACTCCTATTTAAAAAATTAAAGATGAAACAAGAATTTAAAATAATTTCAGATTTTATTAAAAAAAATACAAGAGTTTTAGATGTTGGATGTGGAGATGGAACATTAATGGAGTTTTTACAAAATAATAAAGAAATAGACATAAGAGGGATTGAAATTTCAAAAAATAATTCTCAAAAATGCGTAAGTAAAGGTCTAA
>Ga0307986_10002676_pt1 | contig 12663 bp, 12 predicted proteins | sample EllFjometageno82_FD_203170 | JGI IMG/M metagenome (GOLD analysis project Ga0307986, IMG submission 203170) | Marine microbial communities from Ellis Fjord, Antarctic Ocean - #82 | ecosystem: Environmental > Aquatic > Marine > Unclassified | place: Southern Ocean | collected 2014-10-09
TTGTCGCTTTGAATTGTTACCCATCCCGATTTTGCTTTCAAAAAATTTAAAATTTTTTTATCGTCATTTAAATGAAACCAATAGCTTCCATTATCTTTAATACTAATTTTTCGTTCAATACATTTCTCACTTATTTCACACCAAAATTTTAGGGTTAAATTTGCACTTTTATTGTTATTTTTTAGGTTACTAATATTTGAAATGGCAATAATTGAATTAAATTTATTTAGCATAAGACCCCATTTGAAGGTCCCAGGTTTTTTTAATACTGATAAATTAGGTACATGCGCACTAAAACATACGTTTGAGGGAATTTTATGTTTATGCTTATGCTGGATATTTAATCCAAACTTAAGTCGAGCTGGCAAAGAGCCATTTCCGTTAATTATTATTCGGCCAAAATATTTTATTTTTTTTTTTAATATTATTGTACTCTTATCTACTAGTTCATTTACATTAATATAAATTGGATTTTCTAATTTTTTATTAATTTTTAAAAATGAATTAATTTTGCCCGATATTTTCCCAGTAGTGTTATATATTTCTAAATCTAATGTGATTTTTTTTTCTGGAAAATTTGGATAAATAGCTAATTCTGTATTGAAATCGTTGTTTTTAAAAATAGGAATAGCAATAGTAGAATCAAAAAATAAGCTCTTACTTGGATTCTTCCAAAATGTAGTTTTTTCTTTTTGAAATGACGTGTCAAAATATGTATGCGTTAATGTAGATATACTTTTTTCTTTATTGATATTACCTGACAAAAATCTTGGAAAAAAATTACTGAAGTTGTGAAAAATTTTTACAGTGCCTTTTTTATTTTTAAAAAATTTTTTTTCATTATCGTTTAAAAAGTAAATAAATTTAGTTTCATATGGTGCAATATTTTTTAAATTAATTTTTTTCTTTAAAAAATCTTTATTGAAATTAATTAACTTTAAATTTAAAGTTTCTTTTTTTATTGTTTTAGTTCCATTCACAAAAGAAAAAAAAGGAGTAAAATTTTTATTAGGTAGTATATCTATTCCACTTTCAGGGGTGTGAATTTTAGTATTTGATTTAAAATCTTCCAAGTCATTATAAATTCTTCCACACGTGTGAACCACAGTTGAAGATTCATTGCTTTCGTAATTTACAACAAAAGCAGGGTAGGGATAAACCAAATCTTCTAATGAAAAAACTTCTAGCTCAATAGATCCAGTTAAAATGTTTTTTAAGTTATTAACTTTTAAAATTTTTTTTACTGATATTTTAAAAGCTTGGATTTTGTCAACCTTTAAGCTATTTCTGTGGAGAAGAATTCCTTTTTCAGACCTAACAGAAATAATAATTTTAATCTCTTTAATTGACCTCTTTATTAGCCAATAACCTAAAAATAAAATATTAGTATTCAATTTTTTATTCACTATAAAAGGAAAAATGGCAGAAGATCTAAGAATTGGTTTCTTTAATAAATTGAAATTTTTATTAAGATGGTTAGTGGATTTTAAGTGTTCTTGGTAACTTCTCATTTAAAAAAACATACAAGATTTGACTATTAATGTAAAATATATTTATATTTTTAATTAATATTAATAACAAAATTATCTTTCCAAATTTACACTCAAAAATTAACAGTTTCACAGAACATTGCTGACAAAAGAATTAAGACAAATTAAAAATATGAACAGTAAAAAAATTTGATAAATTGATTATTAAAAAAGTAAGCTGTTAAAGTACAAGTGGAGCCTTTGTGCACAATGTAATTATTTATGTGTGTGATTTAAATCTGCCCTAAAAAAACATAAAATAATTATGGCACAAACAAGCAAGTAGTTATGTTGTTTTTTTTTCTTAACTAGGTCAATTCAGTCGCAATAAAGTCCACGTATATGCTTGTTTAGTTGGCATTATATTCTCATGTTATGGTTGAAATACATTGATTTACCTATATAAATGCTGCAATCGGGGCGTAGCGCAGCCTGGTAGCGCATCTGGTTTGGGACCAGAGGGTCGCAGGTTCAAATCCTGCCGCCCCGACCAATTATGAAAAAAAAAGCTAAAATCTATATCCCAACAAAATCAGCAATGCAGTCGGGTAGAGGTAAACAAAAGACATGGGTGCTAGAATTTGAAACTAAAGATCCACATACTAATTCTTTAATGGGATGGGAATCTTCAAGCGATACCTTAAAAGAAGTTAAGTTAAAGTTTACCTCAAAGGATAAAGCAATTGATTACGCTACATCTAATGATATTGATTTCTCTGTAATTGAGCCTAAACAAAAAACTTTTGTTATTAAATCTTATGAAGAAAATTTTACTAAAAATTAATTATGTGGCGTAGTTTTTTTACAGATAGAAAATGGCTGCTTTGGTCTTGGGGCGGTTCTTTGTTTATTATTTTATCTTTGTTTTCACAAACCTGGATCGATGTAATGATTAATCAGTGGTATAAAGGTTTCTATGATCTTTTACAGGAAGCTCCTAAAAGAGAAATTTCTGAATTTTACGATGGAATAAAAACTTTTTTTAAATTAGCTCTTCCATATGTAATTATTTATACGATTACAAATTACTTTACACGTCTATGGGCATTTAGATGGAGAGAAGCAATGACATATTCATATATGCCTTACTGGAAAGCAGCTGATGCTAAAGTAGAAGGAGCATCTCAACGAATACAAGAAGATGCAATGAATTTTGCAAAAATTGTCGAGAGTTTGGGTCTTCAAATTGTTAGGGCCTTAATGTTATTGATTGCTTTCATACCAATACTTTGGGGTCTATCAGAAAATGTCATAATACCTTTTTTTAAAGATATATCTGGATCCTTAGTTGTTGTTTCATTAACGGCTAGTTTAGGTGGTCTTCTTATCAGCTGGATTGTTGGAATTAAACTTCCTGGGCTAGAATACAATAATCAAAAAGTTGAGGCTGCTTTTAGAAAAGAATTAGTTTACGCTGAAGATGACAGAGTTAATTATGCTGGTCCTGGTACGATTCTGCAACTATTTACAGGAATTAAGTTTAACTACCATAGACTATTTTTACATTATGGTTATTTTGATCTTTGGATAATAATGTATAATCAATCAATGGTTATGGTTCCTTACTTACTAATGGGACCAGGCTTATTTACAGGGGCAATGACACTAGGAGTTTTAGTTCAAACATCTAGCGCGTTTAGAGAAGTTCAGTCGAGCTTTTCTCTATTTCTTCAAAACTGGACAAGAATAACTGAATTAAGGTCTATTTATATGCGTTTATCCGAGTTTGAAGCTGCAATTGGATTTAACCAAAAAACGAAAGTAAGAACCAAAACAAAAAAAGCTTAGGCATGGATATATATCTTAAGTTAATAGATGTAATCGTTCCCGTCTTTACTTTGATAGGAGTTGGCTATTACTTAGGTAGAAAAGATCCTACATACGACACAAAATTTATTACTAACTTTGCAGCAAAATTTGGCTCACCTGCCTTGGCTTTTTATGCGATTACCTCTACTGGAATAAGTTTTAATTTATTTATTAACTATTTTTTTTATACTTTATTGGCAGTTATAGGATTTTCTATAATTGGGCTAATCATTCTTGTAGTACAAAAAAGAGATTTTATTAGTGAATTACCGCCATTAATTTTACCTAATTGTGGTAATATGGGTCTACCTATATGTTTATTTGCGTATGGAAAACTTGGTTTGGGCGTTGCCTCTGCTATTTCTGCAGTAATAATAATATCTCACTTCACGATCGGAATTTTTTTAGCAAGTAAAAAAATTAGTTTTAAAGTTCTTTTAGAAAGCACAGCTGTTTACGCAGTATTAATTGCAGTACTTTTTTTATATTACAATATTCAACCACCTAAATTTATTGAAAACACAGCTTTTTTGCTAGCTTATTCAACAATAGCATTAATATTAATGTCTTTAGGTATTGCCCTTACAAAACTGAAAGTTTTTTCTTTTAAAAATGCAATATTTTCTACTATCGCAAGATTAATTTTAGGCCCTTTAGTTGCTTTAGGATTGATTTATTTTTTTGATTTAAAAGGTGTCCCAGCAGGTGTTTTATTTATTCAATGTTCCATGCCAAGCGCTATACTTACATACTTAGTAGGTTCAATGTATTCTTCAAAAAAAGTTGTTAACAGTATTGCCAGTACAATTGTGATGTCAACCATCGTATCTTTTTTGACAATCCCAATAATTGTATTTATAGCTCTAAAATATTTTTTTTAATTAATTTTCAAAACTAAAATGTACAGAATAATAAAATCTAAGATTAGCAATCAAGGTCTTGTAGCCTCTAAAGATATTAAGAATGATACGAAAGTTATTGAATATAGAGGTAGACTAATTACAAAAAAAGAAACCGAATCTAATAAAAAATTTGATAACGATAAACACATCTATCTTTTTAATATAAATAAAAAATACGATATGGATGGAGATTACAAGTATAATACAGCAAGATTAATCAATCACTCTTGTAGTCCTAATTGCGAAGTGACAGGGAAGGGTACCAAACTTTGGATTAGCTCAATAAGGAATATTAAAAAAGGAGAAGAACTTTCCTATGATTATGGTTTTGGTTTTGATGAGTATTACAAAGATTTCCCCTGCAAGTGTCGTTCTTCTAATTGCTGTGGCTACATTGTCAGAGAAGGATCTAGGTGGAGAATTAAGTCTAAAAGAAAAAAAGCTAAATAGTCTTTATAAGTAAGTAATACTTACTTAATCATTAAGAATTAACATTAAGAAATTTAGTTAAAGCATTGTTTTTATTCATTTTTTTACAAAAATAATTAATTTAAATAATATGTATTTTTTTTAAAATTAATTTTAAAAACCAACTTTTTATAAATTTTATCAAGTCCATTGATACATTATTAGGAAAAATTGATAAAAATGACGATATATATCACTTCTAGAAGGGTAAATGCTTCATTGTTAACAATGCATTTGGCGGTTCTAAAGTCTTACATTAGAGCCACTTCTAGAGCCCTGCAGTAATGGAATATAGCATTTAAACAGCCGTAGATGGCTTATTTTTTAAGATAGTCTTCTTTTGACTACAACTGATCGGTGAGTTAAGCTCTGACCAGATAGAGTAGGGTCAATATTCTAAAACGCCCATTAAACAACAATACTAGAGCCTTATGCCCTCTTTTTTTAATAGTACCTTCTTGGTTTTGACACCACCTTTACCGGAGTAACCACCAAGTGACCCATCTGATCTTATTACTCTATGGCATGGTATCTTAGGTGGATAGGGGTTTTTACCTATAGCATTAGCTACCGCACGCCATGAAGTAGTGTAACCTATGTCTTTAGCTACCTGAGAGTAAGTCCGTATCTGACCTTTTGGTATTTTTGTTAAATACTTCCAAATTTTCACTTCGAAAGGCGTTCCGATTAGCTTCACTTCTTTTTTTTATCCTTATAACACCGCCACTCACATTTGCTACCAGTTAAAAGTTCTTTTGATTTAATAGTAACGTCTGCAGCTCCAATATGAAATCCTGGAATTAGAGATGGAGTAAAGAAGCATCCATTTAAAAAAATTAACATAGCAAATAAAAAAAATTTCATACTTTTTATTAAACTATTGACAAATAAAATCATCTACTATATTGTTCCGATAATTAATGGTTATCGGAAATAAATGAATAAACTAGTATCAGATATCAAAAGCTTAGAATTAGAAACATTAAAAAATTTAAAAAATTCTAAATCAGTTAACACGTTAAGAGCTTATGAATCGGATTATAAAGATTTTTCTATTTTTTGTGTAAAGAATAATTTTAGTTCTTTGCCTGCAGATCCTAAAATTATTTCATTATATTTAACTCACTTGTCCCAAACGTGTAAATTTAGTACTCTAAAAAGAAGAGTAGCCTCAATTAGTGTAATACATAAACTTAAAGATCACTACATAGACACAAACCATCCTATAATTAGGGAAAATTTACTTGGTATAAAAAGATTAAATGGAAGCAATCAAAAAGCTAAAAAACCTATATTAATCAATGATTTAAAAGCGATTATTAATATTATAGGTAAGCTTAATATTAAAGAAATAAGGAAAACAAGAGATAAAGCATTAATCTTAATAGGTTTTGCAGGAGGCTTCAGAAGGTCTGAGCTTGTTGCGCTAGAAATTGACGATGTAGAGTTTGTAAGAGAAGGAGTAAAAATTTTTGTTAAAAGGTCTAAAACAGATCAATCAGGTGAAGGAATGACGAAAGCAATCCCCTCTTTTGATAGCACATTGTATTGTCCGGTTCTACACCTACAGGATTGGATGGCTAAAGGAAAAAGCATTAAAAGAAAAATTTTTCCTATATCGGACAAAAGCGTAGCTTTAATTATCAAAAAATATGCGAATTTAGCTGGTTTAGATGGAAGTAAATATGCTGGACACAGTCTAAGATCAGGTTTTGCAACATCTACCGCGGAATCGGGAGCGGAGGAAAGAAATATAATGGCCATGACAGGTCATAAAACCACTCAAATGGTACGTAGATATATTCAAGAAGCTAATCTATTTAAAAACAATGCTTTAAATAAAATAAAAATTTAGTTCCTAAGCCCATTGTTAACAAACACAAGATCAGAATGGACCCAATTTACGAGCGTATAATCATTATCAATCATATATTGATATACAGCTGAACTAAGAACATTCTGTAAATTAAAATTAATAATCTCTAGTTTTTCTAAAGATAAATCTAAATATTCAATAACAATTATCTTAGGAGTGTATTTCTTTAAATCAAATCCTTTAAGAACCTCTAGTTCATGACCTTCTACATCAATTGTTAAAAAATCAATTTTTTTATCAATAAATGATGATTCTGCTATCACAGAGTCCAAAGTACGTGTTTTAATTTTTCTAATTTCTTTAGGTTTTGCTTTTTGAAAATTAGCAGATTTCTTATTGATTGTGTTAATAGGTGATTTTTCGTGATAAAAATACAATTCAGCATCTTCTAATTTTGATGAAATTGCTATATTTTGGTTGTGATCAAGTTTTCTATACAAATTAAATAAATCAATTGACTTTTTATCTAGGTCAATATTGATCCCTCTCCATCCTTTTTTATATAGTAGATATGTATTATTATTATAAACAGGGTGATTGCAACCAACATCAATAAAAAAACCTTTTTTTTGATCTCTAAAAATATGAGAAACCAAAAGATCTATACTAGTTAGAGAATAAGAAGTTTTTTTAGAACGATATTTTCTTAATAAATAACTAGGTAAATTTAAAAGGTAATTTATCATTACAAATATGAGCTCATAGCAAGAGTAAGATTTTTAAATATAGAATCAATAGGTTCTGCAGCATTATTTGATTTAAAAATAAATTTGTGTCTAGTATTTTTGGGCCTCCAACAACTGTACCATTTGAAATCTTTCTTATTAATGATGTCAATTAAATTTGTAAAATTAGCACCGGCTATTTGAACTAAAAAACCAGAATGACAACTTACAGCACACAAGGAATGAAAAATTAGTCTTTCAAAAAAAAATAAATTTGAATTTTCAACAATTAAGATATTATTAGAATTGTGTTGTTGTATATTTTTTTTTAATATTTCAAAATACTTAAAATTATTTTTATAACTTGTAAGTATAAGTTGTTTTTTAGTCTTCGCCTGTAAATACAATAAATTTGTAAATAATCTTTTATCAATCGAAGTTATGTCGTTCCATTTTTCATCAAAATGTATTAAAATATATTTTTTATTTAAATATTTACTCTTAAATTTATTAAATTTAAGATTTTCATTTTTATTTGTTTCAAAATAATAACTATCTTTAGTTTTTATATTTAACCCAAGAAAATTACCTAATTTCAAAAATTTAGTAGGTAAATGATCAATTGTTTTTAAGTTTTTTTTGCTGGTAAAAGTTTCAAATTTATCAAAAAAAAAAAAATTATATAAAAAATTGGGCTTAGAAAACCATAAATTTAAAAACTTATAATTATAAACTAAACCAAGTTTATACTTGGACTTAATACAAAAATTACATAAATTCGAAAAAGATTTACCATCTACAGCAAATGAAGCAAAATAGCTTGAACTTATAATTTTTCTAAAGACTTTTATCTTGCTAAACAATGGATCTGATTTGTTATATACGAAAGCGTGATCTACAATTTTATATTTTTTTATGAAATTATAATTAAGTGATGAACATAAAACTGTTATTTGAGAAACTTTATATTTTTTTTTTATAGCCTTTAGTAAATTTGTCAAAATTATAAAATCACCAAGTCTATCATTTCTAAAAAAAATAAATTTCTTCATTTTTTATAAGAGTTTATGATTTGATTAATGCCCTTAAATTGGCTTAATCCTAAGTTTCTTAAAATATTATTGTTGCCGAATATGTCTCCGCCTCTTTTTTTATCAAATTTAATATTTTTATTTGTTTTTTTTTTTTTAATAATTTTTGCAATTTGAATTAAATTAATTTTTTTACCACTTGATATATTTAAAGTTTTCTCAAATTTTCTCATAATCATTATATCTATTGCCTTACAGACATCGTCAATATGAATAAAATCCCTAAATTGATTAATGTTATTGATTGTTAAGCAATTATTAATTTTGTCTGTAATATCTGGAATAAAGTGTCCCATTTGTTGTTTGTTTCCTGTAAAATTAAAAATTCTAGCTATGCCAATTTTAAAGTTAAAATATTTTCTATTTTTAATTATATAGTCCTCTACCGCTTTTTTAGATTTACCGTAATGACTAATAGGAACGGTTTTTTTTGATTCTTTAATTTTTGTAGTAGAATAACCGTACACGTGGGATGTCGAGATAAACAAAAAATAATTAAAATTTTTAATATTCGATTTAACAAGTGTTTTAAGTATGTTGATAGAGGCTTCTGTATTAATTTTTTTAAAACTATATTTTATTTTGTTTTTATTTTTAGTTATACCTGCGAAATGAATAAAAAAACTAAAATCTTTATTTACTAGCCATTTTTTTAATCTTTTTTTGTCTTCTATTCTATGTGGATAGCTAATAATTTTATATTTATGTGAGTAGTTTCTATAAAAAGTAGAACCAAGTAAACCTGTTTTTCCTGTAATTAAAATTTTTTTTTTATAAACTTTTTTCAAAACAGTTTACCATTTTTTTTATTTTAGATTGAGTTAGTCTAGTGATAGGTAAACCTATAAAAAAACCATAATCATTAATAAAATCTGCATTTTTTAATTTTTTACCTGGATTTATTTGGTATTTTTTTATAGATGGTTGTTTCAAAAAATTACCACTTATAATTGGTCTTGTTTCTATTCCAAGCCTTTCAATTTTTTTTATAAATTCATTTTTTTTAATTTTTTTGGAAACAAACATTGGAATACCAAACCATGAAGGGTTAACATTATTTGTCTGTTCTATTATATGTATATGTTTAGATATTTTTTTGTTTTTATAAAATTCATTTTTTATATTTTTTCTGTTTAATGCTCTTGCGATTATAAATTTATCTAGATCCTTGAATTGGCTGTGTCCAATACTTGCGGCAATATCAGTAGGTCTTAAATTAAAGCCAGAATTATAAAAAATAAAACGCTTATCCAAATTTTTATTGTTTGAGGCAATATTTTTTTCTTTTTTTAGACCTCTTGACCAACCATGAGATCTTAATGATTTTAATATTTCTAAATCTTCGTTATTTTTACAACATATCATACCGCCTTCACCAGAAGAAATTTGATGTGAGGAATAAAAAGAAAAAGATGAAAAATCTCCAAATGTACCTAAATATTTATTTCTATATTTAGACCCTAAAGATTCGCAAGTATCTTCAATTAGAAACAAGTTATTTTTTATTTTTATTTTCATAAGTTCGTCCATATCAGTACAATTACCTAAAACATGAACTAACAATATTGCTTTAGTTTTTTTATTAATTTTTTTTTTTAAATCATTTAAGTCAATATTAAGAGTGAAGATGTCAACATCGACAAAGACTGGTTTTAAGCCTGACTGAATTATAGGCCATAAAGAAGTTGACCAGCATAGAGATGGAACTATGACTTCGTCCCCTCTTTTTAGTCTTTTTTTACGATATGGATTTATTAAACATTGTAAAGCGAGTAGATTTGCTGATGAACCAGAGTTTACCATTAGTGAATTTTTTACTTTAAGTTTTTTTGTAAATGCTTGTTCAAAGCTTAATGTCTTAGAGCCAATAGTTAATCTATTAGATTTTAATACTTTAATACCTTCTTTGATGTCTTTAGGTCTATATGGGTTTTCTACCAGCGGATAAAAAAATTTGACCATGATTATGTATTGTTGGCTAATTCACTTTTAACCATGTCATCAATCAACTCATTTGTTGATATAGAAGGTTTCCATTTTAAAAACTTTTTCGCTTTAGAAAAATCTCCTTTTAGAAAGTCCACTTCACTAGGTCTAAAAAATTTGGGATCAAGATCAATAATTACTTTACCAGTAGCCGTGTCAATACCCTTTTCTTTTAAGCCGACGCCCTTCCATTTTATATTTAAAGATAGTTTTTTTGCGGTAAGGTTAATAAAATTTTTTACAGTATTCTCCTTATTTGTAGCAATTACCCAGTCATCAGGTTTTTTGTATTGTAAAATTTTCCACATAGAATTAACATAATCACTTGCATGGCCCCAGTCTCTAACTGCATATAAATTTCCCAAAGTTATTTTTTGTTGTATTTTTTTCTTAATTCTTACCAAACCTTGCACAATTTTTTTAGTTACAAAAGTTGGCCCTCTTCTAGGCGATTCATGGTTGAATAAGATTCCATTGCTAGCAAAAATGCCATATGCTTCTCTATAGTGAACTGTCGTGTGATAAGCAAAAACTTTTGCAACACCATACATTGATCTAGGATGAAATGGAGTAGTTTCGTTTATTGATTTTTTATTTTTAACCTTTCCAAACATTTCAGAACTTGATGCTTGATAAAATTTCGTCTTAAAATTTATAGATCGTATACACTCTAATATTCTTAAAGCTCCTATAGCTGTAATGTCAGAAGTATACTCAGGAATATCGAAAGATACTCTAACATGGCTTTGTGCTGCTAGATTATATATTTCATCTGGTTTTATTTTATTTATTAATTTAAAAATACTAGATCCATCTGATAAATCCCCATAATGAATAAAGAAATTTTTATTTTTAAAGTTAATGCTGTCAAAAATATGATCGATTCTATCAGTGTTTGCGCTTGAAGATCTTCTTTTAACACCATGTATTATATAATTTTTTTTCAAAAGAAGTTCAGCAAGATATGATCCATCTTGACCTGTAATTCCAAATATTAGTGCAGTTTTTTTCATTAGTATATTTTTTTAATTAAGAATTCCAAAAGTATTTTATTTTTCTGTTAATATCAAAAGTTTTATTTATAATAAACTCAGCAACTAATGTTGAATTAAAATATTTAAAATATTTTTCTTTACCTTTTTTTCCAATTAATTTTCTCAATTTTTCATCATTTGAAATTTTTATAATTTTTTCAGACAAATCATTAATATTTTTGTAGAATACCATTTCATTATTGCTAAAAAAATTTGAATACTGGGTTTTTTGGTCTATTAAAGTGACTAAACCATTTCCTATTATTTGAGCTATGCGATCACTGCTATAGTACTTAAGTGGCTCTCCCCTGCTTAGATTAAGGCCCATTTTAGCGTTAGATATAACTTTAAAGTAGTGATCTGCCCATATCGGCTGTCTATTATTAACACCATATATATCAAATTTTATATTTGCAGTTTTATTAGTTAGTTGTTTCAAAAAATAGTTTCTATCATCTGCTTTTCCATATTTTAGAACACCTCTATGCACACCGTGACTTAAGGCAAAAAAAACATCAACATTGCAGGGGTTTTTATAATTTTCTAATGTTTCGAATGAAGTATCAACTGGATTTGGAATAAAGTAGTTCTTGTCCTTTGGTAAAAAATTAAGAACTTCGGGAGCTGTTGTTAAAAAATTTGCGTCTACAAAATCAGACTTATCTAAAATTCTTTTTTTATTCCTTTCGTAATCAGGTCCATCTTTATTTAGGGGATCCAAAAACCACTGAGCAACTTTAATTTTAGGATAATCCTTCTTAAGAATCTCTAATTGTTGAGCGTTAATTAGATCACTATGTCCCATTACAATCATGTCTGGCTTATAGTTGTAACATGTTTTCTTTAATTTATCATTGAGGCTATTACCCCCTGATAAATCTTTATATGACTTATAATACTTTACAATATCTCTATCACTGAATCCTAAAACACTGTGGCCCAATCTAACGAAGCCATTATTTATTCTACGACCTGTGTTAAAAAAGAGTCTCCCATCAAGTCTTTCATTAAAATTTGTTACATGCAAAATCCTTAACGGAGATTTTCTTTTAATTGTATAAAAAAAATTTATTGGAGAAATTTTTTCATCTCTATATACATCCATCATTTTAGAAACATATTTATGTGATAGATAAAAATTATTAATAGATAAACTTTGTAATTTTTTTCTTTTTCTTCTATCTTTAATTAAAATATTAATATGCTTAGTGAGTTCCTTGATAGTGAGATTTTTTAAAATAATTGCATTGGTAACAGTCTCAGGTAAACCACCTTTGTTAGATATTATTACAGCACATCCGTT
>Ga0307986_10002677_pt1 | contig 12663 bp, 10 predicted proteins | sample EllFjometageno82_FD_203170 | JGI IMG/M metagenome (GOLD analysis project Ga0307986, IMG submission 203170) | Marine microbial communities from Ellis Fjord, Antarctic Ocean - #82 | ecosystem: Environmental > Aquatic > Marine > Unclassified | place: Southern Ocean | collected 2014-10-09
GAAATGAAATAACAATAGAGGATATGTTAAAGGGAAAGGTAAATGACGCCAGTGCTGGTGGTATTACAGATATTTATTATAAAGAAGTAGAAACAGGAGAAGATACAGGGCGTGATGAAGGATCATCTACAATAAAGTGTTTTGGTGAACCTGAAGAACATCAATTACCTTGGTGTAATTCAAAGAAAACATCAAAAGTGTTTGGTAAATATTATTTTTCGTCTAAATTATTTGCTAATGAAAAATCTGTTACTAAATATGATATCCAAGATATAATTGCAGAAGCACCTATTAAAGAAGAGTATAATATCGTATTACTTGTTAAAGATAAAGAAGAGTTAAATAGAAAAATGTTAAGATCAAAGAAAAGAATAACAACATGCGTTCATGAAATGCTTGATATGTCTGATTTGGACTTATTTTATAAGAGATTAAAATTTGACTTAGATAATTCTTCTGTTGAAGAATTCATAGATGAACCTTCAGAGGGGGGACAAAAGATAATGTTACGATTTCACCAAGAATATTTTGTAAGATATACAACTGAACAATTGAGTAAAGGTAATAAGAAATGTTTATGGGGGGCTGTTCCAAGAAGTGGTAAATCATATATGATTGCTGGTTTAGTTGATAGAGAAAAACCTAAAAATGTCATAATAGTGTTAGGTGCTATAAGTGAAACAGAAACACAATTTAAAGATATGTTTGAGTCTGAGTTTAAAGGTTCATTTGGTGAATATAATGTGGTAGTTATTCGTGACACGGGATATAAAGGAATTGATATATCCAAAAAAAATATAATATTAATAAGTCAGGAAAAATTAAGAAAAGATAGAGGTAAAGATAAAGGATTAGAAGCTATTTTACATGATCCAAATAAGATATGGTTTTTTGATGAAATACATCAAGGTAGTGGTAATGAATCACAACAAGAAGAAATGTTAGACTATTTTATATTTAATCCGAAGTTTGGATATGACGCTTTTATTATGGTTACCGCTACTTTTGCTAAACCACTACTAAAATATGCAGATAAAGATGGACAACCTACAAAATTAATACAGTGGAGATATGATGATATACAATATATGAAACAAATAAGTACAAATTATGAAAAAATGAAAGAAAATATAATAGAAGAAGATGATGGTGATAAGAAAATAATTATAATTGATAAAATGTTAAAAGAATACAAACATAAAGGAATTACAAAATTACATTTAGAAGATGAGTATAAAATATATCCAGAGTTACATATTTTAGCGCCGCAAATGGATACTGCAAAGATATATGATAGCACTGAAAAAGGACATGACATGCTACCTTTAGAACAAATAGATCCATCGTATATATTTGAACCTATGTTCAGACCAAATAAATTAAAAAATGAAAATACAGTTAATAAATTTTTAGATTATATACATGATGAAATATACGACAATATATTATATAAAAAGCATAAATATAATATATTGGAAAATCTACATTCGCAATTATGGTTTTTACCTACGACAATAAGAAAAGGGAAAGGACAAATTGGTGAAGATGGAGATACAAAAGTATTTGAAACTATATCTAGAAATCTGGCAATAAAGATAGCTGAAAATCCAAAATATAAAAATTTTTGTGTTCTAGTAGTCCATAGTAGTGGCGAAGGAAAGGCTGATTTAGAAGCAATAGGATATAAACCAAGTGGGAGAGGTGGACATATACCATCTTGGAATAATATTATAACAGGATATAGTCCTAATGGTCCATGTATATCAACTAAATGTATATCTAATACTTCTACTGTTAAACAATGTATTGAAGAAGAAGAAGCTTGTGCTAAAGCATCTAATAGAAGTTTAATAATATTAACAGGAAAAAGATTAAGATTAGGTATAAGTCTACCTTGTGTAGATATAGCATTACATATGGATCCTATAGAGAGTGTTGATACAATATATCAAAGTATGTTTAGAGTATTAACAGAGAGACCAGGGAAAGAAAAAGGGTATTTTATAGATTTATTAACTCAAAGACAGATTAGATTTATGTATAAGTATGACAACTATACAACGCAAGGGAACAAGAAAAGGGATACCAAGAGTCAAATGAAGAGTATAATAGAAAAATTATTAATGTTTAATTTTAATGGATTAGGAAATGTTGTAGATAGTACAGAATACAGGGATTTATATAATAAGTTAATGACACAGTTTAATTTTGATAATGAATCGGCTTTTATAAATGAATTAGAAGTACTTCAAAAAGATAATGTTGAGTTAGCACTATCAAATATATCTACAGACATATTAAGTGACCTATTAAAGGAATTAAAAACACTAGGAATAGATTATGGAACTGCAAAAAAACCATCAAAAAAGATAAATTTAATTAAAAGGGGGGAAAAGTTACAAAAAAGGGAAAAATTAATTATTAATAAACAATCGAAAAATGAAAAAATACCTAAGGAAAAAAAAGATCAAACTAAATGGTTAGTTAATTTTTTAAATGAATTTATAACATTAGTTGTGTTATTTAAAGATAATCTAGAAGATGAATCATGTAATGATGATAAAGTTATAAATATTTTAGAAAGTTTAAAAAAACCTTTGTCAAGAGAAGAAATACAATATATAGCTGGTGTTTGTAATAGTAAAAATAGCGGTGCCGAAGTAGATGGATTAGATGAATTAATCATAGAATGTAGAATATCATTTTTAGTTGGTGGCAATGTTAATAAAATAGAAAGATATAGAAATATATATATAAAAATATTAGATAATATAGGAAAAGATTATGTGGAATTAATAAAACTATATTGTAATATTCGTAATAATATAATATCTATTAAAAATAATATAGATAATATGGCCACTAAAAAAGTATGTAGTGAAGATTTTATTAAAAATGAAAAAGTTTTATCAATAATAAGAAAATTTTTATCAGTTAGAGATGAAGAAAAATCTTTATTTGGAGAAGTATTTACTCCTATAGAGTTGGTATGTGACATGTTAAATAATATTCCAAAAAATATGTGGAAGAATCCAAATTTGAAATGGTTAGATCCTGCAAATGGAATTGGAAATTTTCCGGTGGTCGTTTACTATAAATTAATGGAAACACTTTCACCTGTAATACCAAATGCTAAACACAGATCTAAACATATTATTGAAAAAATGTTATTTATGGTGGAACTAAATCCTGTAAATGTAAATATTTGTAGAAAAATATTTAGATTGATAAATCCTAATGCTACACCAAATATTATAAGGGATGATTCACTTGCTAGAAGATGGACTAAAAAAATAGGATCTAATTTTGATGTTATTGTAGGAAACCCTCCTTTTAATGAACCACAAGAAGATAAAAGAACTGGTGGTAAAGGGGGTAGAACATTATGGGATAAATTTGTATTAATGTCACTAGAATTATTACCTAAAAATGGTATATTATGTTTTGTTCATCCTAGTACATGGAGAGCAAAAGGTGATAAGGATAATATATTTGATGAATTTATGAGAAGAAAAATGATATACATAAAAATGTATGATGCTGAACAAGTAAAAAAACTATTCAATGTTGGAGCAAGGGTAGATGCATACGTATTAGAAAATTCACCTGCACCAAAAGAACATTTAACTAAAATAATAGGAACAACTAGACAGGAAGAAAGAGTCAACATTTCTAAGTGGCCGTTCTTACCAAATCATAGTTATAAATTTATTAGTAAATTTATAACAAATGAATCTAATGGTATTGATATAATGTATAGTAGATCTATGTATGGTAGTGATAAACCTCATGTTAAAACTAGTAAAATGGGTGATTACAACAAACCAATTATTCATACAATTAATAATAGTGGAACCGTTTTTACCTATACAAATGAAGATAGGGGTCATTTTGGTATAAAAAAAGTTATTATAACAAAGACATGGGATCATATCTATAATGACTATAAAGGGGAATATGGAATGTCTCAAGTTGTATTTGGTATTCCAATATCATCTAAAGAAGAGGGTGAAATAATGGTTAGAGTATTAAATTCTAAAAAATTCAAAGAATTTAAAGATGCAACAAAAATGAAAGTTATGGAAAATGGTAAAGATATATTTAGATATATAAAAAAAGACTTTTATAAATATTTTTTACCGAAGTCTAGTTCACCATCACTTGGAAGAGCAGCAATTAAATTTGCGTCTAGTTCATCTAAAAGTCAACCTAGAAAAACACAAAAGATAAAAAGAAAAACAAAAGGATATAAAGTACATCCAGGGTTATTAATAAAGGTATATTGGGAAAATAAAAAAGTAAAAAAGTATGAAAAGAATGGTAAAAGTATAGATATTTCTTTATTAAGTAAATCTGATAGAGAAACACTAAATAAATTTATAAAGCGTAATTTTTCATCAGGTAGAAGTTAAAATTTTCGTGTGTTAATATTATATAAAGAATATGGATATATATTATTATAAAATATGTCCCTTCAAAACCAGATATTAAAAGTATTAAGTGATAAAAAAAAAACAGGAACCCCTAATGATATTTATAAACAAATAATTAAAGATAAAGATTATTTTTTTACAGTAATGAATCCAGAGTCATCTATTAAGAATCTATGTCTTAGAATGTATAAGAAAGAATTAATAGAAGCCCGTGTAATAGACGACGTAGTCCATTATTATACTCCTATACCACCTGTACGAGAAGAGATATCAGAAGAAGAAGAAAAACATAAGATAATTGAGAATATTGTTCAATATGAAGCAGAACGGAATAAGAATGCACACGATAATCAAAGAAAAAAGAATCAATGTAGAAACACTGTTTTTATATTTATATTAAGTTTATCTGCGTTTGGATTTAACTATTATCTAAAACTATATAAATGATTATAAAAACAAATAAGGGGGGAATTAATTTTAATGGTGGTATGCAAATTTTTATAGGGGATGACTATTGGAATGATTTGAATACAACCGGGTGGACAAGATATATTAAAATAAATAAAACAAAACAAGATATATCTGTAGAAACAAGTAAAGAAATGAAAAAAGGGTTTATAAAGATAAGTAAAGTTCCAAATCAATTAAGATATGCAGAAGGTCGTGCGTCTGTAAAAGACAGTATACAAAAGGGTCTTAAAAATATTAATAGTAATTCTATGAATTCAGTAATATCCAGGATATTTTTATTTAGCGTTGCTTCCAATATTAACGTATATACTGAATTTAAAAAATTATATACAAAATCAAAAACAAAAAGTTTAATTAAAGGAAGTTTTTTGGTACATAAATCATGGATAAATTCACAATGGGACGATGCAGCAATAAAGAACGACCCCGTATCTCAAATAACTGTTAAGTCGGGAAAACCAAGTTTTAAAGAATATGAAAAATTAATGAAATTAAATGCCGGTTTAAATCAAGATTTAATTAAGTTTAAAGAATGGAGTAAATTTATAGATTCTAAAAAAACAAGAAGAAAAACAAGAAGAAAAACAAGAAGAAAAACAAGAAGAAAAACAAGAAGATACTAAAACAAGAAATATTTTTAATCTAAATATACATATAATGATAATTCCATTAAAAACTGATCTTAAGATGGATGACGAGTGTAAAACAAAGGGACTATTAGAAGAACCACCCAGTGAACCCGGATTTGAAGTATATTGTAAGAAAGCTATAGAAGGAAATGAGACGGGAAACCAATGTACCAGTTGGAGAAAAAAGAATAAATGCGAAATAACAAAAATTTTTAAAGACGAAGGCTTGCTCGATAGCAAAGAAGTGATAATCGTGGCGCCCGGATCAACAAACGTAAAATCAGATTGGGATGTATCTATATTTATTTCAAAGGAATTTATGATTAGTCCAGGTCTTACAACATTTCTTGATTTTTTTAATAGAGCTGATAATAATAATTATTTTAAGAAATATGATAATAATTATTATTTAGAACCATATTTATATAAGACCCTACCTGTAGAAGGTTATTGGATGAAGAAGTTCAATATTGTTGATTCTACATATAAATTTTGTGTTCCTAAAATACCTGTGGAATATGAAATTGAAGCATTACAATACAAATTAGAACGAGCAGATATCGAAATCAGTGGCTTCACGCGTCCGCAAATAGGCGATATGAGTATCCATATCGCTGAACACTCGGAATGGGCAGAAAAAAGAGAAAGTTCCGGAGAAAGTTCCGGAGAAAGTTCATTAGATATGCAGAAGAAATTACTAGTCGATACTTATAATAAATTGGATAATAAACAGTGGGAAGAGTTTTCAAAAAATATAATTGCTTCTAGATTTTATAAAGAAGAAGCTTATTATTCACAATCAGCATTCTTATGTGTTGTATTAGCCATGCAATTGAAGCTGGGAGATGACGCCTTCGGAAAGATTGCTTGGTTAGTAAGTGCATTAGAAAATGCTATTGATTTATACATACACTTAAAAAATGAAAAATGTGATGGGTTCACATCATCGACTGGGGCGACAGATATATGCTATATAAATATTTTAAAATATTCAAAATATATACAACGTATTTACAAAGGTTTGGAAAAAGGAGATGTCGATATTGATTCTGATTTAAATGAATTAATTAATGCTGTTGTTAACATGAGAGGCAAAGAAGTAACCCCCCAAATAAGCACCAGCATAGTTAATATGTTAAAGGGAATCGCGATGGCACAAAAAATTGGGGTCACCGAACCGTTATCCGTGATTATTGAACAACATATACTGAATATATATACTAAACTAAAAGAAGCACAAATGGCTGGGGGGAAGGAGAATCTGTTAGGAACGCGTGGTAGACGAATGGCGCGATCAAGAAGAAAAAGTAAAAAAAGAAAGTCAAGAAGGGGCAAATCAAGGGGTGGGAGATCCAGAAGAAAAACAAGAAGAAAGTCAAGAAGAAAAACAAGAAAAAAGTCAAGAAGAAAAAATAATTAACATACTTAAATAAAAATAAACAATTACATATAAATATACATAAATGAAGATTGAAACAGAAGTAAAATTAGATTTCCAGGACGTATTATTGAGACCTAAGCGGTCTACTTTGTCGTCAAGAAGTCAAGTATCCCTTGAAAGAACATTAACTTTTCCGCATTCTAAGTTTACATGGACAGGTGTTCCTATTATGGTTGCCAATATGGACACAACCGGAACACCTGAAATGTATATGGAAATGGCGCAAAATAAAATGATAACAGTATTTCATAAATTTATTGACATTAATGATATAGTAAACTTTAATCCAGAATATTACGCGTTGTCAACGGGTATATCCGATAAAGATTATATTAAACTAAAAGAAAATTTTGATAAACTAAAAGAAAATGGGAGAGAACTTAAGTTTATATGTATAGACGTTGCGAATGGGTATATGGCAGACCTAGTATATTTCTGTAAGATAATGCGCAAGACTTTCCCAGACCAGATTATAATTGCTGGCAACGTTGTTTCTCGTGAAATGGTAGAAGAACTTATTATTAATGGGACTGTAGACATTGTAAAAGTAGGTATAGGATCTGGTTCAGTTTGTACAACCAGACTCCAAACAGGTGTTGGCATGCCCCAATTGTCTGCGGTTATGGAATGCGCAGACGCGGCACATGGAGCAGGAGGTCATATTATATCGGATGGTGGTATCGTTCACCCTGGAGATATTGGGAAAGCATTCGGGGGAGGTGCTGATTTTGTTATGATGGGGTCAATGTTTGCGGGGCACGATGAATCCGCTGGTGAATTAGTAGAAGAAAATGGGAAGAAATACAAAGTGTTCTATGGTATGAGTTCAGACACGGCAATGGATAAATATCATGGTGGCGTTGCTAGTTATAGAAGCAGTGAAGGCAAAACTGTAAAAATAGAATATAGAGGACCAGTATCTAATACTATTCATAGTATGTTGGGTGGGCTGCGGTCAACTTGTACTTATATTGGTGCAAGAAGATTAAAAGATATATCTAAATGCGCTACATTTATTAGAGTTAATCATATTGTAAATACTGTTTATTCTTAATCAGTAGATAACGTTATAAAATTGAATATATTTTTATTGTCTTATTATACAATATAATGAGTGTACCAAGAATTAAAAAAGAAATTAAATCTATGCTATTAGATCCACCAGCAAATTGTTCAGCAGGACCAATCAACGATAATGATTTATTTAATTGGCAAGGAACAATTATAGGACCAAGTGAAACTCCTTATGAAGGAGGTATATTTAAAATTATAATTAATTTTCCAACGGACTATCCGTTTAAGGCACCTAAAGTAAAGTTTGATACAAAAGTGTATCATCCAAATGTTAACGCGAGTGGACAAATATGTTTGGATGTTCTAAAAGATCAGTGGTCACCGGCATTAACTATTCCAAAAGTATTATTGTCTATATGTTCCCTTTTATCGGATCCGAATCCAAGTGATCCTCTTGTTCCGGATATAGCAACGCTATATGAAACAGATAGAAAGAAGTATGATGCACTAGCAAGGGAATGGACAAGAATCTATGCCCAATAAAGTTGAAAGAATATAAATATATAATATATTAGTATCATTATGACGATTACAATTAAGCATAACCAGTCTGGCGCTTATGCTAAGGAATGTGAATCGCTTTATACAGAACAGCGGAGATTGTTTTCTATATATAATAGAAAAACAGAAGGTCTAACAACTATTATAACAAAAGACGCAAAAATATTCACAGAAAAGATGGAGGATATTCAAAATAAATTGAGTAAAATTCCTACTGGTAATAGTATGGTTGTAGGGATATATAAGAGATTTGATGAAGAAACAACTCTTTCAGAACTACTATCTTATTTTCCTGGTAATAATTCTATTTGTTTCCTGAAAGATAATGAAGAACGGTTTATGGATTGGTCCCGTTTTGTAAATATCATGTCAAATAGCCATAAGACATTGAAAGATCTAGGACATCAAAAGGGGGATATAGTATATATACATGTTAATGGTGATGTAAACACAGACAACATAAAAGAAATGTTAGAAGAAGAATATGGCTATACATTTTTCCAGGATAAAGAAAAACTCATTGACACGATACCGAAGCAAAATGCTAGTGGATTGGATAGTCTTGTTGCCAATAACGCTACTAAAAATGTAGGTAATAAGACACAGATTAATCGTAAACGTAAGAATGGGATAAAACAAGAAAAGAAGCGTCGTGAACTTAAGGAAAAGGGATACAAGAATATCAAACTAAAGATTTAAAACGTTATACAGTCGTTATAGGCATAATAGCCATATTATTAAAGTTTAGTCTATCTACAGTATTTGCTTCTTGGCAAAGTGCAAATGGATTTAGGCAAGGCATACAATGATAAAAGAAACTTTCACTTGATAGTGATTTTATACCAAAGGTGTCTGATATTTTTTTTCTATAATATCCAAGTAAACAACCTAATGTTGTTATAGAAACTAAATTTCCAATAGTGTTAATAACAATACTAGATACTATAGTATCTTTAATAGTTTTGGGCATATGTTCAATAAACTGGCATTGAGGAGGTAGCGCGTCATTTAGACATTTACAAACATGGAGATATTCAGGAACATTGCAGTTATTATTAGCAAGAATATTTTGATCTAATGAATCTATAACTTTTGAACCATTAAAGTAAGAGTTACATTCAGGAAAGGTATCACAATATGTGACACGTTCTGAAAATTGTATTTCTGGACCATAAATCTTTCCCCACTTATTGTCAATGTCAGCAGACATAATAACTATCGATAATATTAACTGTAATGTAAAATATTTACAACATCCTGATAAAAAAGAACCAAATCGTGCTCTTTCATATGTTCTTCCAAACAGACAACAAGGAAAAATCAATCCTAAAATACAAGTTTCACAATTTTCGGCGCAACTACACAGTTCATCAAATTGATTGTCAGAACCTGATACTAATGTAGCTATAGAATTAATTTGAACCTCCTCCATTTTTGAATAATCGGTCATTTATAATATATAAATATTATCTTTTTATATATATTATAAATGACGTACCCACACAACCCTCAGACATACTTAAATGGATATATTTCTATGATGCGCAATATGTTTTTGACTTCATCTGTGGCACTCGCTACTATGGGATTTAGTAACAAATTTAAAGAATTTGAGATTATTATAAAAATAGTTGGCACTTTGATAATGGGGTATTCGATATTATATGGATATACATCTGCTAAAAATTACTCTAATTATATTAAATTTTTAGAAGAAAAAAAGGAGTTGGTAGACGTCTATGAAATACAAATACCCGAATGGAAAAATTGGATAAAATTAACATATTTATATATGATATTATTAGTTATAGTAGTTGTAATTATTTTATTTAGAAAGATACTCAAGTTATAGTCGGAATGCTTCTCTAACAGGATCGTATCGTGTGTCATCCAGAATTAGGCGGAGAGTATCTTCTGGTGTTTTCTTTTCTTTTTTGACTGTATCAACACCCTCAGTCAAAAGTGTTTTTGCAGCGGAAGGTGAAAATCCGCTTACCATAGTTACATTAGGAGTATTTGCTTGTTCTGGAAAGTCCATTGTACCACCATGTAGATTCCAGAAAATAATGTGTGGAATAGAATTATACCCAGCGTCATTATACATAGATTTAATATTCTGAAGTGTAGTGTTCCATGGACTGCTACTGTGGCTTCTGCGTGTCTGTGAAGAGTCAAACTGCATATCTGATAGGATAATTAGGTCCATATTGGTAAGTTCAGATTCGGACACTTTCTTTTTGATAGCAACTTTTAGAATTAACTTAAAGACGCCATATAGATTTGTAGACATTCCCCAAGATGCGTTTTTAGTTACAGAAATCTTATCATGTAGAGAATTACAACCCTTTAGTCTGATCCATTCGGGTTTTTCGGAGAAAGTAATGGCTCTGTTATTGTACGGTCCAGTAGACAATCCCGCAAGAAGAATACCCAGTCCAACGGCAGCATCAATAGGAGAAACAGATCCACAGGTCATACTGCCTGATACATCAATAATAGGGATAGTATTTCTAACGGTTTCGCCATTAGAAATTTTTTCTTTAAACAATGTTTCATATTCAGAAACAATATCTTTCCATTGCGCTTCTAGAACTGCATCGAACTCACCAGTGTAACGCTTAACAATATCATTAGGATGAATAACTGCCCCATGAACTGATCCGCCAGAATCTAGATGTTTCTTAAACTTTTCAGCGCATACTATTCGGTCTTCTTCATGGGAACGCTGTTCTCCTACTTGGTCACCGTGATTAATCTTATTTTGGAAAGCATCACGATTAATCATAAGACACCGTGAAGGAACTTGTGCTGGCTCAATGTCTTGCCAAGTTTTACCAGCCATATGGATTTCTGTTGTATTTAGTCTCTTATTTATACCTGAAATCATTTTTCGGTAGACGCTATAAATTTTCTTTTGGGAACAGGTATGTTCTTTAAGATAGTTATTCGCAAGTGCTCTGGCCATATCTCTATAGTGTCCACTTTCTCGTGGTGCCCACTTAGCCGCAAGGGACAGTTTAGAATTGTCAAATTGGATTTCATCCTTTCTCAGATGTAGAGTATATAGGTCAATAATGTCTTGTTTTAGTTTACTCGAAACAGCCAACTCCCACATAACATTAAGATCCTTGAAAGAACCATAAATAGGGATCAGATAAATAAGTCGTTTCACTAACTGCTGGTTGTACTTTTCTTTAGAAAGCTCAGAATATAGATATAGAAATAGAATATAGAATAGTTGTCGTTCACCTTTTCCACCACGGACATCGCGGGTTTGAAATGTCAAAACTATAAGATCCTCTAGATATGGGCGATTGTCCGATACCTTAGACGCAAGGTCAATGATTTGTTCTTCACTTGCTCCACGAACAAGTTTAAAGTACAAAGCAAGAAGGTCGGAGTTAATACCTTTAGAAGTAAAGGACAATTGGCCCTTTTCAGTAAAAGTATAGTTTTGAGCAGAGGTATCCATGGCGTTCAGAAATGTAGACATTCTATAAGGTTGTAATATATTCATAAAGATTATTTCAATTTTAAATACTTTTCATAAATAAAATTGAAACATATAGATACTCCTAAAATATGATGCCCCAATTAAGTAATCAAGGATTAGAAAATATAGATATTGTTATAAGAGTATTATCTTCTCGTTTAATTAAACAGATTTGTCATGATAAAGATTGGGATAAAAAAGAATTATTGGAATTATTAAAAAACCCCGAATTAATTGATATATCAACTAAAAAAAAATCTAAGTAGTATATATAAAAATGGTTAGAAGAACACGTAGAGTATCCAGAAGATCTAGAAGATCGAGAAACACCCGTCGCGTTCGCAGAACCCGCAGAACCCGCAAAACCCGCCGCTCGAGAGGTGGACGCAGAACCCGTCGCGTTCGCAGAACCCGCAAAACCCGCCGCTCGAGAGGTGGACGCAGAACCCGTCGCGTTCGCAGAAAATCCCGCCGTTCCCGTCGGTCGAGACGCTCCCGCAGAAAATCTCGCCGGTCGAGACGCTCGAGAGGTGGACGCAGAACCCGTCGTACCCGTAGAAAATCTCGTCGGTCGAGACGCTCCCGCAGAAAATCTCGCCGGTCGAGACGCTCTAGAGGTGG
>Ga0307986_10002678_pt1 | contig 12660 bp, 15 predicted proteins | sample EllFjometageno82_FD_203170 | JGI IMG/M metagenome (GOLD analysis project Ga0307986, IMG submission 203170) | Marine microbial communities from Ellis Fjord, Antarctic Ocean - #82 | ecosystem: Environmental > Aquatic > Marine > Unclassified | place: Southern Ocean | collected 2014-10-09
ACTAAACTTTTTTGCATAATTGTATCATCAATTTGCATGCCTACGGTTCTTGGATCAAATCCAATACTTACTCCTTTGCCGAATGTAGAAATACTTGATCTTGTACAACCCGTTAACAGTAAAAACAAAAAGATAAGGTTAATTATTTTTTTCATTATTTTTAATCTCTAAACAAATTTCATATACTTTTTTTTTTGAAATTTTTTCTTTCTTTGATATTAATTCCACAACGTCTTTTAAACTGTATTTTTTTAGATATTTAGTAGCTTCAATAACAATATTTTCATCTAATTTTATTAAATCATTATTATGATAAATTTTGGAAATTACAATGGTTAGTTCTCCTTTAAGTGCCGACTTAAAAGGGTCTATTGTATTTACTGAATTTCTATAAAAAGTTTCATGTATTTTTGTGATTTCTCTAGCGATAACAATATCTCTGTTGGAAAAATATTCCTTAAAATATTTTAAATAAAAATTTATTTTTATTCCTGAAACAAAAAATAGCAGAGAAAAGTCTAAGTCTTTAAGACTGCTTAAAACTTTACAAAGTTCATTTTCAGTTTTAGGCAAAAAACCATAAAATAAAAATTTATCTTCAAATCCCGATACACAGCTTGCCGCTATAATTGAAGAAGGTCCTGGTATAGGAAAAATTTTAATCTTTTTTTCTATACAAGCTTTAATTAGTAGTAGCCCCGGGTCTGAAATCGTGGGCGTACCAGCATCAGAAATTAATGACAAAATTTTGCCCTCATTTAAATGTTCTATAACTTTATGTAACTCTTTTTGTTCGTTAAACTTATGGTATGAGATTAATTTTTTTTTTATCTTATAATGATTTAATAATTTTAAGGATCTACGGGTGTCTTCGCACAATATTATGTCAGATTTTTTTAATACCTCTAAAGACCTTAATGTTATATCATCTAAATTTCCTATAGGTGTTGATACAATGTATAATCCTGATTCAAATACGTTCATAAAAAATGATTAAAATTATTATTACTTTTTTATCTTATATATTCATATTATTTAACTGTAATTTAACAGCAGATGAAAATAATAAGAAACTTAGAATTGGATTGTTGGCTCCTTTTTCAGGCGAATATAAAAATTTAGGTGAATCCTTATTATTATCTACTCAATTGGCTCTTGCTGAATTAGAAAATGAAAATATTATCATCATACCTAGGGATAGTGGAACCAATGATAAAGACAAACTAAATTTAGCAATTAAAGAGATAATCAATAGTGGGGCTAAAATAATTATTGGACCTATGACTTCTTTGTTTAACAATGAATTAGATAAATACAGAGATACAATTTTTATTTCACTATCAAATAAAGAACCTAAGATTTCCAATAATGTAATTAATATAGGTATTAGTTTTGAATCTCAATTAAAAGCTATAGAGAACTTTTTAATTAAACAAAAAAAAAATAAAACTATAATTTTGTACCCTAAAAATGAGTATGAAAAATTTATAGACATAAAGATTAAGTCTCTTAAATTAAAAAACTTTAAAGTTTTCAAATACAATCCAGATCCAAGAATCCTTACTGGAGAAATAGAAAAACTAACAAATTATGATCAGAGAAAAAAAAATCTTGAAATTAGAAAAAAAAATTTGAAAAAAAAAGAAGATGCTCAATCAAAGAGGGAGTTAGAAATTCTTGATAGGCTTTATACATTAGGTTCAGTTAACTTTGATTCTATTATAATTATAGATTTTGGAAGTAGCTTAAAGAGTGTACTTGCTTCGCTTATTTTTTCTGACGTAGATGACCAGTCAGTAACTTTTATGACTGTAAATCAGTGGTTTGACGAAAGTATGTTTCGTGAAAATTCAGTTAATAATTTATACTTTCCTTCTGTCGATATTAAACAATTTAAAAAATATAATGAGAAATATTATAAAACTTTTCTACAAAAACCAGATGAAATTTCTATTCTTTCCTATGATGCGTTAGGCTTAATTTATTATGTTTGGAAAAAAAATAACGGCATTAGCTCGATTAATAATTTTTTTATTAAAGAAAAAATTAAAGGAAAAATTGGAACTTTCGAATTCAAGGACGGTGCAGTATTACAGCAACTAAAGATATATAAAACAGAAAATAATAAATTTAAAGAATATTAGTTTTTTTTTTTAATTTGTTAAAAGCTATATACCTGTGATCTATAAGCATTTTTTTTTTTTTTCCCATTTGCGCAAAAGTTAATTTATATCCTTTCGGAATAAAAATAGGATCATAACCAAATCCATTTTTTCCAAGTACCTTATTTGAAATATTGCCATACATGACTCCTGTTGTTGAAATTTTTTTTTTAGGTCCAACCCAAAGGGTTAGGCTACAAATAAATTTCGCTTTAGTATTTTGTTTTTTTTTACTTTTATTCTTATTTTCTACTAACAGAAGAATTTTTTTCATGGCATTTTTAAAGCCACCATATTTTTTTGCCCATCTCGCTGAATAGATACCAGGTTTGTCACCGAGACAATTGATACAAAGTCCTGAATCATCTGAAATTGTAGTAATTTTTGATTTTTGAAAAAAATATTTGGCTTTTAGTTCTGCATTAGATTTAAAACTTTTTCCTGTCTCCTTAGGACTTTTGATATTTAATTGAAGTGGAGATGTTTTTTTTATTTTTTTATTTAATAAATAACTAATTTCTTTAATTTTTCCCTTATTGTGTGTGCCGATCAATATTTTTTTTATTTTGTCCATTTCTCTCTAGTAATTTGATTTTAAAACCCTATATAGCAGTTATGGAAACGGAGAACGATAAAAAAAATAAAGAAAATTTAACTTCAGAAATAGATGCAATTGAAGAAAAAGAAATACAGAATGAAGAGGTTAAAGAACCTACTCTCGAAGAAAGATTAGAAGAAACACAAGATAAATTATTAAGAGCACTAGCAGATTCTGAAAATCAAAGGCGAAGATCTGAAAAAGAAACTAAAGAAGCTTTTGAGTATGGTGGATTTAATTTTGCGAGAGAAACATTGTCACTAATTGATAATTTACAAAGAGCACATCAGTCAATTAAAGATGATGAAGGCTTAAAAGACAATAAAGACTTGAATAAATTTTTAGAGAACATTCAGTTAATCGAAAACGACTTAATCACTATATTTGAAAAAAATAATATTAAAAAGATAGATTGTCTTAATAAAAAATTTGATCCAAATAACCATCAAGCTATGCTTGAAATGGAAGATGAAAATGTTGCACCTGGTACAGTTCTTCAAGAAATTCAAGCTGGTTATTTTTTTAAAGATAGATTGTTGAGACCATCATTTGTTGCTGTTGCAAAAAAGAAAGAGGTCAAAAATGAAGAAAATGAAGAAAAAAAAAAAAATTCAACTCTTGAAGAGAAATAAATAACACCCATATAACTAATAATTGAAAACAAAGGATTAAAATAATGAGCAAAATAATTGGAATAGATCTTGGAACAACAAATTCATGTGTGGCAATCATGGATGGTTCTCAGGCAAAAGTTCTAGAAAATGCAGAAGGAGCCAGAACTACGCCATCTATTGTCGCTTTTTTAGATAATAATGAAAAATTAGTTGGTCAACCTGCAAAAAGACAAGCTGTTACAAATGCAAAGGATACAATTTTTGCTTCTAAAAGATTAATTGGGAGAAGTTTCGAAGACGAATCGGTGAAAAAAGATCTGGGTAAAGTTCCTTATAAAATAGTTAAGTCAGATAAAGGTGAAGCTTGGATAGAAGCAAAAGGTGAAAAGTATTCACCTGCTCAAATTTCAGCTTTTGTTTTACAAAAAATGAAAGAGACAGCAGAAAAATATTTAGGTCAAGCCGTTACAAAAGCGGTTATAACAGTTCCAGCTTATTTTAATGACGCTCAAAGACAGGCAACAAAAGATGCAGGTAAAATTGCTGGACTTGAAGTTTTAAGAATTATTAACGAACCAACAGCTGCTTCTTTAGCATATGGTTTAGATAAAAAAGGTGGACAAAAAATAGCTGTGTATGACTTAGGCGGAGGTACATTTGATGTTTCAATTCTTGAAATAGGAGATGGGGTTTTCGAAGTAAAATCTACTAATGGAGATACCTTTTTGGGTGGTGAAGATTTTGATGATGAGATAGTTAACTATTTGATTGATGAATTTAAAAAAGATAATGGTATTGATTTAAGATCTGATAAACTTGCCCTACAAAGATTAAAAGAAGCTGCTGAAAAAGCAAAAATTGAATTATCATCCGCTGCTCAGACTGAAATAAATCTTCCATTTATTACTGCAGATAAAACAGGTCCGAAACATGTTAATTTAAAATTTACTAGAGCTAAGTTAGAAGCACTAGTTGCAAAATTAATAGAGAGAACTTTAGTGCCTTGTAAAACCGCTCTGAAAGATTCTGGTTTTTCAGCTGCCGAAATTGATGAAGTTGTTTTAGTTGGTGGCATGACGAGAATGCCAAAAGTTATTGAGACTGTAAAAAATTTTTTTGGTAAAGAGCCCAATAAAAGCGTCAACCCAGACGAGGTAGTCGCTATGGGAGCAGCTATTCAAGCTGGAGTACTTCAAGGTGATGTTAAAGATGTCTTGTTGTTAGATGTAACGCCTTTGTCACTAGGTATAGAAACGCTAGGTGGTGTTTCAACTAAATTAATTGAAAAAAATACAACTATTCCAACAAAAAAAAGCCAAGTCTTTTCAACCGCTGAGGACAATCAACCAGCCGTATCAATTAGAGTACTACAAGGTGAAAGAGAAATGGCAGCTGATAATAAGTCACTTGGAAACTTTGAGCTTGTTGGCATTCCACCAGCCTCGCGAGGAACTCCACAAATTGAAGTTACTTTTGATATTGACGCTAATGGTATTGTGAGTGTTTCTGCTAAAGATAAAGGAACTGGTAAAGAACAAAAAATTCAAATTCAAGCTTCTGGTGGTTTAACAGAAGAAGAGATTCAAAAAATGGTTAAAGAAGCTGAAGCTAATAAAGAGGAAGATAAAAAGAAAAGAGAAGCTATTGATGCAAGAAATCAAGCGGATAGTATTATTTTTTCTACAGAGAAAAGTTTAAAAGAACATGGCGATAAAGTAACGGAAGAAGAAAAAAAAGCTATAGAAACTGGAATTGTTGATTTAAAAAAATCTCTTGAAGGTGAAGATACTGAAGAGGTTAAAAAGAAAACACAAGACTTGATTCAAGTGTCTATGAAATTAGGTGAGGCGGTTTATAAAAGTCAGCAAAAAGATTCCACAACTAAACCTGAAGATGAAGAAACAAAAAAAGAAAATAAGAATAAAGAAGATGTAGTTGATGCAGACTTTGAAGATGTAAAAGATGTAAAAAATACAAAAGACGATGAGGAAAAAAGCGCCTAAGATATATTAAAAAAGGGAGTAACTTTTTGTGGCCAAGAAAGACTACTACGATATCTTAGGAGTAAATAACACTGCTTCTAAAGACGAGATTAAAAAAGCATACCGTACTACTGCTTTTAAATATCATCCTGATAAAAATCCAGGCAACAAAGTTGCTGAAGATAAATTTAAAGAAGCAAGTGAAGCTTATGGCATTCTTTCAGATGAAAAGAAAAAAACAAATTATGATCAGTTTGGTCATGCGGCCTTTGAAGGTAGTGGTGGACAAGGGTTTGGTGGTTTTGATTCATCTTCTTTCTCAGATATTTTTGAGGATTTTTTTGGAGATTTTTCAGACGGATCTAGTGGATCAAGTAGAAGATCATCTGGTAGTAGGGGGAACGATCTAAGGTATGATCTTAGTATAAGTTTAGAAGATGCATACGAGGGTTTAGAAAGAAAAATAGATTATACAACATATAAAAAGTGTAGCGGTTGTAGTGGTAGCGGTGCCGAACCAGGATCCAAACCGATAAAATGCGATTATTGTAAGGGTAATGGTAAAATAAGATCTAGCCAAGGTTTTTTTACTGTTCAGCAAACTTGTCCTCAATGCCAAGGTAATGGAGAAGCTATTGGCAAAGTGTGTAAAAAATGTAGCGGTGGTGGAAAACTTCAAAGCGATGAATCTGTCTCTGTAAAAATTCCAAAAGGTGTCGATGATGGAACAAGAATAAGACTTACAGGCAAAGGTGAGGCTGGTACTAAAAGTGGCGCTAACGGAGATTTATATTTATTTATTACAATACAAAGCCATAGCCTTTTCAAAAGATCTGAAGAAAATTTATTTTTTGAATTACCTATTACTTTTGCCAATGCTGCGTTAGGTACAGCTATAGAAGTTCCTTGCATTAACGGCAGTAAAGTAAATGTTAAAATTCCAGCAGGTACACAGTATGGAAAACAACTGAGGTTAAAAGATAAAGGAATGCCAATCTTAAGAAGAAGCTCTTTAGGAGACTTATACATTAGAATTATTCCTGAGGTTCCTATATCATTATCTAAAAGGCAAAAAGAACTTTTGGAGGAATTTAGAGAGTTAGAAAATAGCAAACTAAGTCCAACAATAAAAAGTTTTTTTGAAAAAGCTAAAAAGTTTTGGGGAAAAAAATAATGAGAAATAATGAAAAAAATTAATTTAGGTATTTCTGGTTGTATGGGAAGAATGGGCCAACAACTTATTAAAAGTATCAAAAAAGAAAAAATTTTTAAATTAACAACTCTTACAGAAAATAAAATAATTAATAAGAAATTAAGAGGTGTTGAAATTGAATTAAATAATGAAAAAGCTTTTAGAAAGTCAGATGTAATAATAGATTTTACTATTCCGAAATGTACCTTAGAAATTCTAAAAATTGCGACTAAACTAAAAAAAAAAGTCATTATTGGCACAACAGGCTTTACTCAAAAAGAAGAGCGTATAATTAAAAAGTACTCAAAAAAAATTACAATTTTAAAAGCGGGAAATATGAGCTTAGGAATTAATCTTCTTATGTATTTAACAGAAATTGCATCAAAATCTTTGAGTAATAATTACCTAAGTAAAGTTTTTGAAGTTCACCATAAACATAAAAAAGACCACCCATCAGGTACGGCTTTAATGCTTGGTAAAGGTATAGCTGAAGGCAAGAATAAAGATCTTTATACTTTATTTGGTAAAAAATTTTTAAATAGAAAAACTTTTCCTTATGGAAAAAAAATAAATTTTAACTCATTGAGAAAAGGAGAAATAATTGGAGAACACGAAGTTAAATTTTCTAGCGGTAAAGAAATAATCACTTTAAACCATGAAGCATTTGATAGAGCCCTTTATTCTGAGGGGGCTTTAACAGCTGCAAAATGGTTAATAAATAAAAAGCCAGGTTTGTATTCAATGAGAAATGTTTTAAATTTTAAATAAATTTAAAATCATGAATAAGAAACAACGAGCTAACTTAATCTTAAAAATACTAAATAAAATTTATCCTAAAACACCTATTCCTCTAAACTATACCAGCAAATTTACCTTACTAATTTCTGTTCTCCTATCTGCTCAATGTACAGATGTTAATGTTAATAATGTTACTAAAAATATATATACAAAATACAACAAACCTGAACACTTTGTAAAATTAGGAAGAAAAAAAATTGAAAAACTTATTAAAAGTATAGGTATTTTTAGGGTAAAAGCTAAAAGCATATATTTATTATCGAAAAAATTGATGGTAAGTCATAATGGCAAAGTTCCTAAGAGTTTTGAAGAACTAGAAGACTTACCTGGTGTTGGTCATAAAACAGCAAGTGTAGTTATCTCTCAGGCTTTTGGTATTCCAGCTTTTCCAGTGGATACACATATCCATAGACTTGCACAAAGATGGGGGCTAACAAACGGCAAGAATGTAATACAAACAGAACAGGATTTAAAAAAACTTTTCCCTAAACAATCTTGGAATAAACTGCATCTACAAATAATTTTTTATGGACGAGAGTATTGTAAAGCTAGAGAATGCTATGGTATAAGTTGTAAAATTTGTAGTTCGTGTTATCCCAGTAGAAAAAAACCGATTAAAACTGTAAGAACTTAATAAATATTATGAAAATTTTAGGTATAGGAAACGCAATCGTAGATGTTATTTGTAAAGTTAATGACGAATTTTTAACTAAAAATAATCTTACTAAAAGCACCATGAAATTAGTGGATGAAAAGGAATTTAAGCATTTAATATCCAGTCTTCATATTGAAAAAACTATAGCTGGTGGTTCTGTTGCTAATAGTATTGTCGGATTATCACAATTAAAAAATGAAGTATCTTTCATAGGAAAAGTCAGTGACGATAAATTGGGGAATGAATATGAAAAAAGTTTGACAGATGAAAATGTTAAATATTATTATAAAAAAAAAAAAGAAAATACTCCAACAGGTACTTGCTTAATTCTAATTACACCAGATTCTGAAAGAACAATGTGTACGTTCCTTGGAGTAGCGGGCAAAATTACTCCTAATGATATTGATGAAAATTATATTAAACAAAGTGACTTTATTTTTTTAGAAGGCTATTTGTGGGATGAAGGTGAGCCTAAAGAAGCTTTTGATAAAGCATTAATGCTAGCAAATAAATCTGCCATGTCTTTATCTGATAAATTTTGTGTAGATAGACACAAAAAAAGTTTTTATGATTTAGTTAAAAATAAACTAGACATCACATTTGCTAATGAACAAGAGATAATGGAATTAATTGATACAAAAAAATTTGAAGATGTAATTGAATTTGGTAAAAAATTAAATAAATTATTAGTTATAACTAGATCAGATAAAGGAAGCATTGCAATCAGTGGATCTGAAGTAGTAGAACACAAAAGTCAGGAAAATCTTAAGATAATTGACTTAACAGGCGCTGGAGACCTTTTTGCTGCTGGTTTCTTACATGGTTATATCAATAGTAATACTTTGGTTGACGGTTTAAAAAAAGGGACTGAAATGGCTTCTAAAATAATACAAAAGATTGGTGCAAGATTAAATTAATAAGATGAAATTTAACTTGGTTTTTTTCTCTTAAAACTACCTTTTCCTTTTTTAGGTTTAATCACCCTCTTACGATATTTATTAGAAAATAAATCTACAGCTATTTTATTTCTTTTCTTGAATTGTATAACCATTTTTTGAACTACTAATGAAATTTGCATCGTTAAATTTATTAAATATTTTTTTTTTTAATCGATAAATATGAGTCTCTATAGTATGGGTATCTGTATCATCGGCATACTTCCATATTTGGTTTAAAATAATACTTTTTGATAACGGATTTTGTTCATTAAATAATAACTCGATAAGTTGTATTTCTCTCTCTGTAACATTAACTGAGATTTTACCTTTTTTTAATAACCTTTTGTTTTTATCAATTAAATATTCGTTAATTTTGATAGAGGAGTTTTTGTTAAAGTTATTTGATGCTATAAAATTTATAATCTGACTAGTAAAATCCGTAAAATTTAAAGGGAGAATAATTTTTTCATCATAGACAAGGTTTTTTACACTGATAGAATTACTTTTTTGCACTAATAAGAGAGGCTTATTTTTTGCCTTGTTAAGTAAACTCAACACATCTGCGTTATCACAAATATCACTATCAACTATTAAAAATTGAATACTATGAAGAGAAGATTCAGAAAAATTATTTAAGTCAAAAAAAATAAGTGAAAAATCGAAATATTCTTTAATTTCATTGAAAGAATTGTTAAAGTTTTTTGTACCAAAAACGAGTAAACTATTTTTCATAAATATATGGATATAAAAATAAAAAATAAATTTTTATACTTTGATAAGTATAGGATAAAATGTGCTATAGGTAAAAGAGGAATTATACTAAAAAAAACTGAAGGTGATAATAAAACACCAAAAGGATCCTTTACACTTAAAGCATTATTTTACAGAAAAGATAGAATTCCCAAGATACAAACAGTATTAAAAAAAAAAATAATTAAAAAAAATTCGGGATGGTGTGACGATATTAATTCTAAATATTATAACAAAATTGTAAAATTACCATTTAATTTCAGTGCAGAAAAGCTTTGGCTAAGTGAAAATATTTACGACCTTATAGTTGTAATTAACTACAATATTAAACCCGTAATTAAAAATAAAGGTAGCGCTATATTTCTACATATAGCTAAAAAAAAATTTAGTCCAACCAAAGGATGTATTGCAATTACAAAAAAAGACATGATTTTATTACTTGCTAAAATAAAAAGGAGTACAAAGATAATAATTAATTAATTTCTGCTACCAAATATTGAAGTTCCTATTCTAATAAAAGTAGTTTCATAATTTAAAGCTATTTTAAAGTCTGATGACATACCCATACTTAATTCTTTTAAGCCCAACAATTTATTTAATTCCATTAATTTCTTAAAGTAGACAATTTCTTGGCCATCATTTGGTGGTATAACCATCAAACCTATAATATCTATCTTTAACTCTCTAGTGCAATAATAATAAAAATCATCAAGCACATCGATGCTTATTCCTGATTTTTGTTTCTCGTTCCCTATGTTTACTTGAATGAAATATTTAAGTTTTTTGTTTAAATTATTTTCTTGTTTGGCTAGAGTATTTGCTAATTTTTGATTGTCTAAAGAATGAATATAATCAAATAACATAACTGCTTCTTTGGCTTTATTTGTTTGCAATCTTCCAATCATATGTAATTTTATACTTGGTTTATTTTTTTTTATTTCAGCCCATTTAAATTGTGCTTCTTGAACTTTATTTTCACCAAAATGTAAATGTCCATGGTCAATCAAAGGACTAATTGCTTCTTTAGAGAACATTTTAGATACAGCAATTATGTTTACGTTGCTATTATTGATAAGAGATTTTATATTTTCATATCTACTAATTATCGGGATCATAATGTTTATTATAAAGAAAAATTATTATTTATATATAGAAAATACCAAATCTATAGATTTAAATTATCTTAAAAAAAATAGAAAAATTATCATTATCTATCGCAATAAAAATTTAATAGAAAATTATGCTAATTTATATAAATTTAGGAACATGTGTGCATTGAAGGGTTTTAAATTTTATGTCGCTAATAACCTAAAATTGGCTAATTATTGTAAAGCGGATGGTCTTTATATATCGTCGTATAATAAAAAAATTTATCTAAATTATAACAAGAATATAGTTGGTTCCGCTCATAATTTTAAAGAAATTAATGAAAAAATTAAACAAGGCTGTAGTGATATTATTTTATCCCGTTTGTTTCGTACATCTTATAAAAACAAAAAAAGCTATTTAGGTATTATTAAATTTAATCTTATTAGAAAAAATTATTTACATAACCTTGTTCCTTTAGGTGGAATTAATAGTTCCAACATCCTTAAATTAAATATAGTAAATACAAATGGTTTCGGCTTATTATCTGAGATAAAAAAAAAGCCGGCTATTTCTAACCGGCTTTTTTAATTTTAAGTTGAGATTATTAAAACGCCATAGTTGCAGCGAATAATACTTGATCAACATCGTTATTTAATCTGTAACCAACATTTTCATGCTCTGAGTAAACAACAGCTAATGTCATTCCACCCATAGTATGAGCTAATTGCGCTGACATACCTGTGTAGTCATTTGTTGCACTATTACCTACTAATTCTCTTTTACCTTTTTCTTGTTCGTAAGAGACAGAAGTATTGTCATTTACATTGTAAGAAACTGAAACTTTATTTTGTTCCATTTCTCGCACATCTGAAACAGCTGTACCTATAGTTGTTCTAGAGATAGTCGGAGCTTCTAAAGATCTTGAAATACCAACTGATGCTGCACCCAACGTATACGTTGCTGCTACACCACCTGATTCCATTTCTTGCACCATTACTGTATCTAACGCAGTAACAAAATTTGGTTCATTTTCTTTAAAATAGTCAGCATAAAGCTTAAGGCCATCTATTGGAGAAGTTGTTATTTGATACTGTTCTACTGATCTCGGAGTTCCACCAAATGCTTCGTCATTAGCTTCACCAGTTGCGTTTGATGAATTAATTTGGTTTTCTGCACCTGAAGAGTAACCAAATTTAAAGCTAGTTTCGAAAGGTAATAAACCTGCTGGTGTATGATACTGCATGTTGCTGTATCCATCAATGTCAGCCGTTGAGTTAATACCTGTAGTGAAACCAATATCAGTTGGTCTTGCGTATACTGATTGTGAACCTTTGTTCTCTACTCTTAATCCACCTTCAGATATAAACATACCTATTGTACCGTAGCCTGTTGTAACTGTTAGTTTAGAGTCGTCAACACCGTTTGCGTTTCCATCTGAAGCTGCTGTTGCACCATCACTTGGATCGAAGTCAACACCGTAATTCCATGTCCATCCGTTGTCTAACTCACCGTTAGCACCAAATGAAATTTCGTTCGCAACACCCATACCTTTAGATAAACCAGCACCAACGGAAGCGTCATCTCCGCCTTTGATGATATTGTAAGTAGCTTTAGCATTACCTGTTACAGTAAGCTCACCTGAAGTTGCAGGTACTACAAACAAAGCTAAAGAAGTTAATGATGCAAATATGATTTTTGTTATATTTTTCATTGTTTCCTTTTTTTTTTGTTAATAATTAATATTAATAATTGTTCGTATAATTAGACCTTTTCATATGAATTTTCTTTTTTTTTACTCCATTATTGAACATTTACTTTCTAGTGTTGCTTTAATACAACATAAGAATAATGATAGTATTTATTGATATTTTAATATAAATGT
>Ga0307986_10002680_pt1 | contig 12659 bp, 11 predicted proteins | sample EllFjometageno82_FD_203170 | JGI IMG/M metagenome (GOLD analysis project Ga0307986, IMG submission 203170) | Marine microbial communities from Ellis Fjord, Antarctic Ocean - #82 | ecosystem: Environmental > Aquatic > Marine > Unclassified | place: Southern Ocean | collected 2014-10-09
AAAATCGTTATATTCTTTTTTTATGGAAAATATACCCTACGATAAAAGATCTGGAAAAATATGGCTTAACGGTCAAAATGTTGACTGGTCGGAAGCTCAGGTTCATCTTTTAAGTCATGGACTTCATTATGCTAGTTGTGTTTTCGAAGGTGTGAGAGTTTATGATGGAGAAATTTTTAAACTTCAAGAACATACAGATAGATTGTTTTATTCGGCAAAAAGAATGGGAATGAAGGTTCCGTATAGCTTAGATGAAGTTAACAAGGCAACAAAAGAAATTGTAAATCTTCAAAAAACTCAAAATGGCTATATAAGGCCAATAATTTGGCGTGGAAGTGAAATGATGGCAATCTCAGCACAAAAGAATAAAATTAATGTTGCAATAGCCACTTGGGAGTGGGGACCTTATTTTGACCCAAAGCTAAAAATTGAGGGAATAAGACTAAATACCTCTTCTTGGCGAAAACCTTCACCAGATTCTATTCCATGGGATACAAAAGCATCAGGTCTTTATATGATTTCCACACTTTCAAAACATGAAGCTGAAGCCAAAGGTTACGCTGATTCTTTGATGTTAGACTTCCAAGGTAATGTAGCTGAAGCAACAGGTGCAAATATTTTTTTTAAAAACTCTAAAGGTGAGCTACACACACCTATACCAGATTCTTTTTTAGATGGAATTACAAGACGATGCGTAATTGAAATTGCAAAATCAAAAGGCATTAAAGTAGTAGAGAGAAAAATTAAACCAGAAGAAATATCAGAATTTGTAGGTTGTTTCTTAACTGGCTCTGCCGCTGAAGTCACACCTGTTGCAAGCATAGACCAACATAATTTTAGCGTATGCAATGTAATCACCGGTATTTCTGAAAGTTACCAAGGTCTAGTTAGAAAAAAAAAAAACGCTGCTTAGTTTTTTTTAGCCACAATTAATACGGACCAAGCAAAATTTTTAAAATATTTAATTCTAAAAAAGTAATTATCTAATTTAGCAATCATTTTAAATACAAAAGATTTTTTTGGATTTCGATAGAATAAAAAAAAGACTAAAGTAAAAAAACCGTAATATGTAACCGTAACACTCTTAAATAAAGAATTAATGAAATCAAAATCTTCTTTTAAAAATGGGTGTTCATCTATAGATCTCGATCTTGGAGTTAATTTTCTATAAAAATTTATTAAAGGGTTTGTTCCTAGTGGTTCTAAAAAAACCATTTCACCATTATCTCTTAAAATTCTATTAATTTCTCTCACTGATTTCTCTAAATTTAAATGATGAAGAATTCCTGATCCAAAAACTAAATCAAATGTTTCTTTTTCAAATCTAGTTTCTTCACAATTATCAACTGTATATTCTATTTGAAGATTTAGATTTTTTGCTTTTTTTAAAGCCTTACCGATAGAAACCTCAGATATATCAATGCCAAATAATTTAGTTGGATTTAGTTTCGCAATTTTTTGCGTAATACTTCCAACACCACATCCGTAATCAAGGACTATTTTATTTTTCGCTTTTTCAGATATGAAGGTATTAAAGTCTTCATACATATTATAAAGAGCCTTATAAAAAATATTTTCAAATCTACTTTCCTTTTGCGATTGTAGATCGTTGTGAAATTCTTTTTCTCTTAAATTAATTTCAGTTAGACTCATTATTAATTTTTTTTACTATCCTCATTAATTGCATGATCTATACCTTGAGCCAAATACCCATACGCAGTATAAAGGGTTAAAAAAGCACTAACCCATAAAAGTATTATACCAATAGTTTGTGCGTTATAATCTTCAAAATTAACTATTCTATTACCTGCCTCGCCGGTTAATAAAATTGATATTGCAAACATTTGTAAAAAAGTTTTAAATTTAGCAAGGTTTGTGACGGGCATTGACACTTTAATTGTAGCTAAAAACTCTCTTAAACTAGAGACAAGTATTTCACGAATTAAAATAATGATTGCTGCAATTACTTCATAATTTTTAATCGTTTCATTCATAACAAGTAAAACCAAAGCTGCACAAACTAAAATTTTATCCGCTATAGGGTCTAATAGCTCACCAAGTTTTGATTCTGCCTTTAGAATCCTTGCAAGTAAACCATCAAGAAAGTCAGTAAAGCTTGCACCAACAAATAGGAAAAAAGGAATTAGATCTCCGTACATTCCAGGTAAGAAAAAAGTAATTACAAATATTGGAACAACAATAATTCTTCCTATAGTTAAAAGATTGGGTATTTTTAAATTCATATAATTTTATTCGTGAAAATAATTATATATTTTTTTTGCTATGTTGTCTTCAATACCCTCAACAAATTTTAGATCATCAAGACTTGCAGATTCTACAGACCTAGCTGAACCAAAATGGTTTAGTAGGGCTCTTTTTCTTTGTTTACCTATTCCATTAATCTGATCCAAAAGAGACTTACTGAAGCTATTTTTTCTTTTAGCCCTGTGCGAGCTAATAGCAAATCTATGAGCTTCATCTCGTAATCTTTGGATAAAAAATAGTAAAGGATCATTTTTTACGAGCTCAAACTCTTTATTTTGGTAATACATTTTTTCTTCACCGGCATTTCTATTCTTCCCCTTAGCAATAGCTATTATTGGTAAATCGTGAAGGCCTAGTTCGTTTAACACCTCTCGACTAACTGAATACTGGCCTTTCCCCCCATCAACCATTATTAGATCTGGTAAAGACAAAGAACCAGATTTTTCCTTCATAACTTTAGAGAATCTTCTAAATAACACTTCTTTTAGCATCCCGTAATCATCACCTTTAACTGATTCATTTTTGATATTAAATTTTCGATATCTTTTTTTTACAAACCCTTCATTACCAAAACATATTAAAGCTCCCACGCAATCTGTGCCTTGGATATGACTATTATCGTAAACCTCTAGAAGACTAATATTAATATTAAGGGAAAATTTTTTAATTAAATCTTCAATTAAACTATCATTGCTTTGTGTTTCGTAAATTTTTTGAGTTAGAGCTAGTTTAGCATTTTTTTCAGCCAAAGCAGTTAAGCTTTTTTCTTCTTTTGACTTTGCCTCTCGTAAAATTATTTGCTTACCTTCTTTTTTTTGAAATGTTTTTTCTAAAAGGCCATTTTCAAATATATTGTTGTTGGTAATTATTAAAGATGGAATAGATTTATTCTCATAAAATTGAGATAAAAAGGAAGATAAAATATGTTCTAACTTTTCATCCGGATCATGTTTGGGAAAAAAGGCTTGGTTGCCCCAATTTTGCTTTGATCTAAAAAAAAAAACTTGAACGCAAGTTTTTCCTGAGTCTTTAAAAATACTTACTACATCGGCCTCATTCAAATTTGTTTGATTGATTTTTTGAGATGATTGTATCTGCGAAAGGGCTTTAATCTTATCTCTTGCAGAAGCAGCTTTTTCATAATCTAGCTCCTTGCTAGCCTCTTCCATTTCTTTAGAGAATGTTTCTTGAACTTTTCTTGATTTGCCTGATATGAAATTAACCGAATCTTCTACACTCTTTTTGTAATCTTTTTCGCTAATATGACCAACACATGGCGCGGAACATCTTTTTATTTGATGAAGAATACAAGGTCTTTCTCTGTTTTTAAAAACACTATCATCACAGACTCTAAGCATAAAAACTTTTTGTAAAATCTTTATAGTCCAATTGGCCGATCCAGTAGATGCGAATGGTCCAAAATAATGACCCTCTTTAGATTTTTTCCCTCTTAACTTTATGATTTGTGGCCATTTATCCTTATGATTTATAAAAATATACGGAAAAGATTTATCATCTCTAAGTAAAATATTAAAACGTGGCTTATGCTTCTTGATTAAATTTGCCTCAAGAAGCAAAGCTTCACTCTCGTTCGATGTCGTTGTTATTTCTAAGTACTTTGTTAGAGAAAGCATTCTTTCTGTTCTAATTGGTAAATTGTTATCGGAAGTGTAACTTTTAAGTCGATTAGGAATATTTTTAGCTTTACCTATATAGAGTATTTCTTTTTTTGCTCCAAGCATTCTGTAAACACCTGGGTTATTAGGAATTAACTTAACTTTTTCTTTAATAATATTTTTTCCAGACTCGAGGCTGCTAATCATTTTCTCTTTTTAATAATTTCAACACCTACGGAAGAGGTATTTTTAATAATTTCTGGCTTCTCAATTCTTAATTTAATTTTTATGATATTTTTGAACAGAAATAAGTTGGAAAAAATATCCTCTGCTAAAGTTTCAAGTAAGTTATAATGTTTTTTTTGAGTTATTGATTTTATTTTGTTAATAACACTTTCGTAATTAACAATACTATTCAGATCATTTTCAGCTGCTTTTAACAATGGATTGATGTCTATTTCAATATTGAATTTGATCTTTTGCTCTTTTTCTTTCTCAAAATCATGAATTCCGATTGAAGTATTAAAAACAAGATCTGTAATTATTACTTTTCTTTTATAAGAATATTCTTCTTTTTTTTGAAAATTGATAATTTTTATATTTTTTTTTTTCATTCTTTTACATTTATTATGTCTGGTGTTAGCCAAGCGATACTTTGACCGCTATCCACAGATATAATCTGACCAGTAATATTATCATTATTTATTAAAAATTGTACAGTTTTAGAAATATTTTCAGTTTTAACTTTTTTCATTAATAAAGTAGCTTGCCATTGTTTTTTAAAATGTTTTTCTGATTGTCTTTTGTTTTTAAGCGTAGGTCCAGGCGCAACACCATTCACCCTCACATTTGGAGCAAATTTCATGGCACTTACTTTTGTTAAAGTGCCAAGCCCTGTTTTACTTAATGTGTAGGAAAAAAAATGAGGAGTAAGTTTAAATATTCTTTGATCAATAATATTTATTATATTTCCTTTGTTTTTTTTAATATACTTATAAAAGTCTCTAGAAAGAATAGAAGGTGATTTTAAATTAATATTTATATGTTTATCAAATCCACTCTCGTTAAATTTTTCTATATTATCGTTTTCAAACAGAGAAGCATTATTTATTAAACAGTCTATCCCTCGCATAGCTTTATAAGCAAAAGGAATAATATTTTTTACCTCGGTACTTTTGTTAAGATCTGCTTTTATTAAGAATATTTCCGCGCCAAGATTTTCTAAATCTATTTTTAGTTTTTTAACTTCGACCGAGGATTTATTATAGTGTAATAAAATTTTTACATCATAATTAGCTAGCGACTTTGCTATAGCCGCACCAATTCTAGTAGCTGCACCTGTTATAATTATTTTTTTGGCTTCCATTTTTTTGCTGCTTTATTTACTTTTACCCCTGGCATACCCATTGTAGATCGCCCTTTAGGGTGTATTTTATTTTTTAAGTTATACTGGCTAATTTTAGGATTCAAATTAATTTCTAACTCACTAGCTTCGAGTTTTCTTATTTCATCTCTCATTCGTGCTGCTTCCTCAAATTCTAAATTAGCAGCAGCTTCTTTCATATCTTTATTGAGAGATTTTAAGTGTTTTTTTAAATTTCCTCCAATATTTGAAGATCCACTTAATTGCAGGTAATCTTTTTCATAAATAGAAGATAGAATATCTCCAATATCTTTCTTAATTGACTTTGCTGTAATATTATTTTTTTTATTGTAAGTAACTTGCATTGCTCTTCTTCTGTCAGTTTCACTAATTGCTTTTTCGATACTCTTAGTTTTTTTATCAGCATATAGAATAACTCTTCCATCAACGTTTCTTGCTGCCCTTCCAATTGTTTGAACTAAAGATGTTTCTGATCTTAGAAAACCTTCTTTATCTGCATCTAAGATTGCAACTAGGGCACACTCAGGAATATCAAGACCCTCTCTAAGTAAATTTATTCCAACAAGAATATCAAATACACCCATACGTAAATCTCTTATAATTTCTATTCTTTCAAGTGTGTCGATATCAGAGTGCATATACCTAACTTTCAGACCATTCTCGTGAAGATACTCTGTTAAATCTTCTGCCATTTTTTTTGTTAAAGTTGTTGCCAATACTCTGAATCCTTTACTTATAACTTTCGCAGCTTCGTGCATTAAATCATCTACCTGTGTTTTGGCAGGTTTAATTTCAACAGGAGGATCGATTAAACCTGTGGGCCTAATAATTTGATCAATGGTTTCATTGTTAGTTTGTTTTAACTCCCATGGACCAGGTGTTGCTGAAACAAAAACCGTCTGTGTCCTCATCGCATCCCATTCATCAAACTTTAATGGTCTATTATCCATACAGGACGGCAATCTAAATCCATATTCAGACAAAGTACTTTTTCTTGTACGATCACCCTTATACATGCCGTTTAGCTGAGGAACAGTGACATGACTTTCATCAACAAATAATATTGCATTATCTGGAAAATATTCAAATAGTGTAGGAGGGGGTTCGCCTGGTTTTCTGCCAGATAAATACCTAGAGTAATTTTCTATTCCATTACAAGTACCAGTCGCTTCAATCATTTCTAAATCAAATTTAGTTCTTTCCCTTAACCTTTGTGCCTCAAGTAGCTTGTTATTTTTTTCATGTACTTCTAAAGTTTTTTTAAGCTCTACTTTAATTTCTTTAATTGCCTGATCCATAGTAGGCTTCGGCGTGATATAGTGACTATTTGCATAAAGTTTAATTAATTCAAAATGGTTAAACGTGTCAGCAGTTAATGGGTCAAATTCTTCTATCTTATTTAATTTATTTAAATCAAAACTTAATCTCCAAGCTCTATCCTCTAGATGAGAAGGAAATATTTCTAAATTTTCACCTCTTACTCTAAAAGTTCCTCTGACAAAATTTTGGTCATTTCTTTTGTATTGTAGGGTGACAAACATTCTAATTAAATCTTCTCTGTTGTAATCATTGTTTTTTTTAAGAGTAAGTGTCATCTTGCTATATGCCTCAGGAGATCCCAATCCATAGATACACGAGACACTAGCCACTATGATCACATCATCCCTTTCTAACAAAGACCTGGTTGCTGAGTGACGCATTCTATCTATTTGCTCGTTTATCGAAGCTTCTTTCTCGATATAGGTATCGGATCTTGGAACATATGCTTCAGGAGTGTAGTAGTCATAATAAGACACAAAATACTCAACAGCATTTTCGGGGAAAAAGTTTTTAAACTCCCCATAAAGTTGGGCAGCTAAAGTTTTATTTGGAGCAAGTATTAAAGCAGGCCTATTTGTTGCTTCTATAATCTTTGCCATTGTAAAAGTTTTACCTGAACCTGTAACACCTAATAGCACCTGTTCACGTTTTTCTTTCTTTAGGTTTTCAAGTAGTTTTTTTATAGCTTGAGGCTGATCACCATCGGGTTGAAAATTGCTTTTAATCCTAAATTTAATTCCACCCTCAAGTTTTTTTTGAACTTGGCTGTTAGCAATTTCTAAATCGCCTATTTTTTCTTGATAAGTATTTTGCATTTTGTGTTAATAATAATTAATAAAAAACATTATAGAATTCAATGAGCATAGTTTCCAACAGTTTAAAACGTATAAAACCGTCGCCCACGTTAGCAGTTACCCAAAAAGCAAGAGAGCTAAAGGCAGCTGGTAAAGACATAATTAGTCTTGGAGCAGGTGAACCTGACTTTGACACTCCTAATAACATCAAACAAGCAGCTATAAAGGCCATAAATGAAGGAGATACCAAGTACACAGCGGTCGATGGAACGCCAGCTTTAAAAGATGCAATCGTTAAAAAATTTAAAAGAGAAAATAATTTAAACTATCTGGCCGACCAAATAACAGTAGGAGCAGGAGGAAAGCACGTAATTTACAACGCTATGGTAGCCACCCTAAATGAAGGAGATGAAGTTGTCATCCCAGCTCCTTACTGGGTTTCTTATCCTGATATAGTTTTATTAGCTGGGGGCACACCAGTGATTTTAGAATGTAATGAAAAACAAGGATTTAAGATTAACCCTTTAGAATTAGAAAAATTTATTACTAAAAAAACAAAATGGATAATATTAAATTCACCCTCAAATCCTACGGGATCGTGCTATTCAGAAAGTGATATTAGAGAAATTGCTAAAGTACTAATTAAACATCCTCACGTTCACATTTTAAGTGATGACATCTATGAACATGTAGCTTATGAGGGCTTTAAGTTTTTTACTATTGCTCAAATTGGTGAACTAAAAGAAAGGGTTCTAACAATGAACGGTGTTAGTAAAGCCTATTCAATGACAGGATGGAGAATAGGGTATGCAGCTGGTCCAAAAGAAATTATAAAAGCAATAGCTAAAATACAATCTCAATCAACAACCAATCCATCTTCAATTAGTCAAGCAGCTGCCGTTGAAGCACTAAATGGAACTCAAGATTTTATTAAAGATCGATCAACTTCTTTTCAAGAAAGAAGAGACTTTGTTGTTAAAGCATTAAATGACATAGATGGGATTGAATGTTTAAATCCAGATGGCGCATTTTATGTTTTCCCAAGCTGCAAAGGTTTAATAGGAAAAAAAGATAGCACAGGGAAAGAAATTATTAATGATACTGATTTTGTCCAATCTTTATTAGAGAATAGCGGTGTAGCAGTTGTTCAAGGTTCAGCATTTGGTTTAGAAGGTTTCTTTAGAATTTCTTACGCAACGTCAATGGAAAATCTTACGAAGGCTCTTGAAAAAATATCTATTTTTTGCAAAAGTTTAAGTCCAAAATTATAAAAATAAAGTACACTATATAAATCAGTGAGACAAAAATTTTTCAGCTTCTAAAGCGGACATACATCCCATGCCAGCAGCAGTGACAGCTTGTCTAAATATCTTGTCTTTAACATCACCAGCAGCAAATACACCAGAGATGTTAGTTTCTGTAGAGTCTGGTTTTGTAATTAAATATCCCTCTTTATCCATATTTAACTGATTTTTAAATAACGAAGTAGCTGGGTCATGTCCAATTGCAATAAACAAACCATCTACTTTAAGTTCAGTAATATCATTAGTTTTTAAATTTTTAATTTTAATTCCATTAACGCCTTTTGGGTCAGAAGTTCCTAAAACTTCTTCAACCGCACTATCCCAAATAATTTCTATTTTCTTGTTTGCTTTAAGTTTTTCCTGAAGTAGTTTCTCGGCTCTTAATTCATTTCTTCTATGAATAAGTTTAACTTTTGATGCAAACTTAGTTAAAAATATTGCTTCTTCAACCGCAGCATTACCACCACCTACTACCGCAACAACTTGTTCTTTGAAAAAAAAACCGTCACAAGTAGCACAAGCTGAAACACCAAAACCTCTAAATTTCTGTTCACTTTTTAAATTTAACCACCTAGCTTGAGCACCAGTTGAAATTATAAAACTATCCGCTGTATAAATTTGACCACTATCTCCTGTAGCCGTGAAAGGTTTTTTTGATAAATCTACTTTACTAATGTGGTCTTGTATCATTTCAGTACCTACTGCTTCTGCTTGACCTTTCATTTCATCCATAAGCCAAGGACCCTGAATAACTTTTGAATAGCCGGGGTAGTTTTCAACGTCTGTAGTAGTTGTTAGCTGGCCACCTGGTTGAGATCCATGAACTAGGATAGGCTTTAACATAGCCCTAGCAGCGTAAATAGCAGCGGTATACCCTGCAGGCCCAGATCCAAGAATTAACACTTTTGTATGTTTAGGTGATTTATTATTCATTCTATTAAAGATATATAGTAACTAATGTCAAAATTAAAAGCACTACTTTTAACGCAAGGAATGCATGGGATGATAAGTCAAGTTGAAGGTTTAGCTAAAGCTCTTAATTTGGATTATACACATCAAACTATAAAACTAAGAAAATTTTGGAATTATATACCACCTAAATTTACTCCAATTTCAGAAAACGTATTAAAAAAAAAATTTATTTGCAATGCTAAAGTAATTATTTCCTGTGGAAGAAAAAGTGTTATCCCATCGATAGCACTTAAGAAAAAGTTTGGAAAAGATATTCTAAACATTCATATACAAGACCCTAAAGTAGCATTAAATAATTTTGATTTTATCGTTGCCCCAGAACATGATGGAATGAAAGGAGAAAATGTTTTAACCAGCAAGGGTGCAATTCACTATTTAACAAATGATGAGCTAGACGACAATGAGAGTTATTTAAAATCTAGAATTAACAATCAAAAAAAAATAGTTGCTTTAATAATAGGTGGGCCGACCAAATACTATGACTATAGCGACAAAGCTATAGATAATATTTTTTCAAAAATTAAAAAAATTTTTCTAGATAATAACTACCAATTAATTGTGGTACCTTCAATGAGAACCCCACAAAAAATAATTGATAAAGCTAAAAATTATTTTGACGAAGATCAAATTATAATATCCAATGTCGATAAAAAAGCTTACCTTTGTTCATTAAAAAATGCTGATCATATTATTGTTACATGCGATTCTACTTCAATGATTTCAGAAGCTGCAATTACAGGAAAACCTATTTATGTAGCTCAAATCCCTACAATTAAAAGCAATAAAAGATTTATAATTTTTTTTAATTTATTTGACTCGCTAAATATAATAAAAGAATTAGGAAGTCCGGTTGAAAACTGGACTTATAATAAATTAAATGAATCTAGTAAAATAGCAAATCAGATAAGAAACAAAATTAAACTACATGACTTTTCTTAATATAATTCTAAATAATTCTAAAGAATACAACGACCCATTCAAACATTGGGAGTTAAACGAACCTTTATCAAAAGATGCAATTAATGAGACTATAAAAGCTGACATACCAAATCACAATGAACTTAAATTAGAGTATGACGGCACAAGAGCAATTGATGGCGGTACACCTGAGTTTAGAGAAGGCATTGTTGATGGTGGGAAAGCTGTAAAATTTAGATGTTTTATAACAAAAGAAAATACTCAAAAATTTCCAGCCTTAACTAAATTCATAAACGAGTTACAATCCAAAGAAACTCATTCAAAAATTTCTCAACTCATTAACAAAGATCTTTCTGAGTCTTATGTAAGAGTAGAAGTAATTTGTGATCGAAAAGGATTTTGGCTCAAACCACATTGTGATATTAAAGAAAAACTAGTGTCTTGTCTTTTATTCATTAATGAATTCAACGAATCTGAAAGTTTAGGTACTGATTTTTATAATGAAAAATTGGAAAAAGTTAAGACAGTTCCCTATAGAAATAATTATGGATATTTTTTCTCTAGCGGCCCGAATACTTGGCACGGTATGGAAAAGAAAGAAATAATTAAAGAAAGACGTTGCCTGCAAGTAAATTATGTTTCATTCAAGACAGACTGGCAAGTTAAAAGCTGATATAGCTAAATCTAACAAAGGAGTAATATGGCAACTTATGAATGTAGTAAATGTGGAATGTCAGTTAATGCGACTTGTGGAAAATGTAACTCACCATTAGTAAACGGCAGTCTAAAATTAGAAGATAGAAGTTCTGTTCAAATATCTGAGTGCCCAAATAAACATGGAAAAATAAAATCTCCATTATGTTGTGGACAGGATATGACATGTTCCGTTGGCTAAACGACGCAAAGAAGTAATTAGTTTGCAAAAAGTAACTTTAAATCTAGATAGTTCTATCTATTGTCGAATATAGGTGCTATTGTATTTCTTTTAGATACTGCCAAATAATTTATCACATCATTAATTAGGCAATAATTTTTTAGAAAACAACTTTAGAGAGAAATCATCATTTACGCACTCATGCGTGAAAAATGAATAAATTTTTCCATGATTATAAAAAATATAACAAAAGAAGAAATTTCAGCAATAGCTAAGATTTTACCATTAAGAAAAAACAATATTCTTCCAATTAAGAGCATCAAAACAATCGAAATAGTTATTGTTCCTAACTTTGGTGAAGTAAATTCTCACCAAGACAACGTAGGAATTATTCTTGAGGAAAAAAAAATTTTAAAGATTTTATCTAAACGTTACGAGAATGTTATAATCACTGAAATTAATTGTAAAAAAGATTTAAAAAAATTGGTAGCAAGAAAACCCGATCTTGTATTCTCTGGGGTTAAATATTTTTTTTTTGATAATAGAAAAATATGGCTCAATGACTATTTAGAAATTTTTGACATTTCATACATTGCCTCAAGTAAAGTGGCATTGGATAATGAAAGCAATAAAAATAGAGCTAAAAAACTTATACAAAAAGCTAAAATTAAAACAGCAGACTTTTTTATAACTAATCCTGGAGAATATTTAAATGAAACATTAATCCCTATAAAATTTCCTCTTTTTATAAAGCCAGTAACTGGCGGCGATAGCAGGGGCATAGACAAAAATTCAATTGTATTTAATTTTGAGAGTTTTGTAGCAAAAGTGCTAGACATTAAAGTTGAGCAAAATTCCCCCTCATTAGTAGAAACATATTTACCAGGAAGAGAATACAGTGTCGGTATTTTTGAAGACAGTATTGATAGAAGCCTAAGAGCTATGCCGATAGAGATCATAATTAAAAAAAATTTAGATGGTCATTGTATTCTTGATTTTGATATAAAAAAAAATGATGAAGAAAAAGTAATTCCTGTTACTGATATTAAAATTTTTAACAAACTTTCAAAACTAGCAAAAGATTCTTTCAAAGCTCTTGGTGGAAAATCTTTAGGTAGAATTGACATTAAAATGAATCATCTTGGTGTTCCTCATTTTATTGAAGCTAATCTTATGCCAGGTCTTCGAAAAGGTTATTTCTATAGATCTTGT
>Ga0307986_10002686_pt1 | contig 12646 bp, 6 predicted proteins | sample EllFjometageno82_FD_203170 | JGI IMG/M metagenome (GOLD analysis project Ga0307986, IMG submission 203170) | Marine microbial communities from Ellis Fjord, Antarctic Ocean - #82 | ecosystem: Environmental > Aquatic > Marine > Unclassified | place: Southern Ocean | collected 2014-10-09
GGTATTACTTGTAAAACTTTAATTTTTTTTAACATAATTAATATTATATATTAACAAATTAAATTTATAACCTGACATAAAAAATAATGAAAAAATTTAAATATCTTAAAATCTCTAAGACAAAAAAACTTAGATATATAGACAATTATTATAAAAAAAAATTATATGTAATTTTTCTGCCAGGTTTTATGTCTGATATTGATGGAAAAAAACCTCAAGCTTTTAAAAAATATGCTATTAAAAATAAATTAGGTTTTTTAGCTATAGAGTACTCTGGCCACGGCAAATCTTCAGGAGAGTTTACAAAAGGAAATATAAGTGAGTGGTCAATTGATGTCACAAAATCAATTAAGAAAATTGTCAAAAAAAATAATTTTATTTTAATTGGTTCAAGTATGGGCGCGTGGATCGCTTTAAATCAATTTAAGTATTTCAAAAAACAAATCAAAGGGTTTGTGGGCATTGGTTCTGCCCCTGAATTTCTAGAGAGATTAATGTGGAAACAATTTACAAAAAAAATAAAAAAAGAAATCAAACAAAAAGGTATAAGTATTATTAAGCATGGACAGTCAAAATTTAAGAAAAAACAAAATGAATACCCTGTTACATACCAGTTGATAAAAGATGGAAGAAAAAACAAAGTTTTGACAAAAAAAATTAATACTAAAATATACGTCACTATGATTCATGGGAAAAATGATGATCTAGTTCCAATATTATTTTCTAAAAAAGTTTTATCGATATTTACAGACGCTAAAAAAAAGCTAGTAGTAATTAAAAAAGGAGATCACAGTTTATCTGACAAAACCCCTTTAAAAAGTATAATTAAAGAATTAAATAGTATTGTTGAAGATGTAGTTTAACCCCTCAACATAAGTTGGGTATTTTAATTTGTAATTAAAAAATTCCTTCATTTTTTTATTGTTAACTTTTTTAGAGTCTTTGTAAAAATTTTTTACCATTTCACTTTCTATCGAAGACAATTCAACTACTTTTGGCTTCTTTATATTTAAGAGTTTAGACCCATATAAAATTAGTTCCTCATGTGATGTAGGTTTATCATCAGATATATTATAGATTTCTTTTGTTTTTAAATTCTTCAAAGATTTAAATAAAATATTTGCAATGTCCTCAACATGTATCCTAGAAAAAAACTGATTTTTTTTATCAATTATTTTTGAATTGCCGGATTTAAGCCTGGTTAAAATATTATTTTGATTGGAATAAATTCCTGACAACCTAAGTATTTGTAGCGGTAAGCTTTTTTTTTCTGCAATATCTAACCAAGACTTTTCTGCATTTAGCCTATCTATACCATTTGTTGATGTTGGTTTAGTGTCACTGTTTTCATCCACCCAATCTCCATTATGATTTCCATAAACACTGGTGGCGGATAAGTATGTAATCCACTTTATTTTGCTTTTTTTTAAATTATCTTGAAAATTTTTTATCACTATGTCTTCTCCTTTAACTGGAGCAATAGATACTAATATATGATCTGCTAATCTTAAATTCTCTATTAATTGCGCATCGAAAGAACATTCGGAAAACTGAAGGCTTTGATAGTTTAAACTGTCAAAGTTTTTTTTTTCAGATTTTTCTCTAGAAGTTACGGTTAAGTTTATTTTAAAATTCTCTGAGTAAATTTTTTTTATAAAAGTTTTTGCCACCTGCCCAAATCCAAAACAAATAATATTTACTGTTTCCATTTAACTAACTTTTTTAATATCTGGCTTTAAAGTAATGGGATTATCTAGCTTATCAAGCATTTCCATTGGACATACTTGTTTGAAGTTTGGTAATTCTTTTTCATAGTTGTCTAAAATTATTTTAGTGATTTTTGAATTTGTTTCTTTTAAAAAATCTTCAAGATTATTTTTTAAAAATTTTTTCCAATACTCTGTTTCGACATGCTGCCAGATAACTGATGCTGGATTAACAAAATTTTCAAAATTATTTTGTGGATCATAAATAAAAGCCATTCCACCCGTCATGCCAGCTCCAAAATTATCTCCTACTGCACCAAGAATGATTATATTTCCTCCAGTCATATACTCACATCCATGTGCGCCACATCCCTCTACTACTGCAAGACTGCCCGAGTTTCTGACTGCAAATCTTTCACCCGCTTGGCCAGAAGCATATAGTTTTCCTGCTGTTGCACCGTATAAAACTGTGTTTCCTATAATTACATTTTCATTAGAAATTAAATTACTTTTACTGGCGGTTCTTACAATTATTTTTCCACCTGAAAGACTTTTACCAACGTAATCGTTTGAGTCTCCTTCAACTATTAACTTTAGCCCCTTAATTAAAAAAGCCCCTAATGACTGTCCTGCACTTCCTTTAAGTTTAATAGTAATTGAGTCTTCATTTAATTTATTGTTACCATAAGTCTTGTACAAATAATGCGAAAGTTTAGTTCCTACTGATCTATGGGTATTTTCAATGTTATATTCAAAATTAAACTTATCTTTATTATTTATTTTTTCCCTGATATCTAACCAAATTTTTTCGTCTAATGTGTCGGGTACTTTGTTAATTTGGTTATCTTTACAGTATCTCGGATTGTCTCCTGGATCAGCTTGAACAAGAAGGGGGTTAAGATCTAAATCATCTAGATTTGATGAGCCTTTATTTACTTGTGTTAAAAGATCAGTTCTTCCAATAATTTCATTAATAGATTTATATCCCAACGATGCAAGAATTTCTCTAACTTCTGTTGCGACAAAAGTAAAAAAATTTACAACTTTGTCTGGTGTGCCATTAAATTTTTCTCTTAACGATTTATCCTGGCTACAAACTCCGACCGGACAGGTGTTTGAGTGGCACTGTCTGACCAAAATGCAGCCCATTGCGACTAGAGACGAAGTACCCATTCCATATTCTTCAGCACCCATCATGGCAGCCATAACTATATCTTTCCCTGTTTTAAGTCCTCCATCGGTTCTCAAAGTTACTTTGTGTCTTAAATTGTTAAGCGTTAAAATTTGATTGACTTCTGTTAAACCCATCTCCCAAGGAATGCCGGCATACTTTATGCTTGTTTGTGGACTGGCACCAGTACCTCCTGAGTGACCTGAAATTAAAATTACATCTGCCTTGGCTTTAGCCACACCTGCAGCTATTGTACCTATTCCAGTAGATGCGACTAATTTTACTCCAATACGGGCTCCTGGATTTATTTGTTTTAAATCATAAATTAGTTGAGCTAAGTCCTCAATTGAATAAATGTCATGATGTGGTGGTGGAGAAATTAAGGTCACACCGGGTGTAGAGTGTCTTAACCTAGCTATTTCATCGGTGACTTTAAACCCTGGCAACTGCCCTCCTTCACCGGGCTTTGCACCTTGCGCCATTTTTATTTCAATCTCATTACAATTATTAATATAATCAATTGTTACGCCAAATCTTGCTGAGGCTATTTGTTTTATTCTTGAATTAGCCGAATCACCATTTGACAGCTTAACGAAACGTTTTGCGTCTTCTCCCCCTTCTCCGCTGCAAGAAGCTCCCTTTATTCTGTTCATTCCAATAGCTAGAGTCTCGTGAGCTTCTGCTGATAACGCACCGTGAGACATGCTTCCACTCCCAAATCTTTTTAAGATCTTAGATAATGGTTCTACTTCAGCAATACTTATAGGATCTTTTTTTTCTTTAAACTCTAATAGATCTCTTAAACTAATAGGAGGTAAGTCATGAATACCTTTTGAATATTTTTTGTAATTATCGTAAGAATTTGTACCGACGGCATGTTGTAGTATGTGAATTAGGTTTCCTTGAAACTGATGTTGCTCCCCAGTTTTTCTATACCTATAGATACCTCCGATTGGCAAGGTAATAATATTATTTGAAATAAAATTTTGATAGTGCTCTTTAATTTTTTTTTCTATTCCACCTATGCCGATGCCAGATATTCTTGAGCTCATGCCAGGAAAATAGTCTGACACAATAGCTCTGCTCAGCCCCACGGCTTCAAAATTACATCCTCCTCTATAAGAACTAATCACGGAGATGCCCATCTTAGACATAATTTTTAATAAACCATCGTCTATAGATTTTTTAAATTTAGAAACGCAATTTTCAAAGTCAAAATTACTAAATAATTTTTTTTCAAATCTTTGATAAATACTATCAATCGCTAAATATGGATTGATTGTAGTGGCACCAACGCCAATCAACACTGCAAATGAATGTGTGTCTAAGACATCGGAGCTTTCAACATTTATTGAGCAATATCCCCTTAAACCTAATCTTACTAAATGTGAGTGAACTGCGCCAACTACTAAAACCGAAGGTATGCTTGCATGTAACGCTCTAATTTTTTTATCTGTTAGTATCAGATTATTACTTCCTTCACGTACTGCAATTTCTGCTTCTTCTTTTATTTTCTCTATTCTCTCTTTTAGTGATGAATTAATGTTAAAAGTACAATCTAATATTCTAATTTTTTTTTTAAATAAACTTTTAAACTTTTTAAATTGAGAGTTGGTTAAAATTGGGCTTTCTAAAACATAAATATTTTCTTCGGTTAGATTGTCGAAATCTAGGATATTACCTAAATTTCCAAATCTAGTTTTGAGACTCATTACTTTATTTTCTCTTAGAGAATCTATTGGAGGATTAGTTACTTGACTAAAATTTTGTCTAAAATAATGAGAAATTGGTCGATAATAGTTAGATAAAACTGCTGCAGGTGTATCATCTCCCATTGAGCCTATTGCTTCCTTACCGTCTTCTGCCATTGGGTGAAGAATAAGTTCTAAATCTTCTACGCTAAGACCAGATAAATATTGTCTTTTTTTTAATTCTTCAGACGTAAATTCTGGTTTTTCTTTTTCTGTAAAAATTTTTTTATCTAGATCTATTATTTGCTTATTATACTTCTTGTAGTCATTAGCTATATAGTCTTTAATTTCTTTGTCGTGGTATAACTTTCCAAGTTTTAAATCTATTGCAATGATTTGTCCTGGTCCTAATTTACCTTTTGAAATAATTTTTTCTTCAGGTAATTTTATCATTCCAGATTCGGAGCCAGCATAGAATAGGTTGTCTGAAGTTATAGCGTATCTTAAGGGTCGTAGACCATTTCTGTCTGTCGCTGCTAGAACCCATTTTGCGTCTGTTGCACAAATTGCTGCCGGGCCGTCCCAGGGCTCTATAGAACTATTTAAAAAATTAAATAAATCTTGATGATTTTTTGGAACTGTTTTGCTTCTTTTGGACCAGGCATCCGGAATCATCATAAGCTTGATCAGAGGTGCTAATTTACCAGAGTGTGTTAGCAACTCAAAAACATTATCTAAAGCTCCTGAGTCAGAACCTCCTGCGGTGATAACTGGTTTTAAATCCTCAACATTCTTAAATAGTGAACTTGACATATCTTGTTCGTGAATTTTCATCCAATTTATATTTCCTTTAACGGTATTAATTTCTCCGTTATGAGCTAGAGTTCTAAATGGTTGTGCGAGATCCCAACTAGGAAAAGTATTTGTGGAGTATCTTTGGTGGAAGATAGCAAATCTTGATGTAAACTTTGAATCTTTTAAGTCTGGATAAAAATCAGCGAGAGCCTCCGCTAAAAACATACCTTTGTAAACAATAGACCTTGAGCTAAAAGAGCAAATATAAAATTCTTTTAGCTGATTTGCCCTTGCTATTCTTTCTATTTTTTTTCTGGTAACAAATAATTCTCTTTCCAGATCATTGGTTTTTAATTCTTTATTTTTTTTAAATAATACTTGTGCAATTTCTGGTCTATTTTGATCTGCAGTTTTTCCTAAAACTTTTGGGTTAACTGGCACCTGTCTCCACCCATATATAGAAAAGTTTTCTTGTAACAAAACTGATTCTATAATTTCTCTACATTTTTCTTGGCTTGAATAATTATTTTTGGGAAGAAAAACCATCCCTACACATATTCTTTTAGTTGCGTCATGCTTATGCCCGGTTGATAATATTTTTTCTTTAAAAAAGTCAGGTGAAATTTCAAGTTGCATGCCAGCACCATCACCTGATCTGCCATCAGCATCTACCGCTCCTCTGTGCCAAACAGCTTTCAGTGCTTCAATTCCATATTCAACTATTTTTCTCGATTTTTTCCCATCTGTAGTGGCTATTAATCCAACCCCGCAAGCATCATGTTCAGTGCTAGGATCGTAAGCCAAATTATCCTGTAATATTTTTTTATTTTTTAAATATTTTAAATAATCACTCATAATTATGCAGCTTTTACTTTGTCTTTTTGAATGTTTTTTTCTTTCAAGTATTTTTGAATTTGTAGAGCAGCATCTCTACCATCTTTAATTGCCCAAACTACTAATGAAGCACCTCTAACAATGTCTCCTGCTGCAAAAATTCCATCAATATTAGTTTGCATGGTACTTAAATCTATTTTTATTGTTCCCCATCTAGAGACTGATAGTTCTTTCGCTGAAAATAATTCTGGAAGGTTTTCAGGTTCAAAACCTAAAGACTTAATTACAATATCAGCTTTAATACTAAACTCCGAGTTTTCTTGAATTTCAGGTTTCCTTCTTCCCGACGAGTCTGCTGATCCAAGTATCATTTTATTAACCTGAACTTCTCCAACTTGTTTATTTCCAATAAATTTTTTTGGTCCTGATAACCAAATAAATTCAACACCTTCTTCTATAGCGTTGGCAACTTCTCTTGCAGAACCGGGCATATTTTCTCTGTCTCTTCTGTAGAGACATTTGACTGATTTTGCTTTTTGACGAGTTGCCGTTCTAACACAATCCATAGCTGTGTCTCCACCACCAATTACAACTACATCTTTGTTTTTGGCATCTAACGTACCATTATCAAAAAGTTCAACTTTATCTCCTAGCCCTTTTCTATTTGACGCTGTTAAAAAATCCATAGCTGGGAAAATATTTTCTAGGTTGCTTCCTGGGATTTCTATTTCTCTAGGCTTGTAGACACCAGTTGCAATTAAGATAGCATCATGATCTGCTTTTAACATATCTAAGCTTTTATTCTTACCGACCTCAAAATTTTGAACAAATTTAATTCCGCTTTGTTTTAAAAGTTTTGTTCTTCTCTCAACAACAAATTTTTCTAATTTGAAATTTGGTATTCCATATATTAATAAACCACCTGGTCTGTCGTATCTGTCATAAACTGTAACTTGAAATCCTTTTTTTCTTAACTCATCTGCACAGGCTAGTCCTGCCGGCCCTGCACCTATAATTCCTATGGACTGCTTTAATTCTTTCTGTACTTTTATTGGTTTGACCCAATTTTTTTCCCAGGCTGTGTCTGTAATGTATTTTTCGATAGAACCTATTGTTACAGTTCCGTGACCAGATTGCTCTATCACACAGTTACCTTCACAAAGTCTATCCTGCGGGCATATCCTGCCGCAAACTTCTGGCATATTGTTTGTGCTTTGTGAAAGCTCATAAGCATCCCTGATTCTTCCTTCTGCTGTTAATTTTAACCAATCTGGAATATTGTTGTGAAGCGGGCAGTGTATTTGACAAAAAGGTACCCCACACTGTGAACACCTGCTTGATTGCTCCTCTGCTTTCTCGGTTATATAATCTTTGTAAATTTCATGAAAATCTTTTTTTCTTTCCTTCTCACTCCTTTTAACTGGTGTGGCTTGGTTTAGATTCGTAAATTGTAGCATTTTTTTTGTCATCAATTTTATTAACTTACTTAATAAATTATAGTTTGAAAGTTTAAATAGGTAATTAATATTGACCTATATATAGATAAAACACAATTTTTATCATGTTTTTTTTGCATAGCAAATATGCATATCAATAAAATTTAAAAGGATTTATATAATGCAGTTAATGCACGAAATACTAATTTTATCAATAATTCAAGGTGTTACAGAATTTCTACCAGTGAGCTCTTCTGCACATTTAATTTTTTTTTCTAAATATTTTAATTTTACTAATTCAAACATTACTCTAGATATAAGCTTTCACATAGGTTCTTTGTTAGCTATAATTTTTTATTTCAAAAAAGACCTCTTAGATTTCGTTAATAATAAAATTTTATTTTTTAAGATATTAATTAGCTCTATACCTGTAATGGTTTTTGGAGTTTTATTAATTAAATTTCATTTAATGGATTACTTGAGAAACTATAAAATAATTGGTTGGACAACAATTATCTTTGGTGTGCTTCTTTATTTTAGTGATTTAATAAAAGTAAAAAAAACGATCAATAAAGATTTTAAATTAAGTACTGCATTTTACATAGGTATTTTTCAAATTTTATCTTTAATACCTGGGGTAAGTAGATCTGGCATAACTATTACTGGTGCTAGATTTTTAAATTTTGACAGAGTAGATTCTGCTAAAATTTCTTTTTTAATCTCAATACCAACTTTAGCTGCTGCAACTATTTACAATTTACAAAGTTTAATTATAGAAAAAAATTTTGACGTTTCCCTAATAAATTTTATAGGTATTAGTCTGTCGTTTATTTTTTCCTATATTACCATAAAGTTTTTTCTACGGTTTCTTAAAAAATTTAGTTTACTATCTTTTGTAATTTACAGAGTAATTTTTGGTTCTTTAATACTTTTCTATGCTTACTGAAATAAAAAAAATTAATCAGGATAATTTAATTAATTTTTTAATATCCCTTATTCCTTTAACAATAATAGTCGGCAATTCAGCCGTTAACATGAATATTATTTTAATATGTTTGCTTGGATTAAATATTTATGGATTAAAAATATTTAAATTGGAAAAAAAAATATATCAATATCTGATATATACCTTTTTTTTCTATTTAATTTTAATTACTTTAGTCAAAAACCTCCCAGAATTAGCAACAAATGATTTATATAAAGATCATATAATTAAGTCTTTTTTCTTTTTAAGATTCTTAATATTATTTTTAGTTATCAATAAGCTTATTGAAAAAAATAATTTAAATATAAATCTTTTTTTTATCTCATGTTCTTTTTTTTCCTTTATTTTATGTGTTGATATTATAGTACAAGTAATTTTCGGTACTGATTTAATTGGCAACCCTATAACCAAGTTTAGGCCCTCTGGTTTCTTTGGTTCCGAACATATTGCTGGGGGTTATATTCAAAAATTTTCTTTATTTTTTATTGCCTTAATAACTTTATTTTTTTTAAATCTTAAAAATTATAAAACTAGCTTTTTTGCTATAATTTCTTTTTTATTTTTTTTAGTTATTATAATTTTAACTGCTAATAGAATGTCTGCATTAATTTACTTGTTTTCTGGAGGATTATTTTTACTTACTGAAAAAAAAATTAAATCGATTTTTCTTCTATTTATTTTTTTTTTTATTTTAATATTTCTTTCTTTTAAATTGGATTCTCCAAAATACGGCAAAGTTGAGGGCTCGGTTGATCCTTATCATTATAGGCTGAATATACAGATTAAAGAATTTTACCTCAACTCAATAGACCTTGCTTCAAAAGTACCAGAACTATTTTATTTTAATTCACTTAGTAATGAAGAAATAAAAAAAATGAGCAGCACTGGATATTTAATTACTTTTAATTCTGGGGCCCAGGTTTGGAAAAAAAATAAAATATTTGGGGGTGGCTTAAAATCTTTTAGGTTAAATTGCAGATATGGAAATAATCAAACGTGTAATACTCATCCACATAATTATGTACTAGAGATATTAGTTGATACTGGTGTTGTAGGCTTAGCTTTAATTTATTTAATTGTTGTCTTTTCTATTTTAGATTTTATTAAATTTAATAAGCGAAATCTAAGTTTAATATCTAGAATTACAATCTTACCTTTTTTCCTTATAATTTTTTTCGAGTTTTTTCCTGTCAGAAGCACAGGAAGTTTTTTTACAACTTCTAATGCAACAGTTATATTTTTTATGCTGGCAGCTTTAATAAATATTTCTAAATTAAATCTATCCAAAAAATTTAAACATCAAAGTAAAAACAATTAAAACGACAATTAATTATAATAAAAAATATTGCTGATTTTTTTAAAGACGTATTTTGTTATTTAAATAATTCACAATTTCAACATACTCTTGGTGCGCCTGCTAGGATTTGAACCTAGAACCTCCTGGTCCGTAGCCAAGCACTCTATCCAGTTGAGCTACAGGCGCAATAAAGTTTTTAAAGTTTACTCTATCAAAATTTTGATTTTCGAAACATCTTAAGTAATTCAAAATAATGAATATAAAAATTAAATTCTATAAATTAATTTAATTATGCTAATAAATAGTGTTTTTAAATACTCTGACCTTTAAATCTCCAGTTTACAGGCTTTTTTTAGTTTTTTAATGGTTTATAAATAAGTCTATATTTTATATGTTTCGTTAAATTTATGGTTCAAAATATAACTGTTCCTGACATTGGAGACTTTGATAGCGTTGAAGTTATAGAAGTCTTAGTTAAGGTTGGTGATAAAATTAATAAAGACGACCCTATTGTTACTCTAGAAAGTGACAAATCAAGTGTTGAAGTTCCTTCCACGTTTGCTGGTAAAATTATTGAACTTAATATTAAAGTTGGGGATAAAGTTTCTAAAGGTAGTTTGCTTGCTAAGCTAGAAAATGAATCATCCAGCGCACAAAAGACACAGGAAATTAAGAAAGATGAACCTCCTACTGAAGAGAAGACTATTAATAAAAAAAATTTAAATAATAATACAGTAAAAAATATAAAAAAAATTATTACCCAATCTTCTTCTGTGGATGACATTGACCCACTTGAAACGAGGGAATGGATAGAATCTTTAAATGCCGTCATAGAAAATGACGGACCTTCAAGAGCTAGTTATCTTTTAAATAAAGTTGTATCTGAGGCGTATACCGCCGGGCTTGTTTTACCTGACACTAGAACAACGCCTTACATAAATACTATTCCTACTGAATTAGAAGTTAAGTCGCCAGGAGATCAAAACATTGAAAAAAAAATACGTGCTTATATTAGATGGAATGCAGCTGCTATGGTTGTTAGGGCAAATAAAATTAGCAGTGAACTTGGAGGCCACATTGGAACATTTGCATCAGCTGCAACTTTATATGATGTAGGTATGAATCATTTTTGGAGAGCAAAAAATAAAGATTTTGGCGGAGATTTGATTTATTTTCAAGGTCATTCTGCTCCTGGTATGTATGCTCGAGCATTTCTGGAAGGTAGACTTTCGGAGAAACAATTAAACAGGTTTAGGCAAGAAGTTGATTCTGGAGGTCTTTCTTCTTACCCTCATCCTTGGCTTATGCCAAAATTCTGGCAGTTCCCAACTGTATCGATGGGGCTTGGACCTATTATGGCAATCTATCAAGCTAGATTTTTGAAATACTTAATTAATAGAGGTTTGTTAAAAGATGAAGGTAGAAAAATTTGGGTTTTTCTAGGTGATGGTGAAACAGATGAACCAGAGTCATTAGGTGCTATTAGTTTAGCGGCTAGAGAAAAATTAGATAATTTAATTTTTGTGGTTAATTGTAACCTGCAAAGACTTGATGGCCCTGTAAGAGGAAATGGAAAAATTATTCAAGAACTAGAAGGTAGTTTTAGGGGGGCTGGATGGAATGTCTTGAAAGTCATATGGGGCTCTTATTGGGATCCTCTTTTAAAAGCTGACAAAACTGGACTACTAATGAAACGGATGAATGAAGTTGTGGATGGAGAATACCAAGCAATGAAGGCTAAAGGTGGAGCCTATGTAAGAGAAAAATTTTTTGGTAAATACCCTGAATTGAAAGAGCTAGTTTCTTCTATGACTGATAATGATATATGGAAACTAAATAGAGGTGGTCACGATCCACACAAAGTTTATGCGGCTTACCATGCTGCGGTGCAAAATGTAGGTACACCAACTGTAATTATTGCTAAAACTGTTAAAGGCTATGGAATGGGTAAATCTGGCGAAAGCATAAACACAACACATCAACAAAAAAAATTAGATGAGCAAGATTTACTTTATTACAGAGATCGTTTTAACGTTCCTCTGACTGATGAACAGGTAAAAAATATTGAGTATTACAAACCTGCTGAAAACTCTGAAGAAATAAAATATTTAAAAGAAAGAAGGAAAGAACTTGGTGGATTTATTCCTGAAAGATCCTCTCTTTCAAAACCTATCAAAGCCCCACCTAAAGATATTTTTGAAAGTTTTATGAAATCTACTGGTGAAAAAGAAATGTCTACAACGATGGCTCTTGTACGTATGCTAACTAACCTTCTTAGAGACAAAAATGTTGCACCTAGATTAGTTCCAATTATTCCAGATGAAGCAAGAACTTTTGGTATGGAAGGGTTTTTTAGAAAAATAGGAATTTATGCACATGAAGGACAAAAATATGAACCGGAAGATTCTGAACAATTAAGCTCGTATAAAGAGACAAAAAGTGGCCAAGTATTAGAAGAGGGTATTACAGAAGCTGGGGCCATGTCCTCTTGGATTGCGGCAGCAACTGCTTACACTAATCACGATATAGAGATGATTCCGGTATATATTTTTTATTCAATGTTTGGATTTCAAAGAGTCGGTGATTTTGCCTGGGCAGCAGGAGACGCACAAGCTAGAGGTTTTTTAATAGGGGCAACAGCCGGAAGAACAACGCTTGCTGGGGAAGGGTTACAACATCAGGATGGACATAGCCATATTTTAGCATCTATGATACCAAATTGTGTTTCCTA
>Ga0307986_10002687_pt1 | contig 12641 bp, 11 predicted proteins | sample EllFjometageno82_FD_203170 | JGI IMG/M metagenome (GOLD analysis project Ga0307986, IMG submission 203170) | Marine microbial communities from Ellis Fjord, Antarctic Ocean - #82 | ecosystem: Environmental > Aquatic > Marine > Unclassified | place: Southern Ocean | collected 2014-10-09
AGTTGGTTTTCATTTACGTTAAAATTCGAACTAAACTTGCCTTTAACTTCCATATCTTTAAGATTTTGCAGGTCGACCGATCCATTTGAAATTGAAATACCTTGGTAATTACCCTTAATAGAGTTAATTAATGTTAGGTTCTTATCTATTTTAAAATTGAAACTTACACCTTCTATTGTAACATTATTTCCTAATTTAGTGCTGATATTTTTAACTATACCGTTGGTATGATAGTCAGTAATTTTAAAATCATCGCCCACTTTTAGATCAAAAAAAATTTTTTCTATTTCTCCTCCCTCTATATTATTTAGTAGATAAGTTTTAAAATTTGATGGCTTAATACGTACTGCGATTTTTTTTATATTTTTAATCTCAAATTTTTTAATTAAAAGAACTACTCGGCTTACTTCTTTTTTTGTGTTTAAAATCTTACTTAACTTTGAATAAATTTTAACTTCTGTTATAGGAATTTTTATATCTTGGTATGAAATTCTTGGCTCATAGGTTGATAAAAATAGTTGAAATATTTTTAAATCTAATTTAATTTTAATCTTTTCTAGTTTAAGTTTAATTTCTGGGTCTTTGTTTTCAATTTCTTTAATAATTAAACTGTTAAATTTTGATGTTTCTAGACCAATAGTCGATAGTAAAAAAATTGATAAAGTAGATAAAAAAATAAATATAAAAAAAATTGAGTAAAAAAATTTTTTCATTTTGATCTAAATAAATTTCCTTCAATGAATTGATCTAAATTTCCATCTAATACGTCGTCAGGATTTGTACTTTCAATTTTAGACCTTAAATCCTTCACTAACTGGTAGGGCTGTAAAATATATGAGCGTATTTGATGCCCCCACCCAATATCAGTTTTCGAACTTATATTTTTTTGTTCTTGTTCTTCTCTTTTTTGTGTTTCATGTTCGTAAAGTCTCGCTCTCAACATTTTATAGCAAGTTTCTTTATTTTTATGTTGTGATCTTTGATTTTGACACTGTACAACAATTTTAGATGGAAGATGTGTAATTCTCACAGCGCTGTCTGTAACATTAACGTGTTGGCCGCCAGCTCCGCTCGATCTGTAAGTATCAATTCTTAAATCTTTTTCATCAATAGTTACATCAATTGCTTCATCTATTGAAGGGTAAACCCAAACACTAGCGAAACTTGTGTGTCTTCTTGCGCCACTATCGAAAGGTGATATCCGTACTAGTCTGTGCACACCAGATTCATTTTTCATTAATCCGTACAAATATTCACCTGTCACTTTAAGTGTTGAGGATTTAATGCCTGCCTCATCTCCTTTATGCTCACTTATTATTTCACATTTAAATAATTTTTTATCAAACCATTTTAAATACATTCTCCTTAACATTGCGGCCCAATCTTGACTTTCAGTACCACCAGCACCAGCATGTATTTCTAAATAAATATCCAATGAATCATTTTCCCCCGAAAGAAAACAACTAGTTTCAGTTTTTTTTATTTTTTTAATTATCTCATTAATACTTGATAAACAATCTGAAGTGATCTCGTTGTTCGATTCTTCTACTGCAAGATTGTAAATATCTTTGAGATTATCTAAATCATTTGTGGAATTATTGAACATTTTAAGCAATAGATCTATATGTTTTTTTTCTTTGACAACTTTTTTAACTTTATTGTTGTCTTTCCAAAAATCTTTATTCGCTATTGTGGAGTTTAATTCTTCTAATTTAGACTGAATTTTATTATCTTCAAAGATACTCCCGAATATTTTTTAATGCTTTTTCAGCTAAATTTATTTTAGTATCTATTATTTCCATTAGTAAAATTGTCTAAATTTAATTAGACTATCATAGTTGGTATTGTTACTTAAATTATTATTCTCTATATTGTTAATATCACTTAATTTAAATGCTTCAACTATAGAATTTGAATTACTAAAACTTTCTTTTTTGCCAGTATTATAATTTACAGCTGCAAAAAATATTTCTTCTGGCACTAAAAAAGGTTTAAAATCATCTTTATATAAAGCTTGTTTTATGAAGCTTTTAAATATGGGTAATGCAGCTTTTGCTCCAGTTTCATACCTACCGAGAGATTTTGGTTTATCAAATCCTATATAAACTCCTATTACTAGATTAGATGTAGATCCTATAAACCAAGCATCATAATTATCATTTGTTGTACCTGTTTTGCCAGCCAGAGAAACTTTAAGATCTTTAAGTCTCTTTCCTGTGCCTCTTTGAATTGTTCCTTCTAGCATTGATAAAATTTGGTAAGCAGTTTCTTTGCTTAATACTTGTTGGTAGTTATCTTTAATAGTAGGGATCAAGTTTTCAGATTTTGAAAATCTATCACATCCATTACATTCTCTGTTATCAGAATTAAAAATGGTCTTCCCCCTTCTGTCTTGAATTCTTTCAATCAAAATAGGTTTTATTTTTTTTCCTCCATTAACAAAAGTTGCATACGCGTTGGTGATATTAAGTAAGGTTGTCTCGGCCGAACCTAAGGAAACTGATAAAAGTTCAGGTATTTCGTTGTAGATATTTAAAGCTTGAGATAACTGTAAAATTTTTGTCAAACCAATCTCTTGAGCTATCCTAACTGTCATCAAATTTCTAGAGTACTCAATACCTTTTCTTAATGTGGTTGGGCCATAAAATTCTTTTCCATAATTTTCTGGCTTCCAATTTTTTAAACCAACGCCTTGTTCGGCAATAAATGGGGCGTCTAGTATTATAGAATTAGGAGAAAAATTATTTTCTAGAGCTGCAGCATAAACAAATGGTTTGAATGCAGAACCAGGCTGTCTCTTTGCTTGTGTTACTCTATTAAATTCACTTGATTCAAAACTAAACCCTCCAACTAAAGCTTTTACTTTACCGTTGTGTGGGTCAAGTGCTACAATAGCACCATTAACTTTCGGATACTGTTTAAGCTCCCACTTTCCTTTTAGGTTTTTATTTACAAAAACGATGTCATTAATTTTAAAAGAATCATAAATTGTTTTTTTAATTGCCCATTTTAAATTGGTTTTTTGTATTATTCCTTTCTCTCCTTCGTCTACAGTCTTAAATATAATTTCTGATTCTTGTACATTTGTTATTTCAGCAAATTTCCACCCTAAACTAGTGTCAATTTTTTTTTTCTTTAATTCCTTCTTCCAGTTTTTTTTAATTTTAGTATTTAATACTGGACCTCTCCAGCCATGTCTTTTATCATAAGATTCGATACCCAACCTTAGAGCATGTAAAGCATGTAGTTGGTAGTCAACATCTAGTGATGATTTTATGGAGAGACCTTCAGCGTACAATTTATCAAAACCATAGTTTTCTTTAATGATTCTTCTAACTTCTTCTGTGTAATAATTAGCTTCTTTAAGTAATTTGATTTTTCTTTTTTTTAAATTAATTTCTTCTTTTGTGTATTCTATTAACTCATTTCTACTAATAAAATTATTGTCACTTAAATTTTTCAAAACTAAATTTCTTCTTACTTTTGCTTCTGCATAATATTTAAATGGATTATATTTACTTGGTGCTTTGGGTAGTGCGGCTAATAAAGCTGATTCTGAATAACTTAATTCTTTAATAGATTTATCAAAATATTCTAGACTGGCGGCTGCTATACCATATGTGCCTTCTCCAAGATAAATTTGATTTAGGTATAGCTCTAAAATTTTTTCTTTTGTGTAAGCTTTTTCAATTCTAAAAGCTAAAATTGCTTCTTTTATTTTTCTTTTTATAGAAACTTCATTTGTTAATAAAAAGTTTTTGGCAACTTGTTGTGTAATTGTAGAAGCACCTTCTAATCTTTTGTTGTTAACTATGTTTTTAAAATTATTTAATACAGCTCTAACTATTCCTTTTGGATCAATACCTGGATGGTTAAAAAAATTCTTATCTTCTGCAGATATAAAAGAGTTTATTACTTGTCTTGGAATTGAATCGTAAGGTATAAATAATCTTTTTTCAATCGCGTATTCAGCAATCAGGGTTCCGTTGCCTGCGTAAACTCGACTAGAAACTGGTGGTTCATAACTTTCTAATTTTTTGTAATCGGGAAGACCAGAGGAAAAATACCACAAAGCTGAAAATGCAACAAAGAATATAGATAAAATGACAACAATAACTGCTTTAATTAAAAAATTAAAATGACCAAACATGAATATAACCAACTAAAACTTAAATTTTGGCTATCTTATGGCACATGATAGCTCTCATAATTAATGAAAATAGTTTAAAAATTTTGTATAGTATTTTTCAATGAAAATTTTTAAACAAAATTCATCAAATTTAATCACAAAAGGAATCCTTTTAAAATGGAAAAAAATTTATACATCGATGCATCGCATCCGGACGAAACTAGAATTGTTCTCAAATCAGATAGTGGAATTGAAGAATATGAATACGAAGATAAGAACAAACTAAACTTCAAAAACAATATTTACCTAGGTACGGTGAGTAGAGTTGAGCCTTCTTTGCAGGCTGCATTTATTAACTTTGGTAGAATTAAGCATGGCTTTCTAGCTTTTAACGATATTCAATCAGATTATTATCAAATACCAACTGAAGATAAAGAGAAACTTCAAGAGGTCGAAGAAAAAATAAGAGAAGATTTAAAAAACAAAAACTTGGATGAGCTAAGTAACGAACTTAAATCTGAAAATGATAATCCAAATAAAAAAAATACAGAGGACCAAATACAAGAAAATGATGGTCAGGCAGAAGAGAAAAAGCAAGATACAAATGTAAGAGAAAAACTAAATAGTTCTTATGGAGTTAAGAGGTACAAGATACAAGAAGTTATCAAACCTGGACAAGTTATTTTAATTCAAGTTATAAAAGAAGAAAGAGGAAATAAAGGAGCTGCACTTACTACATTTGTTTCACTTGCAGGCAAGTATATGGTGTTAATGCCAAATACTGCCAAAGGTGGCGGAATATCAAGAAAAATTTATGTATCTGCTGATAGAGCAAAAATAAGAAAAATTTTAAATGAAATAGAAATCCCTAAGAGTATGGGTGTAATAGTAAGAACAGCTGGTGCAAATAAAACAAAAAATGAAATAGAAAAAGATTTTCAAAATACTATTAAAACTTGGGATCAAATTAAAAGTAAAGCATTGGATTCTAACGCACCATCTTTAATTTACGAAGAGGGTGATATAATTAAACGAGCTTTGAGAGATATCTATGACAATGATACTACAAATATTTATGTTGATGGAAGTGAAGGCTATAAAAAAACAAAGACTTTTATAAAAGAATTAATTCCAAAAAGTTCTAAATTTTTAAAAAAACATAAGGGGAAAATACCTTTATTTCACTCTGTGGGTATTGAAAAAGAATTAAACAATATTTTTGATCCAGTCGTAAAGTTAAAATCAGGTGGTTACTTAGTAATAAATCCTACTGAAGCTTTGGTAGCTATAGATATAAACTCAGGTCAATCTATCAAAGCTTCAAATATTGAGAAGACAGCTTTAAATACAAATGTTGAAGCCGCAGAAGAAATTGCAAAACAATTGAAGGTTAGAGATTTGTCCGGTTTAATTGTCATAGATTTCATCGATATGATGAATTTTTTTAATAGAAAGCTAGTAGAGAAAAAAATGAGAGAATCTATTAGAAAAGACAGAGCAAGAATACAGGTTGGTAAAATAAGTATGTTTGGTTTGTTGGAGATGACAAGGCAAAGACTGAGAGAAGGATCAATAAAATGGGAAACAAATTTATCTTTAGAGTCTTTTGCTCTAAAAATAGTAAAAAAATCAGAAATGCTTTCATTTACCGATAAAGTTAAAAATGTAAATGTTCAAATTCCAGAAAAAGTTAAGCTTTATATCGATGATGTTTTAAAAAAAGAGATTAAATATTTTAAAGATAAGTTTAAAATAGATATTAAATTTTCAGCGGCCCCACAATTAATAATACCTGAATATAGTATTAATTTACTGGATAAAAATAAAAAAAGCATACAAAAAATAGAAAATATAAATGCAGTGCAAAAAGTTGAAAGTAAATTTGAAAATAAAAAAAAGAAAACAAAAAAAGAAGATAAAAAAGAAGATAAAAAAGAAGATAAAAAAATTAGCAAAACGGCTTCTGAAAAAATAAAAAAAACAGATATTAAAAAACTAAAAAAAAAAGTACCAAGAACTTTGTGGATAAGAAGAAAAAAGAAAGCAGCTTAAATTAAACCCTTGGATGGACTACTTGCGTCTGCATAAAAGCTTTTTTTCATTCTACACGCGAGAAAAGCTAACCTTCCTGATGCTACCGCATGTTTAAAAGATTCAGCCATCAGAATAGAATTTTTTGCTTTAGCGATAGCACTATTAACAAGGACAGCATCACACCCCATTTCCATTGCTACGACTGCATCTGAGCTTGTACCGATTCCCGCGTCAACTATTATTGGAACTTTTGAATTTTTAATTATAAAAGATAAATTAATTTTATTTAGAATTCCAAGTCCAGATCCTATCGGAGAAGCTAGAGGCATTATTGCAGAGGCTCCTAAATATTCCAGCTCTTTAGCCATCAATGGATCATCTGAACAATAGACTAAAACTTTAAAACCTTCTCTGACCAAAACCTTTGTTGCTTTTAAAGTTTCAATCATATCTGGGTACAAAGTTTTTTTATCTCCTAAAACTTCAAGTTTTACCATTTTCCATCCGCCCATTTCCCTGGCTAATCTCAAAGTTCTAAGTGCCTCTTTTGCATCAAAACATCCAGCTGTATTAGGGAGATATTTAATTTTTTTAGGATCAAGAAAGTCCGTGAGCAATGGCTTTTTTTTGTCTAAAATATTAATTCTTCTAACAGCAACAGTAACCATGTCAGCTCCAGATGCTTTAATAGCTTGAGCAGTTTCTTTAAAATTTTTATACTTGCCTGTACCAACAATTAGTCTGGATTTAAAAATTTGATTAGCAACTTTAAATGTATCTTTTTTCATAGATTTTAACCTCCTCCAATAAAATGAACTATTTCAATTTTGTCCTTATCTTTTAAATAAACTAAGCCATATCTGTTACGACTTATAATATTACCATTTAATTCAATCGCAGTTTTTTTTATATTTATTTTATATTTTTTTAGCAGTTTCAATATTGAATATCTGTTCTTTAGATCTATTTTTTTTCCATTTAATTGTATTTTTGCCATAATTAATATATTTAATATACTTACTTTCGAAAAAATGAAGCACAAAATTATTATTATTAATGGTCCAAACCTTAATCTTTTAGGTGAAAGAGAGAAAGAAAAATATGGCAATATAACTCTTAAACAAGTCGAAAAAGAATGTAAAAATTTTGGGAAAAAAAATAGTATCCGTGTTGCTTTTAAACAATCAAATATTGAGGGCAAAATTATTGACTTCATTCAAGAATCAAGAAAAAAATATGATGGGTTAATTATTAATGCCGCTGGTTATACCCACACATCTGTGGCTATAAGGGATGCATTAATGATATTAAAAATACCAATTATTGAATTACATATAACAAATATTTACAATAGAGAAAAATTCAGGCATAAATCGTTATTGAGTAAAGCTGCAAGAAGTATAATTTGCGGATTTGGAACCAAAGGATATATTCTCGCTCTAGAAGGTTTAAAAGAAATTATCAAAAATGAAAATAGATAAAAAACTAATTAAAGAGCTTGTTGATAATTTAGATGAATTTAGTTTATCTGAATTAGAGTATCAGAATGGAGATACTAAAATTAAGGTTTCTAAAGGAACAAAAATTTCTAATGTTGGCAAAGTTTCTGAAACTATAACATCAAACAATAAAGCTGTATTAAACGATGAGGAAGAAGGAATTAGAGTTAAGTCTCCGATTATTGGAACTGCATATCTATCTGCTGAACCAGGGGCGAAACATTTTGTGCAAGTTGGAGATAATATAAAGAAGGGACAAACCATAATGATAGTCGAAGCTATGAAAACTATGAATCATGTTCCTGCTACAAGTGAGGGCATCGTAAAAAATATCTTAGTAAAAGATGGACAGCCTGTAGAGTTTGGCCAGACTTTAATTATTTTAAAATAAATTTAATGTTTAAAAAAGTTTTGATTGCTAACAGAGGTGAAATTGCTGTTAGAGTTATTAGAGCATGTAAGGAATGGGGGATTTCAACCGTTGCCGTTCACTCCGATGTTGACTCTGATTCTATGCATGTGCGTTTGGCGGATGAAAGTGTTTGTATTGGTTCTCATCAACCACAAAATAGCTATTTAAATATTGGAGCAATCATGTCTGCTGTTGACCTTACAGGAGCTGAAGCTGTGCACCCCGGTTATGGTTTTTTATCAGAAAATGCAAAATTTGCAGAAATAGTAAATAAACACGGAATTAAGTTTGTTGGACCAAGCGCAGAATTAATTCGAAAAATGGGGGATAAAATAGAAGCTAAAAAAATAGCAAAAAAATACGGGTTACCAATTATTGAAGGTTCTGAAGGTGGGGTTAAAAATTTTGATGAAGCTCAAAAAATTTGTTCTAAAATTGGTTATCCTATTTTAATTAAGGCTGCTGGTGGTGGTGGAGGGAAAGGAATGAAAGTTGTGGAAAAAGAAACACAATTAGAAAATCTTTTTTTAACTGCAAAATCAGAGGCTAAAAAATATTTTGGTAATGACAAACTTTATATTGAAAAATATTTTAAAAACCCAAGACATATTGAGGTACAAATTTTATCAGGTAAAAATAGAACCGTACATTTACAAGAAAGAGATTGTTCAGTTCAAAGAAGGCACCAAAAATTAATAGAAGAAACACCTAGCCCTATTTTAACTGAAGAAGTTAGATCTAAATTATTAACAACTACTGTAAATATGGTAGAGAAATTGGGCTACGAAGGAGCTGGAACTATTGAATATATTTATGAAGATGGAAAATTTTATTTCTTGGAAATGAATACAAGGGTTCAGGTAGAACATCCTGTTACAGAAGTTGTCACAGGTATAGATATAATAAAAGAGCAACTATGGATTGCCTTTACTGGCAATACAGCTTTAGAACAAAGCGACATTAGCCCAAGGGGACATGCTATAGAATGTAGGATAAATGCAGAAAACCCCTCAAAAAATTTTCAACCTAGCCCTGGCACTATAACAGTTTGCCACTTACCTTCAGGGTTTAGAACAAGAGTTGATGGAGCTATATTTCAGGGTTGTAAAATAACCCCATACTACGATAGTCTTATAGCTAAACTAATATGCCACGGCAGAAATAGAGAAGAAGCAATTCAAAGAATGAAAAGATCATTAGATGAATTTGTTATTGAAGGTATTGATACAACGGTCGATCTACACAAAAAGCTAATCTCACATCAAAAATTTATTACTTCCGAGTTTGATACAAATTGGTTGGCAAAAGAAAAAATTATTTAAACATTATCACAACTAACAAGCCAAAAGTCATAAACTGGATGGTCTAAAGGTCTTAAGGTTGTACTTGTAGAAAAAGTCCATCCATTAAAAACAAAAATCTGTTCATTTTTATTATCTGAAAGATCTTTGACTTGAATATAAGCTGCATGACCTGGCTCGACTAAAGATTTGATGCCTCCACACTGAAGCGCTTTTATTTCTAATAAACCAAATTTTTTTGTTTCTCCAAGTAAAATATGTATATCTGAAGTTTTAGCTGTAATTTTATCTAGAGCAACAATATTAACTCTTATTTCTTTTGTTTTAACTTGAGTGATTTTTTTTTCCTTTAAACTGATACCTTCATTTTTGGGTAAAAATTTATTTTCCACATCCTCTTCTTCAAAGCTGGGTTCTAAGTTTTTAAGATTAACTAGGGGAACAGTGGTTATCTTATTTTCAGAAAGTATAATAGTAGAAAAACTAAGAAAAAATATAAAAAATATAATTTTAGTTTTTCCAAGTATCATATTTTTTTTTAATTTTGTTTAGCTTTGATATAGAACTCGGCTTATAAGAGTTAATGGTACCTGTTTGATTCTCTAAATGTTCTTTTTGCCAGAGATATTTTTTTTTCTCACTCTTAGGTATTTCATTGATTGTGTGATGCATCCATAAAAACCATTCTGAGGTTATTTTTGATGCTTCAATATTATTTTGATAGACAACCCACCTTTCATTTTTTTTATTCATGTAATATCTATTACCAAACGAATCTTTTCCAACAAATTTTCCAAAGAATAAAGTTTTTAGAAATGTTCCAAGTGTTTGCTTGTGCCACCAGGTGAAAATTTGTTTTGGGTTTATCATTTTTTAAATTTACACACTTTATAAGTGTATATTAATCTCTAGACACTTACTATATTTGATATATATCTTCAATTATTGATTCCAAAAAATTTATAATGAAAAAATTTATAGTTGAAACTTATTACACCTGCACGTTTAAAACTGTCCATACGCTTGATGAGCTTAATGATGTGGAATTAACAAAAATAGATAGCCGAAAAGATGGTGAAGTTGAGGTAATTGAAGTCAAACTTAACAATAGAAAAACTAAAAAAATAGGCGACAAAAGTAAAATAGATGACAAAAATATTAAAGAATCAAATGTAGTTTCAAAAAATATATCAGATAAAATAATTAGTTCAAAAAGCTCTTCTATTAATAACATAAGTTTAAACAGTAAAGTTAAAGGACAAGTAGAAAAAAGATTTAAAATGCCTGACCGAAGAAAAGGTTATATTCAAAAAGCTCAGATTGGTAACCACAAAGTCTATTTACATACAGGTGAGTACAACGATGGAAAAATAGGAGAAATTTTTATTGATACCAATAAAGAAGGTGAGCTAGTTAAGGCTATGATGAATAATTTCGCTATAGCAATATCTCTCGGTCTACAATATGGCGTACCTTTAGATGAATATGTAGATGCATTTATTGATACCAAATTTGAACCGTCTGGAAATGTGGATGGTAATGACAGAATTTTAAGTGCAACTTCCATACTTGATTATGTTTTTAGAGAACTTGCTATATCATATTTAGGTAGAGAAGAGTTGGCGCACACACCTTCTATTGTTAGCACAACTGAAATTAGCGATGACGATACTGACGATAAATTTCTAAAAATAGTAAAAAATATCACTTCTAAAGGTTTTGTTAGAAGTAATTACGAGGAAAAGCTCGTAGATTTAAGCGATATAAGAATTAATTTAAAAACTAAGAATTAATTTTTTTATCTAACTTCAAACTTAATTCCTTTAATTGTTTCTCATCTACTTCAGAGGGTGCACCCATTAAGAGGTCTTGTGCATTTTGATTTAAGGGAAAAAGCGTTACTTCTCTAATATTTTTTTCATTCGCAAGTATCATAACAATTCGATCTATGCCTGGTGCAATACCTCCGTGAGGTGGGGCTCCGAAGCTAAGCGCATTAATCATACCACTAAATTTTTCTTCAACTTGTTTTTTGCTATATCCAGCAATTGAAAATAATCTATACATTAATTCTGGAGAATGGTTTCTTATTGCTCCAGATGAAAGTTCTATGCCGTTGCATACAATATCATATTGATATGCTTTTATATCTAAAGGCTTATCAAAATCTATTTTTTGTATATCTCCTTGAGGCATTGAGAAAGGATTATGACTAAACTCAATTTTTTGAGTTAATTCATCTTTTTCAAACATTGGGTAATCAACGATCCAGCAAAAAGCAAGTTTACTTTCATCTATAAGATTCAAATCTTTAGCAATTTTATCTCTTGCTAAAGCAGATATTTTTTCCACGTCCTTAACTTTACCACATGCAAAAAATATACTATCTCCTACTTCAGCAGATGTGATTTGCATTATTTCTTTTAGAGCATCTTGTTTAAAAAATTTACCTACTGGACCTTTCGCAGAAATTTCATTTTCTTTTTCTAATGTGAAATAAGCAAGTCCTGATGCTCCCTGTTCTTTTGCCCATTTATCTATATTATCAAAAAAACTTCTTGGTTTATCATTTGTTTTTTTTGTTACAATACACCTTACCATTGACCCTGATTTAACAAGTTTTTTAAAAATTTCAAAAGAAACGTCCTCTCTTGTAAAAATATTTGTTAAATCATAGATTAGTAAAGGGTTTCTTAGGTCGGGTTTGTCTGAACCATATTTAAGCATTGATTCTTCATAAGGAATTCTTGGAAATTTTTCATACATTAATTTCTTTAAAGAAAAATTTTTAAATAAACTAATCATTAACTTTTCAACGACTTCAAATATATTTTCTTGTTCAACAAAAGACATTTCTATATCTAATTGGTAAAATTCACCTGGACTTCTATCTGCTCTTGCATCCTCGTCTCTAAAACATGGAGCAATTTGAAAATACTTATCAAATCCAGATACCATGATTAATTGTTTAAATTGCTGAGGTGCTTGAGGTAATGCATAAAATTTTCCAGGGTTTAGTCTGCTTGGTACTAAAAAGTCTCTTGCTCCTTCTGGACTTGAAGAAGTTAAGATTGGTGTTTGAAATTCTAAAAAACCTAATTTTGACATTTCACTTCGTATAAACGAAATTACCTTGGACCTCAAAATTATGTTATTGTGCATTTGACTTCTTCTGAGATCCAAAAATCTATATTTTAACCTAATGTCCTCAGGATATTCTTGCTCACCAAACACTGGCATAGGGAGTTCTTTTGCCTCTGATAAAA
>Ga0307986_10002691_pt1 | contig 12637 bp, 12 predicted proteins | sample EllFjometageno82_FD_203170 | JGI IMG/M metagenome (GOLD analysis project Ga0307986, IMG submission 203170) | Marine microbial communities from Ellis Fjord, Antarctic Ocean - #82 | ecosystem: Environmental > Aquatic > Marine > Unclassified | place: Southern Ocean | collected 2014-10-09
ACGACGTATCAACCGAGATAGTGAATAAGTATTTCCAAATATAACCATCAGAAGCAGTGTTATCGATAACACCAGTAGTTGTTACACCACCAATATCTGGGTTAGTAGTACAAGGTCCACTAGACTTTAAGCAGATATAGACGTTGTTGTTATCAGAGATAACGAAGTAATCTTTACTTTCGATGTTAGTATCTTGATCATCGTATTCTGCGTAGGTTGTACCTGATACCCATAACTTACGAACCGTTGCGTAGATCGCATCGATACCGTCAAGTTTCTTAGCAGCAAACATTGATTCCCAAGCGGAATTAATCGTTGAGTCGTTTTCTGCTGGGGTGTCTGGAGTAGCATCGACAGTCCACGCATGTGAACGTCCTAAACCTAGATAATATTTATTAGTAGCACCTTGGAGGGAATCAATGAACGCCTCAGTAGTGTCTAATCTGAACTTGCTTGTGATAATTGCTGGCATTTCTATTTGTTCCTATATTGTTGGACAGTTTAATTCATAATATGTTATATTAGTACCAGTGTCTGTCCCGTCTACTATATAATCTATATTGTTTGTGGTTGAATAAGGAATATCACCGTTCCAACTTAGCCCTACATTAGAGCACTGTTTTACTTGCGAACCTATTTGCGTTCCTATATTCTTATTTATAACGTCTGTGAAGGTAAAGTTGGAATAATCGGACATCGGTCTCCAATTAATGAACTTAATATTCTCGAAGTGATCCCATAAACCTAGTACCTGACTGAAGTCAATAGGTCTTGCCCACGTCTTCTCTATGAATGAACCTAAGTCGTTCACTGATAGGTATTTAGTCAAGTAATTAATATTGATAGAGAACGGAACACCAGTAGATTGATATCCAGGTTGGTTGAAACTTCTCTGTGTCAACATCGTTATGTTAATTAGTACCTGACCGAAGAAGTTAAATCCAGCAGGGTGAATCAATCTGATAAAGGCGTTCTTCCAATCAGCAATGTTCTTACCAGTCTTCAATACGTATGAGAACTTTTGGTAGAACTTAGAGTCTTGGATGTATTTCTTATCCGATAAGAATCCATCAGCAGTCGTAAACAATCCAGGTCTGTATGATTTAACAACATCACCAATAGCCAAAGTTCTGTCTGAGAAAGTTATCTTATGTTGGGTGGTAGTAGTTACGTCGACCGTAATCTGTTCTATACACGATACAACAGCAGGTTCATATACACCGTTAACAACGATTATATCACCATCAAGTTTAGGTAGGAACCCAGTATCGTCAGCGAAGTTTATAACCGCTGTAGCAGCAGAGATCGTCCACGTATGATAAGGTGTGAAGTTAGATGGTGTAACTTTAATGTCAGCACTCTGATTGTACCACTTACCGTCAGATGGTATTAACATATCGTCTTTAGGGAAGTAGATCTCAACATCATCTTCATATATTAATCGGAAGAAAGCTTTAATAGACTCAGGAGTTCCTCGGGACTTATAAAAGTCCACAAGGTGCTTATAGAACAATCTAGGGTCGGCAGCAAAAGACCTTGGGATAGGTGTACCGATCTCATTCTGTAATTCGTTAAGTAACGTTGATTCGATTAAGTCGATATCTCGTTGCATGTCTAGGTTGTTAAGGTAGAAGCTCTCCTTTTCTAGATACAACGAATATACCTTAATGAATTCAATTAACTCTGGGTTTGATGCGACAATGTGTTCCGGAATTAATTCATCTACGAAAGAGGAGATATTGACGCTCATATTAGTTACTCACCGTTGTGTATTCTATACCAGCTGTTGTACCACCGATAGCCATTGTATCAATCTCACCAGCAATAGTAACTTCGTTAGAGTTGATTGTAAGCAATTCGTTACGGGTCGGCTTAATATCAGAGGAAGCAGGTTTAGCTTTAATCTTTAGAGTCGTTACTGTAGTATCAACAATAGACGTTAGGTTAAACCCAGCTAGAACTACACGACCTGTGTTAGGTTCAACATATCCGATATCCGCATTACGAACAATACCAGTGCTATCTATGATTCTCATAACGTTCTTTTGAGTAGTCGTATTATAGTAATCTTGAAGGGTACACGTAAAGCCGTTATAAACGAACTCAGTAGATGCGATATAGTTCTCATTAATCTTAGTTAGTGCTTGGTTGAAGTCGAACTGGTATCTAGTTTCCGTACCTATAACTGGAGTGAACTTCTTATGGAAGGTTACACGAGTTATGTTAGACAGGATAGCAATAGAGGTATCGTCGATATCACGAAGCAGGTTAGAGTTTCTGAATACACCACCGAATGATTTTAATACGTTAGTATTGTATGTGGAGATCTTGCTTCTTACATTCTCAGCCAAAGAGTTCACCGTAATATTAGCCACGTTAGGGTTATACTTAAAGAATACTTGTAAGTCAATATAAGTGTAATCAGGATCAACAAGGACAGGAGTGATTGATACAATATTCTTAGGCTTTAAATAGTTACCTATGATTGTTTCTTTCTCTGAAGCGGATAGTGTTTCACCGTCTAATGGTTTAATAGAGATATACACCTTACCGTAATCAGGTGGGATATTATCCTCACCACCCCAAACAGTTAGTGTGTCAACGTTACCGTATGTGTTCTGGATGATTGACTTATAGTCATCAGGCGTTACCGCTCTGTTCTGTGATACGAAACCAAGAGGGGCATTATACTTAATAGCCTCTTTAGATTCAGCACCAGCCCCACCAGTAGCCTTAGCCACTGTTGTGATTAGAACGTTAGTGTTTCCACTAATAGGAGTTACAAGGGAGAAGTTTCCAGTTGTTCCTACAACACCACCAGCACCGTTAATATCAGTAGATCCTACTGAAGAGTATGATACTTTAATGATGTTACCTGAAGCAGGTTTCTTACCGATAATACCATCACCAAACTTAATCTCGTAATACCCTTCACGAGTCTCTTCTAAGAAATATACTTTAGAGGTAGCATCTATGTTCACAATATTAGTGTATGGAGTGTAAGTTTCAAAGTTAGAAGACGTACCACTTTCGTACACATCAACCTTTAACGAGTTAGTGTTAATGAACTTATCGTATACAATATAGTGATCAAACTTATTATCTTGGAAGGTAAAGGTAATGTCTTTAACAGAACCTTGCTCCAATTTAATGTTATTGAAGATATACTTACCGCTTCCATTAACTTGGATTGTAGTCGTTTCAGTAGCGTGTAAGTTGTAAGACACCGAATCAATCTGAGTAGAGAACTGGGTGTTCTTAACGATACTCAAGGGAAGGTATGCGCCCTGATCATCTTGTACGTTAGTAGGTGTCACCATCTCAACGTTAACCATAGCCACCGAAGGAGTAGACGAACGTGGTGTATAGCCTAGTAACTTAGCGTGAGATACAATAGACTCTCTAAGTTGTGCCGTATCCAAGAAGGTTTCGTTCAGAGCGAAGTTAGAGTTAACAGCGTTAATGTGGGTTATATATGACAACACGTCGATGATAGTATTCATCGCAGAGCCGTCATAGTTGTAGTCATTGAAAGTCGTATTATTAGCTTTCATGTATGTAATTAAGTTGGCTTTAATTTGATCGAAATCTAATTCACCAGCATTAATTCTGCGTTGTTGTGCCATTATCGTAGTCTCTCTAATGATGTTTCTACGTCAATAACGTCTGATGTAGATAGTATTTGTATTGTTAGCTTAATATAAACAGCATTGTCATCAGGAAAGCTTTTGACGTTGACGTTTAATAATTTAACTCTGGGTTCATCGTTCAGTATAGCGTACTTAATACTAGAAGCGATCCTAGAAGCTGTAACGTTATTAATATTCTCAAACAAGAAACCACTTAAGTTCGCCCCGAAGAACGGGTTAAACGGTCTCTCACCATGATTGGTTTTTAGTATGTTCAACACACTCTGCTTAACAGAAAGATAACCTTTAACACTCGCCATATCGTTGGTGTTAGGGTTAGGCTTAAACGCGAAGTTAAGGTCTGAATATTCTGATGTTCTTGCTATGCTCATAATAGTATTTATACTGGTACGCCAGTATTACTCCCTGAATTATCACCACCGTCACCAGCATGTACGTGGGTTTTTAGTGATACAGCGGTGGCTATTACGTCACCTTCTGTTGATTTAATATTGTCTACCGCTGTAATAGTAGTAGCCGCTGTAATAGATCCTGTACATTCTACATTAGGTGTGTCTAATTTAATTCTATTAATGGCCTCAGTACCAGTAATCAACGTAATGTCTTTCTCTGAAGTAACCGTAACATCACCTGCCGCCTGTATATCAATATCACCACCAACGTTAGCGGTAACATATCCAGCAACAGCTAGGTTACAATTCTGTGATACAATAATATTAACAGTACCGTGAACTTCCAATGTATCGTTATTCATCACTAGCGTATAGTTATCTCTAACGATCTTTTCTATTTTAGATCCGTCTGGTTGTATCTCATACGAGGTTCCAGAGAAGTGACGTTCTTTAATACGTTGGACTCCAGGAGTATCATCGTATTCTTTAACGTGTCCTGATTCGGTTTCGTACACATTATTGTAAGGGTATTCTGGGGCATATGCTGAAGGAGGTTCGTTAGCCCCTCTTGTTTGATCTGCGTTAGGGTCTGCTTCACCTTTAGCTCTGACGTTAATATCTTTAACATCATCAGTAGAGGTAGAGATAGTTCCCATTATAAGGAAGTCTTGTAATGTATTATCAGTAAACGTACCAACGACTGTAGAGCCTTTTAATACATTAATAGAATGACCTACCCCTTTAAACGATGGGGAAGTTATTGGTAATATTGATAATGACCAAGATAGGTCTTCGGTTTTAACATCAGGTCCATGAACCTTCTGTACACGAACTCGCACCCTACCTAATTTGGAAGGATCTATAACGTCTTCTACAGTACCGTACCACATCTTCATCGTCTTATCATCTCCACATCTTGTGTATACATTCTATCAGGGCCATCAGCAACTATATTATGCTCTATACCAGAAACCAAATAGTTTCCGTCATGCTTAGAGAAATTAGTTTTAGATGATCCAGATTTTAATTCGATTACAATACCTACTGATAATAATGGTATGGCGTCAACACCAATAGCTCTCGTTTTAATTGAGAAGCTTTCTACTCGGTCACGCATACACGTATCAACAGAAGTAACATCACCATTGTTAAGTAAAGGTGTTGCTGAATCCTCATATAGATCCTTTCTGTATAGACGTTCTATCTCTAAAGCGCCTATAGTTTCCCCAACGGTAACACTATTAAATTTGGAATTCTCTACATCAAATATAGAATACGTTTTACCATACACACCTAAGTTGCTCTTCATTACGTTATTAGTGTATGCCGAAGAGACTACAACTTCAGAAGCTACACCAATCCCAGCATTACCGTTAGGATCATTAATTGATTCTGTAGTGATAGCGAACATCGGATCTTTAGAACTCATATCAGTTAATGATTCTAGTGTAGTAATACCACCATCAATAGCCTTTTGGTAAAGGAACATCGGACGAGTTTGCTCATCGTACGAGTTTAGAACCAATAATTTTAAAACAGATTTAGGATTAATATTAGGGGCTATGTAACGTCCGTTAGTTTTAGTGTGTGTAACAATGTGTAAGGAGTCTGTTCCAAACTTATCCTCATAGATCTTACCGATCATATCAGACGTTCTTCCCATGAATACTTTAGATATCGTGGTTAAACCGTTAATCATATTATTAATAGAGGCCAGCTCTATTGTGTATTCTTTGTGGGTTAGGTTAGTTAAATTAATATCTTTAACCCCGTCCAAATAAAACGAATTACTTGTCATCAATCCTTTATATTCGTATTCTATTGTTATCTTGTTGTTAGTATGTATCAACGTATCAATAACATTAGAGCCGTCCATAACCTGCATATAACCACTCAAGTCTCCATGGATTGATTCAGTTATACCGACGTTCTTAACAATCTCTGTAATGTCTTGAGACTTACTATCGAACTTTAGTAATACTTTGAAAGACTTTAGAACGGCCATTACTTAGCGATCTCTTTCTGGAACTCAGTAACCACTGCTTCTATGTGTTCTGTTCTTATAGCTTTAATGTTACGGTTTTTATCGTTCTCTTGTACTTCCCACTCATAGAACGAGAACGGCTTAGTACCAGCTTCACGTTTAGCTACTGGATCACCCGTTGATAAGTCTACATGATACTTCGGAGCATTCATAGCTGAGGAGATTGATGTAGCGATAACAGAGTCAGACGAGTTAAGCCCTAGTATAGACTCTCCAGTAAGAGAGAATGCTGTTGTGGATACCAATTCAATAATAAGATAATGGTCGTTTACGTGTATCTCTTTAACAGTACCAATAGCTTGGGATAATAAACCTTTAACGTTCTCACCAACAGTAAACTTATTGATTAGTGTATCATCGGTTAACACAGCTAAGTTTTTATATTTCTTTTCGCTGTATTCTTTTAATTGTGCTGTACTCATCGGCCAATCATTCCAAATATTTTTAATATTAGAATTAAGTAGGAAGAACGTCCAGTGATACCAAGGCGTGCCATATAATCTTTGAGAAAGAGTGTCAGGTCTTTCACCTTCTATAACGGTTACTGTATTATAATAACCTGTGTTATTAATTAGCGTGTCGGAGATCTTTATATTATTAGTTAGGTTAACTAGTGTATCAGTTATACCATCACCATTAATATCGATGTTTACTTTATTGAAGTTCTTAAAATACATTAGTAACCGTCCGCAACGTCTTGTTGATATATTGGAGTAATTTCTTGTAAGGTAACAGAGAAGTCCATCTCTACAGGGGCGTTATCACTAAACACTGTAGCAGCTGTTGGACCGTATGTAACGTTGACCGCAGTTATTACTAGAGGTGGAAGTTGGATCATATCCTTAACACCATGGAAGGAGACAACAATCTGATCAGGAACCTTTAGAGTTATCGCTGTTTCTCTGTCCGCGTGAGCAGCCATTCTGAATCTTTTTATAATATCTTTACACATAATGGACTCGTCAGGAGAGTCTGGTAGGAATTTAAAACCGAATGAAAAGCTTCTTAACCCTGTAGACTTATAGCGTAAGTATTCGTTAGGGTTTACTGTCTTACCACGATTACGTTCCAACTCACCTTTAATAGCATCAGCACCAGCGCCACCGAAGAATGTAGATACTAAACCACCAGAGATGGCGTTACCTAAAGCAGCACCGATAGCAGGGGCAGCGTGTATTGCTAATGTAGCCACGTCTGTCGCACCAAGGTCTTTAACATAACCAATGCCTTCATCTAATACTTTCTCAAGGGAAGCAGCCATCATTCTAGTGTCTTCATGATAGTTCATAGAGTCACCTATTTGTATCGATGGAGTCATGTATAGTATTGCTGTATCTTCTACCCGTTGTTTAGGTTTCCAAGCTTTAAAGGCTGTGTTCCACTGCTTCCGTTGAGCTTCAGCCATAGCAGCTGCTTTCTCGGCTATTGTCGCACTATCAGCAGCCCCTGTTTTAGGGTTAAGTTCTAACGATACAGCAGGCTGATTAGAGTAATCCATCTTAATGAATTCGAACATAATGTACGGTTGTGTGTTGTTCCTCTCGAGGGTATTAAGACGCCCTTCTTTAGAGAATTCCTTTACACTCGAGAACCCTGTAGTCGCTGCAGTGGGGTGACTACCACCATCAAACTCCCCAGATATTGTATTGTTAGACGAGTTAAAATTAACCGCTGTAGAATTGTCACCCAATGAACTTGGGTATGCTAGTAATTTATTACTCGCCATTGTATGTACCTTTCTGATTTATACTATTATTTATAAGGATAAATAGGATGTATGAGAAAAACATATTCAGGAAAGTACAAAGTTAAGAAACCCGAGAAGTACAAGGGGGACCCGTTAACAGTAACATATAGATCTATGTGGGAGAAGAACGCATTCAAGTGGTGCGAACGTAACCCCGCAATCAAATGGTGGAACTCTGAGGAGACCGTCATTGGCTATATATGTGGCACTGATAAGAAACCCCATAGATACTTCATTGACCTTACAATAAAATATATAGATGGCCGTGTATTATTGGTAGAGATTAAACCAGATATACAGACTAGACCACCTAAGAGGAAGAACCTTAATGAGTCGTTAGCTTATATAAAGAATATATCTAAGTGGAAGTATGCTAAGAGGTATGCTGCTGATAGAGGTTATGGCTTTGAGATATGGACAGAACACACACTTGAATCTAAGGGTATTAATACCAAGAGTTTTAAGTATAAAGTATCAAAGACTAAACTAGGGAAGAAGACTTGGAAAAGTTTCAAAAGCTTATAAATAATAGCATGAGTAACATAAAGGAAATATAGTGGCAGATTCGCTATTCGATAAGTTAGAGGCTGAAGCATTCCGAAGAGGATTAGCTAAGAAGTCGAAAGAAGCACAGACGTGGTTCCGTAATAAGGCGCGTGGTGTTGACGTTAACATGAACACGATGATTAAAGACTCGCGTTTAGTTAAGAAGTCTCGTCCAAGAGTCGGTGATATGTTTATGTATCATTACGATCCTAAGCACCGCAAGACGTTACCTTACTATGACGCGTTTCCTTTAACTATAATGGTACAACAAGCTCCAGGTGGTTTTTATGGGCTTAACTTACATTACCTACCGTTAAGACAACGCGCTATATTTCTTGATAGATTAACAGAGATAGCAAACAACCAGAAATACGATGAGACCACTAGGTTGAAGTTGAATTACGGTTTATTAAAACAGGCAGGGAAATACAAATACTTTAAGCCGTGCTTTAAGCACTACCTTACTAGTCAGATCGATTCTGATATAATGAAGGTTGAAGCCTCCGAGTGGGATATTGCGATATTCTTACCGACAGAAAGGTTCCAAGGTGCTAGTAAATCTCAAGTTTGGAAAGATTCCAAAGGAAAATATTAATGTCATTACCAGCAAATATCGATTCATTAAAATCTACAATATCAAGACGTGGTGGTTTAGCGCGTCCTAATAGGTTTGCTATCTATCTGACTCACCCTTCTACTACTAGAGGCAGTCTATTAAACTTGGATTTAGATAGTCTGGTTAATAGTTTCGTTGGGGGTGGTGGTCTAACTAGTTTATTCAACGACCCCAGAGATATGTTCTTACTATGTGATTCAGTGACTGTCCCTGGAAAGCGTATTACCACAATGGAACAAACCACATCTCACTTCACAGCTAAGAAACCTTATTCTATGTTGGTTGAGGAAGTAACAATGACCTTCAACCTAACAAACGATTATTATGTTCGTAAGTATTTCGATGAATGGCAAGATATGATTATCAACCCTGATTCGTATAAGACCGAATATAAGAAGAACTATTGTAAAGACATCACCATCCAACAGTTAACACCTAGTAATGATATAGTGCCTTCTTACTCAGTAAAATTAGAGTCCGCTTATCCTGTAGCGATATCATCGGTAGATCTATCCAACTCAGCTGATAACACTGTCGCTCAAATGACAGTAAGTTTCGCATACACTGTTTGGAAAGATCTTTCTATAGCGGATGGGTTTGGTGAATTGGCTTCAATGGGAAGTGATATTTTAGGCGAAACCGCCTCTACAGTGAAAAAATTATTTAATTAAATATGGAGTAGTATTGATATGTTGCCAAAAATAGCAACCTCAAAGTATGATATGATTGTCCCTTCAACGGGAACCCAAGTAACTTATAGACCTTATCTTATTAAGGAAGAAAAGGTTCTAATGATTGCGTTAGAATCTAAGAGCGAAACCCAGATCGAAGGGGCTATTCTACACATTATAGACTCTTGCGTTGAAGGTGGGACTAAGAAGTTAAACCTGACATTATTCGATGTAGAGTATATGTTCTTGATGCTCCGTAGTAAGTCCGTAGGTGAAGGCGTTAAGTTAACCCCTCATTGCGAGTCTTGTGAGGAGACCACCGAAGTCACTATTAATTTAGAGTCTTGTGAGGTTAAGAACAAGAGCGATAAAGCCGAGCACCAAGTAAAGCTTAGTGACGAGTTAACCGTAGACGTACACTTCCCTCGCGTAGGTGATAGTGGTGAAGGAAAGACTGAGAGTGATAAGATCATCTCTACTGTTTCCCGCTGTATTGAAACGATTTACTATGGGGAAGAAGTATATAATACTGCTGACTCTAGTAAAGCAGAACTAATTGAATTTGTTGAGAACCTTAACAATACTCAATTCCAGAAAATAGCGGACATATTATTAGCCGCGCCTTATGTAGGACATGATATTAATTTTAAATGTCCTCATTGTGGTCACGAAAATGTTAAAGAGTTAAAAGGGCTGATTGATTTTTTTATGTAGCCCTTTCACACGATTCTTTAATATCACATTATAAGATTAATTTTGAGTTGGTTTACCAGCATAATTTTACTCTGACAGAGTTAGGTGATATGTTGCCATGGGAAAGGGAGATATATCTATCAATGCTCACTAATAGGTTAAAGGAAAAAGAAGAACATGCCAAGAAGAGATAAATTAAACGCCCTCAATAAAGAGTTGCGTGAGTCTAATGCGGGTCGGAAAGAAATGGCCGAAACGCAAGAACAAAACTCAGGGCTTTTAAAAGGTATCTTGGGTGAAGCCGAGCAGATCAAAGAATCTCTCTCTAAGAACGGTTTATTAGAGGAAGAGAAACGACGTGAAGCTGCAGCAGCTGCCCGCAATACATTACCAGAGAGATCTGATAGTGGTTCTTCTGCCTTATCTGGTGGGATGATGGAAGGTTTATCATCATTATCTGGACTTGGTGCTGCCTTACTAGGGTTAGCTGGTGGTGCTATTCTTATGGCTGGAGATATCGGTGGTATCTTTGGTAAGATTGGTGGGGCTTTACTAGGTTTTTGGGGAATTAAGAAATTACTTAAGGGTGGTACTTGGAAGAAGTTACTTCCATTATTAGCTCACCCAGCTACATGGGTTGCCGCAGCAGCACTAGGGTTAGCGTTCTATTATGAAGACGAATTGGCTTCATTCTTTAAGGTAGACCCTAAAGCATCTGGTGACGGATATGACTGGGGATCTTTCTTCTCAGGGTTTAGTTCTACAGAGTTACTTGCTGGTGTTATCGGTGGTGTAGCTGCATGGAAAGCTAGAGGTATCTTCGGTATAGTTGGTAAAGCTGCGTTAATGAAGATGGGTGTATCCGCTGTATCAATAACTAAGATGGGTGGTCTATTAAAGAATCCACGAACTTGGATTGTAGCTGCAGCAGTTGGTCTTGCCTTTAACTTCTCTGATGAGATAAAAGCATATTTCGATAGTGAAGCTCCTGCCACAGAAGAAGACGGTATAAGCTATCTGGAAGCTGCTGGTTGGGCATTGTTAATTCCAGGCTCAGGTAAACTTGTAGCTTCTATGGGTAAAATGCTCATGGCAATGGGTCGTAGCGTAATGATTGGTATGTTCGGTAGAGCCGTTGTAACAGGTGCTATCGGTGGTGGTGCTGTTACCGCTGGCTTATTGTCTGGACCTGTTGGTTGGGCTGCTCTAGCTGTACTTTGCGTAGGGTATATGTTCAAAGATGAGATTGGTGACTTTGTAGGAGGTCTATGGGAAGATAGTGATTCGCAACTCGCTATTGCTACCGCTACTAGATCTATGTTCGGTAGTCATATATCAAATTACTCAAAGAAAGAAATAGAGAGGTTTAAAAAGTTCACAACCGATCAACAACTAAGTGAACAAGAGAATCTGAAGAAACAATTAGAGGACTCTGATAAAGCAATCTTAAAGGTTCGTGCTAATTTAAAATTGAACGCGGCAGATATAGCAGGTCAAGATGGTTCGCTTGATGGTGCTGATATTACTGCAGGTGTCAATAGGACACAAAAGGCTGTTCTAGAGAAAGAATTGAATAAAGAATTAGAATGGCAAAATACCTTAAAAGGTAATCTAGGTGTCATTGAAAGGTTATTGTCTACCGATGATAACCAGCTAACCAACTCGACTAATAAGGAACTTGTAGTATTAGCTAAGGAAAGTAAAGAACTAATGGATGACTTGGTTAAAGCCAACCTTGCTACTGCTGTAAGTTTTAGTACGAGCCTAGAAAGGTTAGGTGATAAGCTTGGTAAGACTAATTACGATAACTTCACCGAAAAGCTTTTGAATGGCGATGCTGCAGTTAGAGCACTCCAGTTAAGGTTGGATAAGATTAATGGATTACTTAAGCCTTCACTTGGTTTGAGTATTGAGTTTATCCCTATGCCTCAGGCTAGTACGAGCGGTAAACTACCTTCCTTGAACTTAAACGATTCAGCACCTACTGACATTGGTGGTCATCCTAGTGCTGGTGCTACTAGTATTGTAGACGCTTCCACCCATAATAGTAGTACCAATACACAGGTCATCTACACTAGAGACTCGTATGGTATGGACAGAACTATGATGGACTATACTGATCAGATGCGTCAGTACGCTTAAAATTAAGGCAAAAAAAATCCCCCAATTAAGGGGGATATTCGTTAGGCTTCAGCAGCCAGTCGTTCAAAGTAACTCATCGTATCACCACCTGAAGGTTTAGGAGTGTCAGCAGCCATAATAGGCTCTACTGGAGTCA
>Ga0307986_10002692_pt1 | contig 12635 bp, 10 predicted proteins | sample EllFjometageno82_FD_203170 | JGI IMG/M metagenome (GOLD analysis project Ga0307986, IMG submission 203170) | Marine microbial communities from Ellis Fjord, Antarctic Ocean - #82 | ecosystem: Environmental > Aquatic > Marine > Unclassified | place: Southern Ocean | collected 2014-10-09
CGGGGATCGCACTGAGCAACAAGCGCGTGTACGGGTGGGACGGGTTGGCGAAAAGTTCGTCGGAGTCACCAACCTCGCACAACTTTCCGAGGTACATAACAGCGATGCGGTCGCTTACATTCTTGACAACCGAAAGGTCATGGCTGATGAACAAAAGGGTAAGACCATAACGGTCTTTCATGTCTTCGAGCAGGTTGAGCACCTGGGCCTGGACTGAGACATCGAGGGCCGAGACTGGCTCGTCGCACACGATGATCTTCGGGTCCAGAACAAGCGCACGGGCTACCGAAATACGCTGACACTGTCCACCGGAATACTCGTGGGCTCGTTTCTCGCGGGCGGTCTCGACATCGAGGCCGACCTCCTCGATGATGCTAGCTACACGGTCGGTGGCGAAGCCGGCATCGCCTTTGCCACCCCAGACACTCACGCCCTCACTGACAATGTCGAAGACCCTCCGGCGAGGATTGAGTGAACTAATTGGATCCTGGAAGATCATCTGAATCTCAGGACGCATGCGGCGCAGTTCTTCGCCCTTTAGCTGCGTAAGATCTTTGCCCTCGAAGACAACCGAGCCACTGGTAGGGCGGGGAAGTTGAATGACGGCCTTGGCGGTAGTTGATTTGCCGCAACCAGACTCGCCGACGAGTCCGAGTGTCTCGCCTTCAATAATGTCAAAACTTACATCGGTGACGGCATGAACGACGCGGCCTTTGCCAACGGGAAACTCCACCACCATGTTGTCGACGCGAAGTAGGGCCTCGCCCTCGGCGCGGAGATGAGCCTTACCAGATCCTGCCATTAGACCGCCTCTCGCTTACGCACAGGAAGGCCAACTGCGGTAACACCAGCGGCCTCGTTGCGTTCCAATGCGGCGTTGCCTTGATCGGTCCCAACTGGGAAGAAACAAGCCCAACGGTGATTGGACCAAGTGCTTAACTCAGGGCTGGACTCGATGCATTCTGGTTGGGCGTACTTACAGCGCGGGGCAAATCTGCACCCGGGTGGCGGAGACACGATGTCGGGCGGGCTTCCCGGGATTGGTTCGAGCCGCGTATGTTTCGGGTAGCTCAACCGAGGGATCGAGGCCATCAGTGCTTCGGTGTATGGGTGGCGCATTTCGCTGAAGAGTGTGTCGGTAGGCGCATACTCCATGACCCGTCCGCCGTACATAACCATGATGTCGTCGGTCCGGCCTCGGGCGACACCGAGGTCGTGCGTAATCAGTGTCATTGCCATGCGGCGCTCAGCTTGCAGGTCGTTGAGCAGATCGAGAATGTACTTCTGCACAGTGACATCAAGTGCAGTCGTAGGTTCGTCGGCCACAAGAAAGTCGGGTTCGGCCGACAACGCAATCGCGATCATGACCCGCTGACGCATACCGCCAGAAAGTTCGTGGGGATACTGGTTGACTCGCTTGGCTGGCTCGGGGATACCGACAGACGTGAGTAGTTCGATAGCCCGTTCGATGGCGGCCTTCTTGTCGAGGCCCAAGTGCTTACGAATCGGCTCGGTGATTTGCTTGCCGATGCGCATGACCGGGTTAAGCGACGTCATGGGATCCTGGAAAATCATGGACATGTTTTTGCCCCAGAAATCCTGTCGGTCGTTGTTGGCTATTTCTTGGCCCTTGAATTTGACCGAACCCTGTTCGATCTGGTGTGAACTGGTCACGAGGCCCATGATCGACCGATTCAGTACCGACTTACCGGAGCCGGACTCGCCCACGATGCCAAGCGTCTTGCCTTGTTCAAGGGTGAACGAAATGCCGTCAACGGCCTTGGCCAAACCGCGTTCAGTACGAAATCCGACCCGGTAATCGGTGACTTCAAGTAGCGGGGGAGCGACCGTTTCTTCGGTGGAATCGCTCATAGCGAAAGCTCCTTAACATCAAAGTAGTCACGCAGTTTGTCTCCCGCGAGATTAAGCGAGAGGACGGTGAGGAACAGCACCCCAATAGGCGCGAATGCAGCCCATGGTGTGTCTTCCAATGTGCGGCGTGAAGCACCGCGTCCGATGAGATTACCCCAGGTGATGGTTTGCTCGACCGAAAGGCCGAGGAACGCCAGTCCACCCTCAGCCACGATGGCAATGGCCATTCCAAGGAGGGCTAATGCGCTCATAGGGATGAGCACGTTGGGTAGGAGTTCTCGAGTGAGAATGCGGAAATTGGTCGCCCCAATGGTCCGCGATGCCATGACGAACTCTCGCTCCGCGAATTGCATTGTGGCTGCTCGGGCCAGGCGTCCAACCGGGGCAATTCCGAGGATCCCGAGGACAACCGCAATGACGGTCAAGCTTCGGTTCAGCAATGCGGTCAACAAAATCGCGAGGATGAGGGCGGGGAACGACAACAGCGCCAGGAAAATAAAGGAGATAATTCTGTCGAACCAACCCCGCACGAACCCGGCGATCATGCCGAGACTACCGCCGATGACCATGCTGAGCGCAACGGCAACAAAGCCAACGGTGAGCGAAACTCGTGCTCCCCAGATCGTGCGAGAAAACATGTCGAGGGCATCTTCATCGGTTCCGAATGGATGGGGCCATGACGGGGGAGATGATGGTCCCGCGGCACCGCTCCCGAGGAAATTCTTTCGAGGATCCTTAATGGGCAATACCGGAGCGAAAACGGCCAGTAACACGATCGTGACAAGCCAGCCAATACATAGCCAAAACGCCCATCCGAGCTTCTTCTGCGCGATGTGTTCGGAAGGGACCGAATCGTTCGTCGATTGGTGCTGAGTGTAGGACCCAGCGACCCAGGTATTGCTCATCGGCGGACCCTCGGATCGATGACTGTATACAAGATGTCGACCAGCAAGTTGATGACGACGAATGCCGCGGAGATCAAGATGACGATCGCCAAGACCACGGGGAAGTCCTCGCGGAGAATGGCTTCAACTATGGCAGTACCAAGACCTGGGATGCGAAACACCCGCTCGATAACAAGCGTGCCGCCGATTAGCGCTCCGGTGTTGATGCCGAAGACGGTGATGAAAGAGAACATTGATGGTCGCAACGCATGCCCAAAGAGGACTCGGCGCTTTGACATGCCTTTGGACCTCGCCATTAAGATGAAGTCGTCTTGCAGGGTGGTAATGAGATCGGTGCGCAGCAGGCGCTGATAAACCGCGGCGGCGGGCAAGGCGATGGTGAGTGCCGGCAACATCAGTTGCCAGACGTGTGATTTGAGCGGATCCCCGGCGGTGTAGGTCTGCGGAAATATGTTGAATTTGATCGCGACCGCATATTTAAGGATAATTCCGAGCGCGAAACTTGGCAGGGCCAACAGTCCAAAACTGATGACCGTAGACGATCGGTCAAATGGCTGTTGTGCTCGAGACGCGGCCAATACGGCCCAAGGGATGGCAATGACGGCCGCCATCAATTGCGCCAGCACTAATAGCGAGACTGTACGAGGTATTCGCTCTTTTATGAGATCCCAAACGGGCGGTTCGCCGTCTTCGGAGAACTGAACCCCAAAGTCGCCGGTAACGAAGTCTGCCACCCACAGTCTGTAGCGGGTAACCAGCGGCTTTTCGAGGTTATATTCCTCCCGTGCCGAGCGGAGTACGTCGAGCGTCTTTTGGTCTTGAGGAGTAATAGATCCGTCGGAAGCGAAGCTTTCGAGTTCGTCATATTGGATTGCTGTGGGACCAACGATGTTGAACAGTGGGTCGCCCAGCACGTTCATTGCCCCGAAGGTCAACACGGACACAGAGAATAAAAGAAGGATACCAAGCGCTACTTTTTGCAGCCAATAGCCCATATTCTACAACGTCTCGTGCTGACCTTCAGACAATATTCGGTACTTACTCGCTAATCCAGGTGGTGCCGAAGGAAGAGCTTCCGTTTGAGGCGCAAGCCAGCGGGGTGCCTTCGGGAGTTACTCGATCACAGTGGCCATTGACAGCGTCGGTGAATGCGATGGCCCAAATGGTTCGGGTGTAGAAGATGTACGTGTAGTCGTCGTGGATACGAGCCACGAGTTCTTGGTAAATCTCGGCCCGGCGTCCTTCATCGGTTGTGGCCATAGCCTCGAGCAACAAGACGTCGCGGCCTTCGTCACAAAAGCGTGGCCAGTTGAGCGAGATACCGCCCACGCCAGCGCACCAGAGCCACACGTTGTCAGCGCTGGGATCGGTAGCGCCAAACTGTCGCCAGGTGTTGACCTGGTACTGGCCAAAGGCGATTGCTTGGATGAAGGTATCCTGCGGGATCATGTTGTGGCTGACATTGAAACCACCTTCGGTCCAACCAACGGTCAAGATGTCAGCAATGCGATCCTGAACAACCGACGGACCGGAATAGGACAGGGCAAAGTCGATACGTCCGTCGTTGCAGTTCTCCGGAAGTTCGGTGCAGTACTCCTCGACTAGCAGTAACGCCGCGGCGGGATTTTCGGTCTCCTGCACCACATCGGGGTTGAAGTACGGGCTTTCGGGAGCGAACATTTGGTTTGCCCCACGCTGTATGCCGGCGCCGACGAGTTCGATGTAGTTTTCCCGGAAAGTTGCCAGTGTGAGCGCTTCGCGGACACGAATGTCATCGAATGGTGCGTTCTCGGTGTTGATCATGGAGAATGATTCTTCGGTGGTGTCATTGAGCATCATTTCGATGGAATCATCTTCTGACATCTCGACAATTGATTCAGGGTTGGTGGTGTGCAAGCCCTGCACCTCGCCCTCAAGGAGGAGATCGACTCGTGCGTCGCCATCGGTGACAGGAGCAAACTCGAGCGCATCGAGGTAGACCTCGCCGTTCCAGTAGTTGTCATTGCGCACGAAGCGGGTGAGTGAGTCTGGGGTGCGACTGTCAAAGAGGAACGGGCCGGTACCGACTGGTTCCTGGTTGAGTGTTGGGTCTTCGTCAGCAGCAGCCAACCAGGTAGGCGAGGCAGCCATGCCGACCTGGCCAGTCAATGTCGCCGGGAAATGAGCGTTCGGGATGGCGAGATGGAATTCAGCGGTGAGGTCATCGATTATGGTTATCTTCTCCTCGACACCCACGAAGAATGGGTTCACGGCTAGCCCCACCAGGAGGTCGGCTAGCTGCCGGGTAAAGTTATCGACCATTGCGGCCGAGTTGAGTGGCGTGCCATCGGTGAAAGTCATGTCCGGGCGTAATTTGACTTGCCAGTTCAGGAAGTCATCGCTCGGCGTGAAACTCTCGGCTAAGAAAGGGACGATGGTGCCGTCCGCGGCCTCGGCTGCAAGTGTTTCGAGGACTGCGCGGGTCATCATGTAGCCCGGGGCGGAAAGAGCGGAGGTGGTGGGGTTGAGTCCATCACCGTCTGCTTCGATAGCAAAGCGGAGGGTACCGCCCTTTACCGGGACGATTTCTTCGGGTTCTTCTTCGATGGTTTCGACAATTTCTGCGGCTGGTTCTTCGGCGGCAGGTTCTTCGGCGGCTGGATCTTCTGCAGCAGGTTCTTCGGCGGTGGTATCGCCCGAAGCAACGTCTTCGGCAGAAGAGTCACCGTCGCTGCTACCGCAAGCGGCGGCAAAAAAGGTGAATGCTAGAAGGACGGCTAGAAAGCGCATCCATTTTGACGCGTGAGCGCCTTGAGATTTGGCCATGAAGATATGTCTCCCCCGGAGATGGTGGTGTGACGTGCGTTACACCTGGACGCTTACTGTGGCAGATAAACAGTCCTGAAGCTAATCAGGTTGGCCAATCGTCGTAGAAATGTCATGGAGCCGTTCCCAGATACGCGGATGCGCAAGGCTTATGCTTGCCTCATGGTTGTTGTCTCGGTGTTTGCTGGTGGTGCTGGGCTACAGGTCGAAGAAGTGGCGTTGGCGAACTCCACGGACTATGTCATTGCGGTTGATCATGGTTACCTATTGGCCCAAGCGGTTGGGTGTGGTGTCGATGAACTCGTCGGTGACATGGACTCGCTGGCCCCGTTCAAGGTGGCCGAGGCGAAGGCTTCGGGGGTGGTCGTGGTCGAGTACCCCAGCGAGAAAGACTCCTCGGATCTCGAACTTGCGTTGCGTCGGGCTATTGCTGTACCTGACGTGTCGAAGGTAATGGTTTTTGGCATAGGTACATCGCCGGTCCGACCGCGGCGGCCAGATCACGGCGCAATTAACCTCGCTGTGCTCGCCAACCCCGAACTGGCGGCAGTGCCTATCGAGATCTACTTCGATGGCGCTCAGGTCCGCGTCGTCCACGACAATTTTTCGATCGATGCGCGAGTGGGCGCCACGGTCAGCCTGCTCGCCGTCGGTGGGGTTGCCACCGGAGTTACTACCGACGGACTGCGCTGGGCGCTCGACGACGCCACGCTTACGCCGTTTCAGGCATGGGGGCTCAGCAACGAGATCACCAGTTCCCCCTCATCTGTCTCCCTGACAAGCGGGGTCATACTTGTGTTCGTCGTGTCAGCGGATTCTGGCTGACCAACGCTTGCCATGATGGGCGAGTTCCAGATCGCGGTCGAAGCATCGACTGAGATTGGGCTCGGTTAGCACCGAACCGATGGGGCCACTGGCAATGACTTTGCCCTCACGCAGCATGAGGCAATGGGTGAAGGCGGGCGGAATTTCCTCGACGTGATGGGTTACGAGCACGGTCGGCGGTTGAGCGGGGTCCGATGCAAGCTCATCAAGTGTGGCAATTAAGTCTTCGCGTCCGCCCAGGTCGAGCGCAGCCGTTGGTTCGTCCAACAAGACAAGGCCTGGGTCGGTCATGAGCGATCGGGCTAGGAGCACTCGTTGGCGTTCGCCTGATGAAGCGATTCCGAACTCGCGGTCGATGAGGTGGGCGCAACCCATTGAGATCAAGAGGTCTCTGGCTCGGGTCCGGTCAGCGTCATCGTAGGTATGCCACCAGGGTTCGAGCGCTGCGTGCTTGGCCGTCATCACAACATCGGTGTTTAACAGTTGTGGTCGCAATTGATCGGCGAGGGCAGCGCTAGCCATACCAATCCGTGTCCGCAGCGCTCGCACATCGGTACGGCCCAACGTTTCGCCCAAAACCCGAACCGAACCCGTGGTCGGGTGCAACATCGTGGAAACGACGCGCAGAAGCGTGGTCTTGCCCGAGCCGTTGGCGCCGAGTACAACCCAGTGCTGTTCCGGGTCAATTGTCCAGTCCACGCTTTGGAGTAACGCTCGTTGGTCTCGAATCACCGAGATGTCTTGGAGGCGCACTACGGGCTCGGTCACAGAAGTCATTTTTCCTGATCCTAGGGGCAAAACCGAGGATGCAGTACGTTCGGTCGCCCTGGGTAGCGGTGGAAGGAGCAGGAGTGGTCGTTGGGTCCTACACTCGGCACCCATCGGTGAATCACACGCGACTGATTCATAGTTCCACAACTCGCCAAGCGGCAGGGGACCATCATCAACACAGCCCTCGGAATCGTTGTGGTTCTTGCTCTAGTGGCGGCCAACGGCTTCTTTACGGCGGCCGAGTTTGCGTTGATTAGCGTCGAACGGTCGACCATCGAATCAATGGCCGACAGCGGCAATCGTCGTGCGAGTTTGACACTAGCGATGTTGCGGCGGTTGTCGTTCTACCTCTCAGGAGCCCAACTTGGTATCTCGCTTACGGCTCTGGGGCTTGGTTTCGTAGCTGAACCGGTTGCTGGTGAACTGATTGAGCCCCTCGTGGATTCGGTTCTTGGCGAGCCGTCACCGGGGCTATCGGTCGCCGTGGCCTTGGTGCTGGCGACCATCTTTCAGACCGTCATGGGCGAGTTGGTGCCGAAGATAATCGCCATTGCCAAGCCAGTCCGCGTGGCCCTGACGTTGGCGTTGCCCTACCGCATCGTGATGAGTGTGATGTCACCGGTGGTGCATGTTCTTGACAGGACTGCTGCGTTCCTCGTCCGTCTTATGGGGATCGAACCCACCGAGGAAATGGGTTCGGGTCGTTCCCTCGACGAGCTTGAATACCTGGTGAAGACGTCCGGCGAGGGCGGCACGTTGAACCAAGAAGATGTGCGGCTCTTGATGCGGTCTATTCATTTCGGCGAAAAGCTGGCCGACGATGTGCTGACTCCACGCCTCGAGGTCGTCTCTATTAGTGAGAATGCCACCCTCAATGAACTCACCGCGTTGTCGGCTGAATCTGGATTTAGTCGCTTTCCCGTGATAGGCGACTCTCTGGACCAGGTTCGCGGGATTGCACTCATCAAGTCCGTTTTCGAAGTGCCCTATGAACAGCGAGCGCATACATCGGTGCTCGCGATCAAGTCCGATGCATTGCTGGTGCCCGAAGGGCGTTCGCTCGAATCATTGCTGGCCGAACTGCGAGCCCGTCGTGAGCACATGGCCCTCGTCATTGATGAGCACGGGGGTACCGCCGGGGTCGTGACGGTCGAGGATCTTGTCGAGGAAGTGGTTGGTGAAATTGATGATGAGCACGACGATCCCGAGCTCACGGTCGTGCGCCATGGCAATGTGGTCATCTTGGCCGCATCGTTGCACCCCGATGAGGTTCTTGAGGCATGTGGGTTCGAAATTCCCGATGGTGATTACGAGACCTTGGCCGGGTTTGCGTTAGTACAACTTCAGCGGGTGCCCCGCGAGGGCGAAGTGTTTATTTACGAGGGGTGGCGGTTCCAGGTGGTCGAAATGGATCGACGCCGAATTGCTTCACTGCGGATGCAGCGAGTGGTAGAAACGCTGGCGACCGAAGGGGAGCAATCATGAGTACTCCCTGGGCACTAGCAGTGGCCCTCCTGCTCATTGCAGTCAATGGGTTCTTCGTCGCCGTTGAGTTTGCATTGCTGGGTTCACGGCGATCAGTTGTCGAGCCAATGGCCGAGTCCTCGCCTCGAGCGGCCAAGGCCTTAGCCGCAATGAGTGATCTCAATCGGCAGTTGTCCGGAGCGCAGTTGGGCATCACAATCGCGTCGTTGGCGCTTGGCTTTGTAGCTGAGCCAGCGATCGGTCGTTTGCTCGAAAGTTTCTTCGAGTCCTACACCTCGTTCCCATCGGGCGTGCAACATACCGTCTCGTTTATTATTGCTTTGACCCTCGTGTCGTTCTTGCACATGGTCCTGGGTGAGATGGTTCCTAAAAACGTCACGTTGGCCGGGCCAGAACGAGCCGCGGTTGTGTTACTCCCATTTCACGCGCGGGTTGTTGCGTTGTTTCGTCCGGTCATTTGGTTGGTTAATGCGCTTTCGGTGGGAGTGGTTCGATTGTTTAAAATCGAACCGACCGACGAACTTCGCACTACCCATACCGCGGTTGAGTTCTCCCATATGGTCGATGCTTCGAAGGGTGAGGGCCTGATTGGCGAGTTTTCGCACGAATTGATTTCGAGCGCGTTGGAGTACAAGGACCGTTCGGTGGCATCGATCATGGTGCCCTGGGCTCAGGTAGATGTCTTGAACCGGTTGACCTCGGTGGCCGAAATCGAGAAAGAAGTGGTCCGATCCGGGCACAGTCGGTTGCCGATATTTGACGCCAGTTCCGCCGTTGTCGAGGGCTACGTACATGCGAAAGACCTGCTCGCTACTGCCGAATCGGAGCGATCAAGTCCCGTGCCTGACGACAAGATTCACCAAATGGTCGTCCTGCGAGCGGAGAGCACGCTCGATGAAGGCCTTCGAGCCATGCGACGGAGGCAAACCCACATGGCGTTGGTGCGCGACGGTTCGAACCGTTTGGGGCTACTGACCTTGGAAGACATCGTCGAGCAAATCGTCGGCGAAATCCACGACGAGACTGACCTTTAGGCACCCAACCAGTTTCTGTAACCGAACTGCAATATATGTTCTGGTTGGACTACCCTTTGATCACTGTGAAGTCTGCCGTTTTCCTCCTTGCCGTGCTTGTCACGGCATTGCTCGTGCCTGCCGGTGCCGGCGCACAAGATGATGTGAACGTCGCGCGTGCGGCGGTCCAAGCAGCCCAGGCCGATGTCGACGCCGCACAACAGGCCGCAAATCTGGCCGCCGAACGGTACTTTGCCGCTATCGATCAATTGGAGTTCATCAACGTCGAAGTAGCCGAGATCGAAACCGAGATAGCGTCGGCCTCATCGGTTGTTGCCGACGCCACGCGCTCGGTTCGCGACTTGGTTGTCTCGCAGTACGTCGACACGATGAAGGGCCCGCAGTCCGTCGACCTCGATGACATCAACCGCCACGCCCGTGGCCGAGCACTCACCCGGATTGCCGCCAACGTGTACGCCGACTCCGTCGATATCTACCGAGCAGCGCGCGACGTGTTGACCGATCTTGAACAACGCCAATCGCAGCTCCGCGGCGAGCAAGAAGCGCTGGTTGCCGAGTTGGATGCCAGTCAAATCGAAGCCAACGACAACCTCGAACTCCTCACCGAGTTGACGGCCACGCTGCAAACAGAACTCGACCGCGCCGAAGAAGCCGAACGGTTACGTCTCGAAGAAGAAGCTCGGAAAGCAGCCGAAGAGGCGGAGCGAATTGCCGCCGAGCAAGAGGCGCAGCGCCAAGCCGAGGCCGCACGTATCGCCGCTGAACAAGCTGCCAATCAGCCCACGCCGGTGCCGGTAGCGCAACCAACGACAACCCCTGGCGAACCAACTACTGAGCCGCAAGAAACTTCAACACCTGTACCAACATCGCCGCCGGTTGCATCTACCGGTTGGGTTTGCCCCGTTGCCGGCCCAACGAGTTTCATCGACTCATGGGGGGCACCACGAGTTTCGGGTCGCTGGCACAAAGGCACCGACATGATGGCAAACACTGGCACGCCAGTAGTCGCCGTGGCGAGTGGCACAGTCGAACACCGAGGCAACCGCGTTGGTGGCCTAAGCGCACACCTCATGAGCGATACCGGCGACCGTTACTACTACACCCACCTCGATGGGTATGAGAATGTCGGGGCCGGCTGGGTCGCCCAAGGAACCGTAATCGGGTACGTCGGCATGTCGGGTAACGCACCGGTCCCGCACCTGCATTTTGAATTTCATCCGGGCAACGGTGACCCGATCAATCCGTATCCGACGCTGATCGCTACCTGCTAGAGGCGGGTGACAGCGGGCCCTTCAAGGACCCCACGCGTGTCAAGAATCAGAGCGGCTCCGTCGAGCGCTCCGTGAACCAGGAATTGATCGTGAGCTTGCACCAACAGCACAAGATCAGCTTCGATCACGGCGGCAGAAAGATCGGTATGTCGAGGGATTCCAACATCGTCAACGGTGAAGTTTTCGACATTTGGATCGACGTAGGTAACGTCGGCACCGAGATCGCGTAGTCGGCGAATGAGCGGACGCGCTGGAGTCTCTCGATCGTCGGCGATGTTGGCCTTGTACGAAACTCCCAAGACCAGAATCTTCGACCCGTTGACGGCCTTGCGTGACTTATTGAGTAGACCCTGGGCGCGAGCAGCGACGTAGGCGGGCATTCGGCCACTGACCTCTTGGGCCAGTTCGACAAACCGGAAGGGATAACCCAATGTCCGAACTGCGTAGGACAAATAGTTTGGGTCAATAGGGATGCAATGGCCACCCACACCGGGGCCTGGATAAAATGCCTGGAACCCGAACGGCTTTGTCGCGGCCGCATCGATAGACGCCCATAGATCGATTCCGAGATCGTGGCTAAATACTGCCATCTCGTTGACCATGGCGATGTTGACGTGGCGGTAGGTGTTTTCGATAAGTTTCGACATCTCGGCTTCACGAGTGCCAGCGACCGGAACGACCGTATCGACAAATCGGGCATAGAAATCGATGGCTTTCGTGGTGCATGCCTTGGTATGGCCACCCACAACCTTGGGAGTATTTTCCACGCCATAGATCGGATTGCCGGGATCAATGCGCTCGGGTGAGTAAGCGAGGAAAAAGTCCTGGCCGGCGAGCAAGCCGGAGTTTTCTTCAAGAATAGGGCGAACTATGTCATCGGTGGTTCCCGGGTAGGTAGTGCTCTCCAAAACCACGAGTGTGTTGGCAGTCATGTGCTGGCTGATCGCCATGGTGGCTGCGGTAACTGCACCCAAGTCTGGGGTCGTGTCCTCGGCAAGGGGAGTAGGAACACAAATGACGATCGAGTCGGCTCGACTAAATACCGTGGGATCGGTGGTGGCGAAGAAGCCTTGTTGGAGCATCGTCGCGACGGCGTCATTGCTGAGGTCATCAATATGAGATGAGCCGTCGTTGAGCGCAGTCACAAGGCCGTCGTGGATGTCGAATCCCGCCACCTTCAGCCCCCGGCGAGATGCCTGCTGAGCTAAAGGCAAGCCAACGTAACCCAGGCCCACAATAACGAGATCAAGAGAATCGATGGTGCTCACGATGCCAAGATACTGGATGGGTGTGGCTCAGGCGCCCATGGCATGGAAGCCGCCGTCGACGTAAACCATCGAACCAGTCGTTTGCGGGAACCAGTCTGACAGCAGGGCAACGCACGCTTTGGCAACTCCCTCGGTGTCGGTAACGTCCCAACCCAGGGGTGCTCTGGTTGCCCAAGCATCCTCAAACTGTTGGAAACCCGGAATGGATTTTGCGGCGATGGACTTGATTGGTCCAGCGGCCACCAGGTTGACGCGGATCTGTTGCTCGCCTAAGGCGCGGGCGAGATAACGATTGGCTGATTCGAGTCCGGCCTTGGCGACACCCATCCAGTTGTACGCAGGCCAAGCGATCGTGGCATCGAAATCGAGTCCAACGACCGACCCACCGTTGGGCATAAG
>Ga0307986_10002693_pt1 | contig 12634 bp, 8 predicted proteins | sample EllFjometageno82_FD_203170 | JGI IMG/M metagenome (GOLD analysis project Ga0307986, IMG submission 203170) | Marine microbial communities from Ellis Fjord, Antarctic Ocean - #82 | ecosystem: Environmental > Aquatic > Marine > Unclassified | place: Southern Ocean | collected 2014-10-09
AAGGTAGGCCTTGATATCAAGGTACACTTAAGTCAGTGTTTAAGGTTAAATACTACCTTACTTCTAACTATCAAAATTGCGCTAAACTAACATTCAAAAGGTAAAAGTCAATATTTAATAGATAAAACTTCCTTTATTTATAAGGAATTATTCTGGTACTGGGGTATTTTCTAATCGTTGCTTTTGGATTTCGGCCAATCTTAACTCGTCTTGTTTTCTGGCCTCTTTATCCCAACCCATTTTAGTTAGACCTGTTCCAGCAGGCACTAGTCTACCAACAATTACATTTTCTTTTAAGCCTTCGAGATAGTCAACTTTACCTCTTATAGAGGCGTCAGTCAGAACTCTAGTTGTTTCTTGGAACGACGCAGCTGAAATAAATGATTTTGTTTGTAAAGAGGCTTTTGTTATACCTAATAATATTCTTTCATACACAGCTGGTTTTTTGCCGTCTTTTTTAAGATCTTCGTTAATCTTAACTATATCAATTAGATCAACAGTTTCATTTAATAAATAATCGGTATCACCAGGTTCTTTAATCTCAACTTTTTTAAGCATCTGTCTAACAATAGTTTCAATGTGCTTGTCGTTAATTACAACACCTTGAAGTCTATAAACTTCTTGTACCTCAGTCACAAAAAACTCTGTAAGTTTTTCAACGCCTAGAATTCTTAAGATGTCATGAGGCAATGGACTACCATCTAGTAAGTACTCACCTTTTTTAATTTTTTCTCCTTGATTAAAGTTAACGTGCTTGCCTTTAGGTATTAGATAATTCGAAGTTTCTCCCTTAGAAGAAACAATAGATATTTTTTGCTTTCCTCTTATTTCTTTTCCAAATTCTATTATACCGTCGTTTTCAGCTATAATAGCACTGTCTTTTGGTTTTCTAGCTTCAAACAATTCAGCAACTCTTGGTAGACCGCCGGTAATATCTTTAGTTTTAGAAGTTTCTTTAGGCAATCTAGCGAGCACATCACCAGCAGAAATTTTTTGACCATCTTTTACAGAAAGGATTGAGTCTGGAACTAGAAAATATCTAGCAACGTTCCCGTCTGCTTTTTTTATAACTTCACCTTTGTCGTTTCTAAGGGTAAGTCTAGGTTTAAGTTCGGTATTTTTAGAAAGCGACTTCCAATCAGTGACTGATTTTGAAGAAATACCAGTCGAGTCATCCATAGTTTCAGTTAAAGAAGTTCCTTCTACAAGATCCATATAATTAACAACACCGCTTGTTTCAGCAATAACTGGTAGTGTATATGGGTCCCATTCGGCAATTTTTTTACCTTTTTCAATCATGTCTCCGTCTTTGAAAAAAAGTTTTGATCCGTAAATAACTTTATAAATTCCTAGCTGAATACCATTACCATCTTCAATCGAAAGTTCGGTATTTCTTCCCATTACTATTGTGTTTTTCTTAGAGTCTTCAATAAGATTTTTATTTAGTATGTTGAGTTTTCCTTTGTTTTGAGAAATAATTTGAGACTCTTCTTTGACTTGAGCTGTTCCCCCAACGTGAAAGGTTCTCATTGTTAATTGAGTACCAGGTTCACCTATTGACTGAGCTGCTATCATTCCAATTGCCTCACCGATACTAACCAATTTACCTCTGGCTAAATCTCTTCCGTAGCAAGTTTGACAAACACCTTTAGTAGCTGCACATGTAATTATTGAATAAACTTGAATGGCTTTTACTCCGGCTGTGTCTATTAATTCACAATCAGCTTCATCTAATAATTTTTTCTTTTTAATAATAATCTCCCCAGTTATGGGATGTTTAATGTCTTGAGCTGGTGTTCTTCCTAAAACTCTTTCCGATAAACTAACTAGAATATTTCCACCTTCTATAACCTCTGTAATATTAATTGAAGATTTCGAGCCACAGTCTTTTATTGTAACTTGCAAGTCTTGAGCAACGTCACACAATCTTCTCGTTAAATAACCTGAGTTTGCTGTTTTTAGAGCGGTATCTGCAAGACCTTTACGTGCACCATGGGTTGAGTTAAAATACTCTAACACAGAAAGACCTTCTTTGAAATTAGCCATAATGGGGGTTTCAATAATCTCACCTGATGGCTTGGCAATCAAACCTCTCATACCTGCTAACTGCTTCATTTGAGCTTGAGAGCCTCTGGCACCAGAGTCAGCCATCATAAAAACTGAATTAGTTTCTATTCTATTATCTGGAAATATTTTTTGTGCTGATGAAATTTCTTTCATCATTTCGTTTGCAACAGTGTCAGTACATTTAGACCAAATATCTACAACTTTATTGTATTTTTCACCTCTTGTAATCAAACCATCTGAGTATTGTTTTTCATACACTTCTATTTGTTTTTTGGTTTGATTGATTAATTGGGTTTTAGTTTCAGGAATTATCAAATCATCTTTACCAAAAGAGATACCTGCTTTAAACGCATGCTTAAAACCTAAAGCTTTAATTCGATCACAGAATATAACTGTTTCTTTTTGTCCACAAAATCTAAATATAGTGTCAATAATTTCAGACACATCTTTCTTGGTCAAAAGCCTATCAATAATAGTAAATTTTATTTTATGATTTTTTGGCAATACACTTGCTAGTAAAAACCTACCTGCGGTACTTGTATATTTTTGAACTACTTTATTTTTATTTTCATCTACAGTTTCAAAAACTGAGATAATTTTAGAGTGCAGGCTTATATTTTTGTTTTCTATAGCTTGGCCAATTTCTTCTATATTTGAAAAAATACCTTTTGGCCTATCCTCGTTTTTATTATCTGCTTGAGACAGGTAGTATATACCAAGAACAATATCCTGACTTGGGACAATAATAGGTTTTCCGTTTGATGGACTTAAAATGTTATTCGTAGACATCATTAATACTCTTGCCTCCAATTGAGCTTCTAAACTTAAAGGAATGTGTACCGCCATTTGGTCACCGTCAAAATCAGCATTAAAAGCGGCACAAACAAGTGGGTGTAATTCAATAGCAAAGCCTTCTATTAACTTAACTTCAAATGCTTGAACGCCTAACCTGTGAAGTGTTGGAGCACGGTTTAACAAAATTGGATGTTCTCTTGTGATAAATTCTAGTGCATCCCAAACTTCAGGCACTTCTTTTTCAACAAGTCTTTTTGCCTGTTTAATAGTGGTAGCTAATCCTAGCTTATCTAATCTTGCATACAAGAAGGGTTTAAAAAGTTCTAAAGCCATTTTTTTGGGTAAACCACATTGGTGTAGTTTTAGCTCTGGGCCAACAACGATAACTGATCGACCTGAGTAATCAACACGCTTACCAAGTAAGTTTTGCCTAAATCTTCCCTGTTTACCCTTCAACATCTCAGCTAAAGATTTAAGAGGTCTTTTACCCGTTCCGGTAATTACTCTTCCTCTTCTACCGTTATCAAAAAGTGCGTCAACAGATTCTTGCAACATTCTTTTTTCATTTCTAACTATGATGTGTGGTGCTTTAAGGTCCAACAATCTTTTAAGACGGTTATTACGATTAATAACCCTTCTGTATAAATCGTTAAGGTCGGAGGTTGCAAATCTACCACCGTCTAGGGGGACCAAGGGTCTTAGTTCAGGTGGAATAACCGGTACTGTTGTTAATATCATCCACTCTGGCTTATTGCCAGAATCAATAAATGACTCTACAAGTTTTAATCTTTTAATTGTTCTTTCTTCAGTTACTTTAGATTTAATTGTTTCAAGTGCAGTACGTAGTTTTTTTTGTTCTTTTGCTAAGTCTAAATTTATTAAAATTTCTCTTACGGCTTCCGCTCCTATACCTGCTTGAAAAGCATCTTCTCCAAATTCTTCTTGAGCTTTCATTAGCTGTTCTTCTGAAATTAAGTCACCTTTTTTTAGCGTAGTTAAGCCTGGTTCTACAACTATAAAACTTTCAAAATATAAAACTCTTTCAACATCTTTTAGCTTCATGTCTATAGCAAGAGCTATTCGGCTTGGTAATGACTTTAAAAACCAAATATGGGCAACTGGGCAAGCTAGATCAATATGCCCCATTCTTTCTCTTCTTACGTTTGATTTGGTTATTTCTACGCCACATTTTTCGCAGATAATGCCCCTGAATTTCATTCTCTTATATTTTCCACAAAGGCACTCATAATCTTTTACGGGACCAAATATTCTTGCACAGAAAAGACCGTCTTTTTCTGGTCTAAAAGTTCTATAGTTAATAGTTTCTGGTTTTTTTATTTCACCAAAGGACCATGATTTAATTTTTTCCGGACTGGCTAAAGTAATTTTAATGCTACTAAAGTTTGTTTCAGGTAGGTTGCTGTTATTGTGATAAGTTTGTTTTGATATATTTTTTTCCATATTAATTTAGTTCTATATTTAACCCTAAAGCTCTAATTTCTTTAATTAATACATTAAAGGACTCTGGTACACCTGATTCAAAATTATTATTACCTTTAACAATAGTTTCATAAACTTTAGTTCTACCAGCTACGTCATCTGACTTAACAGTAAGAATTTCTTGAAGAGTATAAGATGCTCCATAAGCCTCTAATGCCCAAACTTCCATTTCACCAAATCTTTGTCCACCTAATTGAGCTTTTCCGCCCAGTGGTTGCTGCGTTACTAAACTGTATGGCCCTGTAGATCTTGCGTGTATTTTATCTTCTACAAGATGGTTTAATTTTAACATGTAAATAATTCCGACAGTTACCGGTCTATCAAATTTTTCTCCTGATAAGCCGTCCCATAAGGTAGTTTGTCCAGAGTTCGGTAGTTTGCCTAAATCTAACATATCTTTAATGTCATTAGTTGAAGCACCATCAAAAACAGGTGTTGCTATTGGAACACCATTTGAAATATTTTGAATAAGTTCAAATAGTTCTTTTTTATTTAGTTTACTAACTACATTGTCATAATACTCTGTGCCATAAATATCTTTTAATTTTTTCTTTAGATCTTCTATTGTTTCGTCAAAATTTTTTAGGTATTCTTTAATTTGGTCTCCCAACTCAGAACAGGCCCAGCCTAAATGTGTTTCTAAAATTTGACCAACGTTCATACGACTTGGAACACCTAGTGGATTTAAAACTATATCTACTGCTTTACCATTTGCCATATAAGGCATGTCTTGCACCGGGACTATTTTGCTAACTACACCTTTGTTACCGTGTCTTCCAGCCATTTTGTCTCCTGGCATCAATCTTCTTTTAACTGCAACAAATACTTTAACAACTTTCATCACCGTTGGTAGTAGGTCATCACCTTGTTTAATTTTTATAACTTTATCTTCAAATCTTAATTTAATATCTTCGCTTGCTTCATCGAATTGTTTTTTAAGTTTTAGTAAATTCTGGTTTAATTGGCTGTCGGAAAAGCTTAGTTTCCAAATATCTTTTAAGCTTAACTCAGTTAACTGTTCTATTTTAATAGGAGAATTTTCATTTACAGATTTGTAAGATTTGTTTGTTTGTTTGCCATTCAGTAGATCTGTAGCTCTAAGTTTAATGTTTCTGATTAATATTTCTTCTTCTACTAGCTTATCTTCTTGAACTAGTTCTATTTCTGCTCTTTCAATAGCTATTGATCTTTCATCTTTTTCAATACCATGCCTATTAAAAACTCTAACGTCTATAATCACCCCTGAACCACCAGATTTAAGTTTAAGTGAAGAATCCCTAACATCAGTAGCTTTCTCACCGAAAATAGACCTTAATAATTTTTCTTCAGGACTGGACGATGTTTCACTTTTTGGTGTAACTTTACCAACTAAAATATCCCCAGGCTTAACCTCAGCGCCAACATATGCAATTCCTGATTCATCTAAATTTCTTAGACTTTCTTCGCTTACATTCGGTATATCTCTAGTAACTTCTTCCGCTCCTAGTTTTGTATCCCGAGCCATAGCTTCATACTCTTCTATGTGAATAGAAGTAAAAACATCATCTGTTACACATCTTTCAGAAATTAAAATTGAGTCTTCAAAATTGTATCCTTGCCAAGGCATGAATGCTACGGTTACATTTTTTCCTAAGGCTAACTCACCTAATTTTGTTCCCGGTCCATCTGCTATGATATCACCAGTTTTGATAGTATCACCAACTTGAACTAATGGTTTTTGGTTGATGCAAGTATTTTGGTTTGATCTTTTAAATTTAGATAAGTTATATATATCTACACCTGATTGAGATAAATCTTTAACTTCAGTTGCTTTAACAACAATACGTTTTCCATCAATTTTATCTACAATGCCATCTCTTTTTGCAACAATAGTAACTCCAGAATCTAACGCTACATCACGTTCCATTCCAGTTCCGACAAGTGGAGATTCTGGTTTTAACAAAGGTACAGCTTGTCTCATCATATTAGAACCCATTAATGCTCGGTTGGCGTCATCGTTCTCTAGAAAAGGTATAAGGGCCGCTGCTACTGAAACTAATTGTTTAGGAGATACATCTATATAGTCAATGCTTTCTCTGTTTGCTAAAAGAAAATTTAAATTATATCTACAAGAAACAAGTTCTTCTTCGAATGTACCATCTTTATTAATAGGAGAGTTAGCTTGTGCAATCGTAAATTTTTCTTCCTCAATTGCTGATAAATAGTTAACTTCTTTGGAAACTTTACCATTAATCACTTTTTTATAAGGGCTCTCGATATAACCATATTTGTTAACCTGGCAATATGTGGCTAGACTATTTATTAATCCAATATTTGGGCCTTCGGGTGTTTCAATCGGGCAAATTCTTCCATAATGAGTTGGGTGAACGTCTCGTACTTCAAAGCCTGCCCTCTCTCTTGTTAGTCCACCTGGTCCAAGTGCTGAAACTCTTCTTTTGTGTGTAATTTCAGAAAGAGGATTTGTTTGGTCCATAAATTGAGAAAGTGCGGACGTTGCGAAAAAATCTTTTAACGAAGTAGTAATTGGTTTTGCATTTATTAAATCTTGTGGCATTGCTGACTCAATCTCAAGGAAAGTAGATATTTTTTCTTTTACAGTTCTTTCCATTCTAAGTAGGCCAATTCTAAATTGATTTTCCACTAATTCACCAACAGAACGTACTCTTCTGTTTCCTAAGTGATCGATGTCATCAACTTCACCTTTTCCATCTCTTAGATCAAGCATGAATTGTATGATAGCTAAAATGTCCTCTTTAAATAGAACTGTGTTTTTAAGATCTGTTTTTAAATTTAATTTAGCATTCAATTTAACTCTTCCTACTTCGGACAAGTCGTAACGCTCTTTATTAAAGTATAAATTTTGAAAGACTCCTTCGGCGACTTCAATGGTTGGTGCTTCGCCTGGTCTTAAGATTCTATAGATGTCATTTAGTGCTTCACTTTTATCTATGTTTTTTTCAACTTTTAGAGTTTCTAGTAAATATGGTCCTTTATTGATTGGGTCTATGTTTACAAGTTTTAATGAATAGGTCTCATTAAAAATAATTTTTTCAAGTATTTCTTCATTAACATCAAAACCAGATCTAATGATGTAGTCGCCATTTTTTTCTTTAATATCGTGTGCAATATATTTTCCAATAATTTCATTATTTGAAATGAGAATATTCGTAAGACCTTTATCTTTTAATTTTTTGGCTATAATTAAGTTAAGTTTTTCACCTTTATTTAAAAATTTCTTATTAGACTTTGCGTCAACTAAATCGTACGGCAATTTGACAGGTCTTTTATAGTTTTCTGGAATAAATTTAGTACTCCACATTTTACTATTTTTTTCATAAGTAAATAGATCTTGTGAGTAGTAATTTTCAATAACTTGTTCTCTTGTAACACCCAATGCGTATAGCAAAGTGGTAATTGGAAGTTTTTTCTTTCTATCGATTCTAAAGTATAAAATATCTTTTGGATCAAATTCAAAATCTAACCAAGAACCCCTACCAGGAATTATTCTGCAGTTAAATAATAGCTTACCACTACTGTGTGTTTTACCTTTGTCATGATCAAAGAAGACACCTGGACTTCTGTGCATTTGATTGACAACAACTCTTTCTACGCCGTTAACGACAAAAGTTCCACTAGTAGTCATTAATGGCAGTTCGCCGATGAAGACTTCCTGTTCTTTTGCTGACAAAATTTGCTTTGTATTTGTGTCTGGATCAATATCATAAACTACTAATCTTAAATTAGCTTTTAAGGACGCAGAATATGTTAAGCTTCTTTGTTTACATTCCAACACATCAAATTTAGGTTTTTCTAACTTATAAGAAATATATTCTAAAGTTGCTTTGTCGTTACCATCTTCAATTGGAAAGATGCTTTTAAAAGTTTTATGTATTCCTTTTTTAAGTTCGTCAGATGGTTCATGAATAGATTTAGAGCTTAAGAACTCTCCATAAGAATTTTTTTGTACTTCAATAAGATTTGGAATTGCTAAGTCAGCAGTTAACTTGCCAAAGTTTTTTCGAATACTTTTTTTTTGAGTAAAAGATAAATTCATTAATGATAAAAATTCTACTAAAGTTTTTTACTTCAGTAAAATGTAACTAAATTTTGTTTACTTTAATTCTACTTTTGCGCCAGCTGCTTCAAGTTTCGCTTTCATTTCCTCAGCATCTTTTTTAGCAACACCAGCTTTAACTTCTTTAGGTGCAGCTTCGACTAAATCTTTAGCTTCTTTTAAACCTAAACCAGTAATTGCTCTAACTTCTTTAATAACGTTAATTTTTTTCTCACCGAAAGAGGAAAGAAAAACTGTAAATTCGGATTTTTCTTCTCCTGCTGATGCTCCAGCTGCTGCAGGTGCTACCGCCACTGCCGCAGAAACTCCCCATTTTTCCTCAAGTTGCTTTGAAAGTTCTGCTGCTTCTACAACAGAAAGTTTTGATAAATCGTCTATAATTTTATTTAAATCTGTCATTTTTTGTATCCTGTGAATTATTTTTTTATTTCTTCCGCGGGCGCTAAATTAGTCATTTTTTTGCTCTGTGCAAGTAAAATACCAACTATCTTTTGTGCCGAAGCGTTTAAAATTCCAACAATACTTGCTCTGGCTTCATTTAAAGTAGGTAAACTAGCTATTTTTGCTACTTCTTCCTGATCTATGACTTTACCCTCCATAAACCCTGCGACAATCTTTAGCTGATCATTCTTTTTTGCAAATCTTGATAGTATTCTAGCAGACATAAATGGGTCGGATGAAATAGCTGCTGCTGTCGGCCCTGTAAAAAATTTTTCCAGATCTTTACATGGAGATTCTTTCACTGCTAATTTTGTAATTCTGTTTTTGGTAATTTTAAACAAAATTCCATTTTCTCTAAACTCTTTTCGCAAAGCGTCTAATTGAATTACATTTAACCCTTGGTAGTGAGCAATCATAACAGCTTCATTTGAAGAAAATACTTTCTTCATTTCTTCAATATAATTTTTTTTTGTTTTTTTGTTCATCATAATACTAAATACTCTTGTTGCTAACTTTGAGTGAAACTCCCATTGAAGAAGTAACATATAAACTTTTAATAAACTCACCTTTTATGGCGTCTGGTTTTTCTTTTTTAACAAAATCTACTAGATGCTTTAAATTACTTGCTAAGCTATCCACAGTGAAACTTTTTCTTCCAATTGATGTTCCAATATTTCCGTCTTTATCATGTTTAACTTCAACCAAACCAGATTTTATATCTTGGACAGATTTTTTGATATTAGTTGAAACAGTGCCAAGTTTTGGGTTGGGCATTAAACCTTTTGGTCCTAAAATTTTTCCATGTTTTCCTATCTTTCCCATCATGCCAGGCGTACAAATTAGTTTATCAAAATTAAATTTTCCACCTGCAATTTTTTCTATTAAGTCATCCGATCCTACTATGTCTGCTCCACAATTTTTAGCTTCTTCCACTTTGTCGGGCTCACATAAAATGGCAATTTTTATTTTTTTCCCGGTACCTGCTGGTAATTGTGTAACAGTTCTTAAATTAAAATCTCCACCTTTAGATTGTTTAAGACCGATACGTAAGTAAATATCAATTGACTCATCAAACTTAGTGGTAGAATTTTTTTTAATCAATTCTAAAATTTCTTTTAAATTGGTTGATTTAAAATTTTTGGTATTTTTTAAAACTTCAGTGTATCTTTTTGATTTTTTTTTCATTAACCTTTTACCTCAACACCCATTGATCTGGCAGACCCACAAATTATTTTTGTGGCTTCTTTTATATCGAAAGCATTTAAATCTTCCATTTTAGCCTTGGCGATTTCTTCTGCTTGTTTCATTGTAATAGATCCAGCTACTGTTCTACCTGGTTCTTTTGAACCACTTTTAAGTTTTGCTGCTTCTTTTATGTAGTGCGATGCTGGTGGGGTTTTAATAATAAAATCAAATTTTTTATCTTTATAAACTGTAATTACAACAGGAACAGGTTTTCCCATCATAGATTTTGTTTTTTCGTTAAATGCTTTGCAAAATTCCATTATATTAATTCCTCTTTGTCCTAGTGCAGGACCAACAGGAGGAGCTGGATTTGCTTGTCCACCTTTAATTTGCAATTTTATAAGTCCCGCTATTTCTTTTGCCATATTAATTTTTTTCTACTTGGTTATACTCTAAATCAACTGGTGTAGCTCTTCCAAAAATAGAAACTGAAACTTTAAGTCTTGATTTTTCTTCGTCTATTTCCTCTACTAAGCCGTTAAAAGAAGCAAAAGGTCCGTCACATACTTTTACTTTTTCACCAATCTCAAAACTTATACCACTTTTTGGATTAATTGCACTTTCAGAAACCTGATCTATAATTCTCTGAATTTCATCATCAGTAATTGGCGCTGGTTTGTCCTCTGTCCCTAAAAAACCGCTAACCTTTTGAAGATTTTTAATTAAATGGAAAACCTGCTTAGTCATGTCTAATTTGACTAAAACATATCCAGGAAAGTATTTTTTTTGTTTTTTTGTTCTTTTACCTTTTTTAACTTCAGTGACTTCTTGGGTTGGTACAAGCATTTCCCCTAAATGCGACTCGAGTTTACTTTTGGTGAGCACATCTTTTATGGACTCCACTACTTTTTTTTCAAATCCAGAATATGCTTGAACAATATACCAATTCATATTTAAAAACTTATAGTTAAAACTAGGTTAAGTAAAAATCTTAATATTTGATCTAAAAGAAGAAAAAAAATTGCGGCAATAGATGCTAAACCAAAAACCATAAGACCACCTGTTAAAGTATCTTTTTTAGTAGGCCAAGTAACTCTAAAGGCTTCTTGTTTAACTTCCTGTATAAATTTTAAAGGGTTTTTCATAATATTTAAAAGTTGTTGGCAGGAGCGGAGGGACTCGAACCCACAACCTCCGGTTTTGGAGACCGGCGCTCTACCAATTGAACTACGCTCCTAAGCGTTTACTTTAAAATTTTAGTAACTACTCCAGCTCCAACGGTTTTACCACCTTCTCTAATGGCAAAATTTAAACCATCGTTCATTGCAATAGGAGTAATTAATTTTACAGTAAATTTTCCATCATCACCTGGCATAACCATTTCAGTTCCTGCAGGTAAAGTTACTTCACCAGTAACATCTGTTGTTCTGAAATAAAACTGAGGTCTGTATTTTGTAAAGAATGGAGTGTGTCTTCCTCCTTCATCTTTTTTCAAAATATAGGCCTGGGCTTCAAATTCAGTATGTGGAGTAATTGATGCAGGCTTACAAAGCACTTGGCCTCTTTCGACGTCATCTCTTTCTACGCCTCTTAAAAGAATTCCAACGTTATCACCCGCTTCACCGCTATCAAGAAGTTTTCTAAACATCTCAACACCAGTACAAGTAGATTTTTTAGTTTCTTTTATTCCAACAATTTCTATTTCTTCACCAACTTTAACTACACCTGCTTCGATTCTTCCTGTCACTACAGTTCCACGACCTGATATCGAGAAAACATCTTCAACCGGCATTAAAAAAGGTTTATCTTTGGGTCTGTCGGGCTGAGGAATAAAAGCATCAACTTGTTTCATCAATTCCAAAATTGCATTTTTTCCAATCTCATCATCTTTACCTTCAACGGCACTTAAAGCAGAACCTTTGATAATTGGAGTTTTATCACCTGGATATTTATAAGAGGTTAAAAGTTCTCTAATTTCTTCTTCTACAAGTTCTAATAATTCTGCATCTTTTACTGTGTCAACTTTGTTCAAGAAAACTACAATTGAAGGGACACCAACTTGACGAGCTAAAAGAATGTGTTCTCTTGTTTGTGGCATAGGACCATCTGCTGCATTAACAACTAAAATTGCTCCATCCATTTGTGCTGCACCTGTAATCATATTTTTCACATAGTCAGCGTGACCCGGACAATCAACGTGGGCATAATGTCTGTTAGGGGTTTCGTATTCGACGTGAGCGGTAGAAATAGTAATACCTCTTTCTTTTTCTTCAGGGGCTTTATCTATTTGGTCGTAAGCGGTAAAATTTGCAGAAGAACCTTCAGCTGTAGATAATACTTTTGTAATTGCTGCTGTTAAAGTAGTTTTACCATGATCCACGTGACCAATTGTTCCTATGTTACAATGTGGTTTATTACGTACGAATTTTTCTTTTGACATTTTTTTTTCCTTATCTTTATATTTACAATTAACTTAAAATTCTTGGAGCGGGTAAAGGGAATCGAACCCTTACATCCAGCTTGGAAGGCTAGCATTCTACCATTGAATCACACCCGCATTATCCAAACTTT
>Ga0307986_10002694_pt1 | contig 12628 bp, 11 predicted proteins | sample EllFjometageno82_FD_203170 | JGI IMG/M metagenome (GOLD analysis project Ga0307986, IMG submission 203170) | Marine microbial communities from Ellis Fjord, Antarctic Ocean - #82 | ecosystem: Environmental > Aquatic > Marine > Unclassified | place: Southern Ocean | collected 2014-10-09
CATTTGATCTTGGGTGAGATTTTAATAATTCTAAAGCCATCATGGCATCTATTGCACCACTTATAGCTGGTACTCTAGATTGGTCTCTGTATGTTTCTTTTGCTCCTCGAGGGCAAAAATTATCAATAAACATTACACCAATTCCTGCATCTAAAAGATTTCTATAAGCATGGTAATTAAAGTCATTCCAGATATACATTGCTGGTCCACCACTACTATGAGTAATAATTACAATTGGAACCTTACCTGTACCTTTAGGCAAAGTAAGTAAGCCTGTTATTTCTATTGGGTTTTTTTTATAAGCTCCACTGATTACATTTTGTACATCAAAAGCTGTATATGAATTAAATTTAATTATTTCACCTTTGTTTTTGCTATAAAATTTATGTTTTGAAATAAAATTTAGTACTGATCTTTTTGTTTTACATTCTGCACTGTAATCTAAGTTAGGTGTCTTTGTAGAATGTGCATATACATTTGATGTAAAAAGAATTGATATTAATATTAAGATTATTTTTTTCATAAAATCATAAGTGAAGTTGAAAGTACATATAACTGATTAAGATTTAAGTACCAATAATTAAAAACCTATTTTGAGCTTTTTAATACTAAAAAATTTATGTTTTGGGTTTAAAAGTTAGGCAAACACCATTATTACAATATCTTTTACCCGTAGGCATCGGTCCATCCTTAAAAATATGACCATGATGACCACCACATTTTTTACAATGATATTCTACTCTTTCATAGCCTAATAAAGTATCTGTCTTAGTTTCAAATGCATCTGGCAATGACTGAAAAAAAGAGGGCCAGCCTGAACCACTTTCATATTTATTTGATGCTTCAAATAATTTTTCTCCACAATTTACACAGTGATAGCTACCTTCTCTCTTCTCGTTATTTAATTGGCTAGTTCCTGGAGCTTCTGTGCCATCTTCAAATAAAACTAATTTTTGTTCAGCTGTTAAATCGTTATTCTTTTTATTCATAATTCCTAATAGATGATAATGTATTGTGTGTATATATATAAATAAAATTCTTTAAAAATGTTATCAAAAAATTTCTTTTACAGGGTTAAATATCAAATTAACCATAATGCAATTCCTACAGTTTTTTTTCAATTTTTTTTAGATAGAATTAAGCACCCATTTGTTCAAAGTATTAAAAAAAAACTGAAACATGAGCATCAGAATTATCTTAGACTAAAAAAACATACTACAGATTATTTTTCGTTAAATGCATATTATTGGAATACAATAATTAATAAAAACTTTAAAGAATTTTCCTATCTTGAGATTGGGTCTTGGGAAGGAAATAGCACTTCTTATATTCTTAGAAATTTTGAAACAAAGAAAGTGTTTTGTGTAGATATATGGGATAAAGATGAAAATATTAACAGAGTTGAACAAAAAAAACTATTTGATAATTTTAAATTAAATTTAACTGAGTTTAAAGGGAGGTTTAATTTTTTTAAAGACACATCTGATAATTTTTTTTCTAACAATAATGAAAAATTTGACATCATTTATATTGATGGCTCACATGAAGCATTTCAGGTCTATGAAGATATAAATAATTCCTGGAACAGCCTTAATATTAATGGGTTGATAATTTGTGATGACTATTTTTATGGGGATATAAGATCAGGTAATGACTCCAATCTACCTGCAAATGCAATTAATAGATTTTTATTTAAAAAAAAAAATAATTTAAAAGTTATTTGTGTTAACAACACACAAATATTTATAAAAAAATTATCGGATTGATTTAATTTTTCAAAATTCTAAGTGGTTTGCCAGCAACACAAGCCTCTAACCCTTCGATCATCTGTGAGTAAAACATACTGTAGTTTTCATCTGTAACATAACCAAGATGAGGCATTAGCAATGCATTAGGCAAAAATCTTAGTTTATTGCTCTCTGGTAAAGGTTCTTTTTCGTAAACATCAAGACCTGCTCCAGCAATTACATTGGTTGATAGAGCTATAATTAAATCATCCTCATTAATAATATTTCCTCGTGAAGTATTTATTAAAAAAGCAGTTTTCTTCATCATGTCTAACTCTTTTAATTTTATTAATTCATTATATCTTTCACCACCCTGAACATGAATAGATAAAAAATCAGAATTTTGTAATAAATCTTCCTTGCTACAAGGTAAAACATTTAATTCTTTGCAGGTATCTAAGTTTAAATTTTCACTCCAGGCCATAACCTCCATACCAAAGGCTTTACCAATTTTTGCAACCTGAGAGCCTACCCTTCCAAGACCTACTAATCCTAAAATTTTTCCTTTAAGTTCGAAGCCAATAGTTGATTGCCAGTAACCTTGATACATATTATCAATTTCTTCTTTAAAGTTTCTAGCTAAACCTAAAATTAAACCCCAGGTTAATTCAGTTGTACCTGCAAAACCAATTTCTGTTCCACATACTATAATTTTTCTTTTTTTAGCAGCAGCTACGTCTATAGCTTTATTTCTTGAACCGCTTGTTATAATATATTTAAGATCATTAAGGTTATCGATTACATTTTTAGTAATTGGAGTTCGCTCTCTCATAATTAGCAAAGCCTCAAAATTAGCGAGCTGTTCTATTGCCTCTGCCTCATCAATAAAGGGCTCACTGAAAATCTTAAATTCATATTTTCCTGACAATTTTTTTAAATCCACAAACTCATGTGAAACATTTTGATAATCGTCTAATATTGCAACTTTAAGCATTTATAATTTTTTTGTTTGATAAAAATAAACCTATTATAATTAAAATTGAACCAATGAAATGAAAAAATAGAAATTTTTCATTAAAAAATATTATTGCAAATATTGAGCTAAATAATGGGATTAATGATAAAAAAATTCCAGCTCGATTTGCGCCAATTATTGAAACTGCTCCAGCCCAACAATAATATGATCCTATACTAGGAAATATAGCAACATAAAGCAAAATATAAAAAAGATTCTCATTTACTACTAAAGTTTTACCTTGGGTTAACTCATATAAAAATGCTGGGAATAAAATTAATAATCCAAGCGAACAAAAAATTTGTATCAAAGCAAGTAAGGTTACTTCAAATGTTCTTTTTTTTAAAAAAGCAGAATATATTCCCCAAGCAATCACTCCACCAAGCATAAACAAATCACCTCTATTAAAATCTAATGAAAGAAGAATGTTTATATCAAGTCTGGTGATAATGACCAAAATTCCCAATATAGAAATTAATAAACCTGATAATTGAAAAATATTTGTTTTTTCAATTTTTAGTAAAAAACAAACTAATATAATCATTGCAGGTATTGCAGTGTTAAAAAGTGATGCATTAATTATCTGGGTATAGTTCAGGGCATTATAGGTAAATGAACTAAACATAGCCACACTTGTAAATCCCAATAAAAATAATAATGGTAAATTTTTAAAAATTTCTTTTTTTATTTTTAAAATTTCCTTAAAAGTAAATGGTAATAATATTATCCACACAAGAAGCCATCTAAAAAATGCCAAGGAGAATGGTGGTATATTTTCTATAAAAGCAATTTTGCCAACATTAAAATTACCAGCCCAAAACAAAGTTGCACAAACCAGCATTAAATATGCTTTGTTATTTTTATCCACTTAATTAAATCTTAGGGAGCTATATGGTTCTAAATTTAGATTTGTATTTTCTTCAGCAATCATTCCTGAAATTATTTTCCCTGAAATTGGTCCTAAAGTCCATCCTAAATGATGATGGCCAAAACAGTAGAAAACATTTTTATATTTTCTTGAAGGCCCAATTACAGGTAAATAATCTGGAAGTGTTGGTCTAAAACCCAGCCATTCATCTTCATGTTTGGGTAAATCACCCATCATATATTTTGCGTTATTAATTAGGTTTTTAATTCTTGCTTTTGATATTGGATTTTTTAATCCTCCAAACTCAACTGTGCCTACCACTCTAAGTCCTTGCTCCATTGGTGTAATGCCAAATCCTCTATTTTGGAAAATTACAGGTCTACTCAAAAGATGGTCACAATCTTTAAAGTGAACATGATAACCTCTTTCAGTATCAAGGGGTATTTTTTCATTTAAATTATCAGTTAATTTTTTAGAAAATGAACCACAGGCAATTATAATTTTATCAAAAATAAAACTTTGATTTTCTGATTTTAAAATAGGTTTTTCCATATCAAATTTTATATCTTGAATATTCATCTTTAAAAATTTTCCTCCTTTTTTTAAAAAAAGTTCAAATAATTTTAAAAGTATTTTTTTTGGATTTCTTGCATGTCTGCCGTGCTGATAATAAACACCTCCATGGTAAATAGGCTTTATATTTGGCTCCAAATCATGAATTTCTTTTGGTGTCACTACTTGTTGGTCAACACCAAGCTCATTTCTAACTTTTATTTCCAGTTCTCTACTTTTTAAACTTTGATCATTCCAAATATATAAAATACCTTTTTTTTCGACTAATCCTTCTAACTCGATCTCATCAAACAACTCATCATAAGCGGGTAATGCTAGGTCTAAAATTTGATGCATATTTTTAGCTGTATGCTTCATTCTTTTAGTCGTGCAGTTTCTTATAAATTGTAAAAACCATGGAATCATTTTTGGAACATAGTTCCATTTAAGAGCTAGTGGACCAGTTGAGCTTAAAAGCATTGCTGGAACATCGTTTAAAACATCAGGTCTATTTACTGGAACAGATGCGTAAGGAGAGAAGTGACCCGCATTACCATACGATGCTGCTGGACTACCTGGCTCATCTCTATCAAAAATTGTTACTTTAAAACCTTTTTTTTGAAGAAATAGGGCATTAGATATTCCTTGAATCCCCGCTCCAACAATCCCTATTTTTAAATCTTTATTCACAATGCTTTATATAATTTCTATTAATAATTTTTCTAGCGACATATTCGACAAATTTTCACTAAAAAGATTTAAGCTATTAGTTGTTTATTGTTAATTTTAGCACTCATGACAATTGCAAATCCGATCATCGTAGCTAGCATTGAGGAGCCTCCGTAGGACATAATAGGCAATGGCGATCCAACTATTGGTAACAAGCCTAGAACCATAGACATATTTACCACAACATAAAAAAATATTGATGAGCCAAAACCATAACAAAAAAGTTTAGGGAAATAGCTTCTTGAAATTGATCCTATTTTTATAACTCTATAAATAATGATCATATAAATTAGTAAAAGACCAAACGAACCTACAAGGCCATGTTCTTCAGCAAATAAAGTAAAGATAAAGTCTGTATGTTTTTCTGGTAAAAATTCTAAATAACTTTGAGTTCCTTTTAGAAACCCTTTGCCAGTTATACCACCGGAACCTACTGCTATCTTAGATTGAATTATCTGATATCCCGCTCCTAGGGGGTCTCGACCTGGGTCAAGAAAAGTTAAAATCCTTAACTTTTGGTATGGTTTTAATAAAGAAATAACGAAAGGTAGTGAAATTAAAATTACCATAAAGGAATATGCAAAATATTTAATATTTAATCCAGCCAACCAAATAACAACTAAACCACTTGCTGCAATTAATATTGATGTTCCTAGGTCTGGCTGACTGACTACTAGCATTATTGGTAAAATTAAAATTATCAAAACTACCATTATGCTTTGTAGAGTATTGACTTTATCAAAACCAACGCGATGGTAGTATTTAGCAAGACATGCAATAATTGATATTTTCATCAACTCTGACGGTTGTAAATTAATAAAATATAGATTTATCCATCTTTGTGAACCAGACGCTTTAACTCCATATAAAGAGACCCAAATTAAAAAACCCAAAACAACTATGTAAAAAAAATACGAAAAAAAATGCCAAAATTTTATATTAAAAAAAGATAGTACAATCATCATTGGGAAGAAGATTAAAAATTTTGTAATATGACTTTTGGTATGAAATAAAATTTCTCCACCATCTGTTGAATACATAGTAAAAGAGCTGATTATACCTAGCAAGAATATACTTGTTAACAAAATAAAATCAAAATTTTTTAATTTTTGAAAAAAAGTTAATTTGGAACTGAATGAGTTATTTTGCATTTAAATTTTTAAAGATCTGCTGTTTCTATTTTTTTCTCTAAGTTCGTGTCTGTCTATAATCAATTTAAAGAGTTTTTTTGCGATTGGGGCTGCTGTTGAACTGCCTGACCCACCATGCTCAATGACTATACTTAAAGCATATCGGGGATTTTTATAAGGTCCAAAAGCTACAAATAAAGCATGATCTCTATCTTTATAGGTAATCTCAGACGTTTTTAAATTTAACTCCCTTTCTCTTGCAGTTATTCTTTTAACCTGAGATGTTCCTGTTTTACCCGCAAATTGATATTTAGGATCTTTTATTCTTGATGAATAAGAAGTTCCTTTTATTTCGTTTGTAGATGCAAACATTGCTTCTTGTATCAATTTAATATTTTCAAAATTTTTATATAAGACTCCATGTTTTTTGTCTTTTATAAATGAAAATAAACCCTCACTCGATTCACTAAGGCCTTTTTCTATTTCCTTATTAATTTTACTGTTTTTTTCAATTAAAGCTTTTGCCTCAACATATGTTTCATCATTTTCATTAACAGTTATTTTAGGATAAATCTGATGCCCTCCATTTGCTAACTGTGCTGTCATCAAACATAACTGTAAAGGTGTGGTTTGTATGTAACCCTGCCCAATTCCTGTAATTAATGTTTCACCTATAACCCACCCTTCTCCCAAGTTATTTTTTTTCCATTGTGTGCTTGGGACTAATCCTTTTTTTTCATTACTGTAAGTCTCTTGTAAAACTTTTTCACCAAGACCAAATTTAATTGCTGTTTCTTTTAGCCTATCTACACCAAGTTTTCTTGCAATCTCATAAAAATAAGTGTCACATGATTGTTTCATTGCCTCTTTTAAATTTACAACACCATGACCTTTTTTTTTCCAGCAGTGATATGTTTGACCATACATTTCTATTTTGCCTGTGCAGTTGACTTTAAAATCTTTATTAATAATATTATTTTCTAAAGCTGAAAGAGCTACAATAGGTTTTATTGTAGAGCCAGGTGAGTATAGTCCTGATAAAGTTTTATTTACCAATGGTTTTAACGGATTGTTTCTTATTAACTGCCAATCATCTTGACTAATACCAAAAACAAACAAATTTGGATCAAATGAAGGTGAGGATTGCATTGCTAGTATTTCTCCTGTGTAAATATCCATCACACTAATTGATCCAGATCTATCCTTTAAAAGGTTATTAGCTAATTTTTGAATTTCAGTATCGATAGTAAGCTTAATTTTTTTACCCTTTTCACCTGCTTTATAATCAATTTGTTTAATTCGTTTACCGTAAGCATTAACCTCATATCTCTCCACTCCATTTAAGCCTATCAATTCTTCTTCAAATGATTTTTCTAATCCTGTTTTACCCACTTTAAGACCAGGTACAAAATGGTTCTTAATTACTTCATTTTTTAAAATATCATCTTTGCTTGCCTCACTTACATATCCAAGAATATGAGTGTAATTATCTGCAAATGGATAATTACGTGAAACAGATATAACTGGTTTTGCACCGACTAAATCATATAAATAATAGTTAACTTTTACAAAATGTTCCCAAGTTAAGTTGTCTGAAATAACTATGGTTTCCCACGATTTTTGTTTTTTCTTTTGTGCTAGTATCTTTCTAAATTCACGATCATTTAGGGCTAAAATATTTTTTAATCTTAGCATTAAATATCTAAAATTTTCTACTTCCTCGGGAGTCACATGTAGTTGATAAACTTCTGAATTGCTCGCTATAACATTATCAAAATAATCAACAAATTCACCTCTTACTGGAGGTAATCTCCATTCACGTAATCTATTTTTATCAGAAAGAGTTAAGTATTTTTTATTATCATTTATTTGTAATGAAAATAATCTTATAAAAATTCCAGTGAATATAGTAATTTTGGCAGCACCCATGATAAACATTCTTCTATTGATAGTCTGAAGTTTTCTAGCACTAAAATTTTCACCAAACATTAATTGAATTTACCTAAAATAAAATCATTATAGAATTTAAAGATATATGAAAAAACAAAGTAAGATAAGAATGTACCTGTAATATTTTTTATTTGATTGAAATAATTAATTTCATAGTTAAAAAACAAAATTAGATAAGAATATGTAATAAAATTTAAGATTAAAATTGTAAATAAAAAAAATATCCAGTCTTTAATTAAATTTGGTCTTAATGTTATGTTTCTAAGGTATGCAGCAGCCGCACTTAATAATAAGTAAGATAAGCTACTTATACCCATTGGAAGTCCATTGATGACATCATTAAATAGGCCAGCTATAAAAATTAGAATATAGCCAATGCCCCCATCTCTTTTTAGACTGTAATAAAATATTAAGATATAAGCAAAATTAAAAGAAAAATACTTAAATTGTAAATTAAAATCAATTTCATTTAATATAGAAGTAAACAGTAAAAATATAGGTGTGTACTTATATAAAAAATATCTTTTATTATTTATTTCAGTCATTTAATTTCTTTTAATAAGTCCTTTTCTTAATACGCAGGCTCTGTATTCATCTGTGTTCACCTTGAAAAGGTTAGATCTAAATAATGTTTTTCTACATTTATGCCCATATATTAGATTTAACTCTAAAAATTCTAAATTTTTATTTTTATCTTTGTTCTCTATTACTTTTTTACTACTTTTTCTTAATTGATCTTGAGTTTGAATTAAAATTTTTTTTAAATTAATATTTTCTGCTTGAAGTTTAATTTGTATTTCATTGTTAATAATCTTTTGTTGTTTAAGTAGTTTAATATCTTCTGCTTGATTATTTATCACTGAAATTTTATTATTATTTTTTTGAAATATTTTTTTATTAGATTGATCAATGTTTATATTTTCTTTCGTGTGCGATGCAATCCTTACATATTTTAATTGAGAAAAATCTCTATAAAAATTTACTATCAATTTTTTTTTGTTTGAAATATTCATAAATTCAATTTCACCAATTGGAATTCCACTTCTAAAAATTCCACCTATGCCCGATGTTACAACTATCAATTTTTGATTATTATTACTGATTAACTCCTCTTTATTTATATATTGTAACTGACCACTTGCCTTTTCTAATCCACTCATAATACCTTGCACATTAAGTGGCTGAATTGTAATCGGAACTTTAGAGTTGATGTCAGATATTAACAAAACACGTGATGTGAGAAAATTTACCTCAACTACCTTTCCTACTAAATAGATATCATCATAAACTGCCATTCCTGCTTTAACGCCATTTCTGCTCCCTTTATTTATGACTATAGATCTTAAAAATGGACTTTCTTTATCAATCAATACTTTTGCATACGCTTGCTGATCTTCTATAAAATAATCATCAATCAATTTTTTTAATTCCACATTTTCATATGTAATAATTTTTTTTTCTAAATCTTTACTTCTTAGTTCTTGTAATTGATTTTGTGTCATCAAATAATCTTCATAGTAATAAAAATGATTTGATACTTTACTAAAAGAATTTTTAATAATATTTTCTGGTACATTGACAACAAAAGATGAAAAGTAGATTATTTCTTTAATTATAGCTCTATTAAAATTTATAATCTTAAAATTAAAATTACTTAGTATTAAAAATATAATCGAAAATAATATCAAACTTAATAATGAAAATTTTTGTTTATTACCTGTTTTTAAAAAAACAGATCTTATTGCTATTACAAAATCATCTCTGCTTGGTTCCATTATTTTTAGTACTCAGATAGCATGCTAGAGAAAATTTCTTCATTTTCTAGGGCTTTACCAGTTCCAATTGCTACACAAGCTAAAGGGTCATCTGCTATGTGTACTGGCAACCCTGTTTCTTTTGAAAACCTTATATCAATATTTTTTAATAAGGCGCCACCTCCCGTAAGTGTCATTCCCATATCAACTAAATCAGCTGATAATTCTGGAGGAGTATTTTCTAAAGCATTTTTTATTGCATCAACCATTTCTTTTAAAATACCATTTAACGCCTCTGCCGTATCCTCTTCAGTAATATTGACTTCTTTAGGCGTTCCTGATCTTAGGTCTCTGCCTTTTACTGCATACGTATTATTGTTTGAAGGTATTGCGGTACCTATTTCTTTTTTAATTTTTTCAGCTGTGCTATCACCAATCATAAGATTATACTCTTTTCTCATATAATTAATTAACGCAGTGTCCATTGCATCTCCCGCAACTCTCAATGATTTAGAGTAAACAAGACCACCTAAAGACATTACTGCAATTTCAGTAGTACCTCCCCCTATATCAACTACCATCGAACCCGTTGCCTCAGAAATTGGCAGGCCCGCTCCGATTGCTGCAGCGATTGGTTCTTCAATTAATTGAACACGTCTTGCGCCTGCTGCTAGTGCACTATCTTGGATTGCTTTTCTTTCAACTGGCGTTGATCCAGTTGGTACACAAATTAAAATCCTAGGATTTGCAAAGGTACTATTCTTGTGAATTTTTTTAATAAAATGTTTAATCATCTCCTCTGTCACAATAAAATCTGCAATCACACCATCTCGCAAAGGTCTAATAGCACTAATGTTTCCTGGAGTTCTTCCAAGCATTGTTTTTGCTTCATCACCAACTGCTAAAACAGTTTTTTTCCCCATGTGTTCAATTATAGCAACAACTGATGGTTCATTTAATACAACACCCTGTCCTTTTAATACTACTAGTGTATTAGCTGTTCCAAGATCAATTGCCATATCTTGACTCCAAACATTAGTTAAATTTTTAAACCAATTAGACATTTTATATTCCCTTCACTTTCTGAGTTTCGTGCTCGTTTGGAGCAGTTTTTTTTCTTTTAATAATCATTTTATTTAATGCACTTAAATAAGCATTAGCTGACGCAACTAATGTATCAGTATCTGCTGCTTGCCCTACCGTAGTTTTTCCTTCTTCTTCTATTCGAACACTCACTGTTGCTTGTGCATCCGTTCCTTCTGTTACAGCGTGCACTTGATATAATTGTAATTTAACATCATGTGGGTAAAGAACTTTTATACACTTAAAAATTGCATCTACAGGGCCATCACCCGTTTCTACTGTGCTTTTAACTTCACCATAAACATCAAGAGTCATTTCTGCTTTTTGCGGTTCACCAGTTCCTGCAAAAACTTTTAATGACTTTAAATTAATTACATATTTTTCTAAAACCATACTGTCATCAACTAAAGCTGCAATATCATCATCATAAACATGTTTTTTTTTATCAGCTAAAATTTTAAATTTTCCAAATGCAATTTGAATCACATCATCAGTTACATCAGCATAACCAAGATCATTTAATTTTTCTTTAAATGCGTGTCTTCCAGAATGTTTTCCCATTACTAAAGAGGTTTTTTTAACACCAACACTTTCTGGTGTCATGATTTCATATGTTTCTCTATGTTTAAGCATGCCATCTTGGTGAATACCCGCTTCATGTGCAAATGCATTTTTTCCAACTACTGCTTTATTAAACTGTACTGGAAAAGTTGCATTTGAAACAACTTTTGAAGCTTTACTTAATAATTCAGTTTTAATCCCAGTTGTATATGGCATTAAATCATTTCTAGTTCTTATTGCCATTACAATTTCTTCTAGTGCGGCATTCCCAGCTCTTTCACCAATTCCATTAATTGTACACTCAACCTGTCTTGCACCTGCAGAAACTCCTGCTAAAGAGTTTGCGACAGCTAATCCTAAATCATTATGACAATGAACAGACAATATAGCTTTATCAATATTTGGAACTTTATTTTTTAAAGTTGAAATAATTTTAGTAAACTCAGATGGAATTGTATAACCAACTGTATCTGGAATATTTATTGTTTTTGCACCACTATTAATAGCAAGCTCAACTATTTTACACATAAAATCCATATCAGTTCTTGTTCCATCTTCACAAGACCACTCAACATCATCAGTAAGATTTCTTGCATAACTTACACTTTCTTTTATTGCATCTAGAACTTGCTCTGGAGATTTATTTAATTTAAATTTCATATGAAGTGGGCTCGTTGAAATAAATGTATGAATTCTAAATCTTGGGGCAGCTTTTAAAGCCTCGTAACATGCATCAATATCTTTCTTACTAGACCTTGCTAGTCCACATGGAATTGAATTTTTTAAAATTTTACTTATTGCAGTTACAGATTCAAAATCTCCAGGGGATGCAATAGGAAATCCAGCCTCAATTATATCAATTCCCATTTCATCAAAAATTCTTGAAATTTGAATTTTCTCTTCAAGACTCATTGATGCACCAGGTGATTGCTCACCATCTCGCATTGTGGTATCAAATATAATAACTTTATCTTTATCGCTCATAACCAATAATATTAGAAAAACTATAATACAATCTATAATAGAGATTGCAAAATAATTTTCTTATATTGCTATAAGTTTTGTACCAGTTTGGGTTTTTAGTAAAGATTAACTCTTATCACTATCTATTAGTTTCTTTTTACCAATCCATGGCATCATTGCTCTAAGTTCTTTACCAACTTTTTCAATTGGATGGTCAGCAAGATCTTTTCTCATTTTCAAAAAGTTCTTTTGTCCACCTTCACACTCTTTCATCCAGTCTTTAGTAAATTTACCAG
>Ga0307986_10002696_pt1 | contig 12620 bp, 8 predicted proteins | sample EllFjometageno82_FD_203170 | JGI IMG/M metagenome (GOLD analysis project Ga0307986, IMG submission 203170) | Marine microbial communities from Ellis Fjord, Antarctic Ocean - #82 | ecosystem: Environmental > Aquatic > Marine > Unclassified | place: Southern Ocean | collected 2014-10-09
GTAAATTTTGAAGAAAAAAGAAAAGGTAGACCACGATATGTTTATCGAGGTACGCTTGAGTCAGTGTTTAAGGTTAAATACCACCTTACTTCTAACTATCAAAATTGCGCTAAACTAACATTGAAAAGCTAAAAGTCAATATTTAATAGGAAAAATTTAGCTTATTTTTAGAATTATTCCGCTGCTGGAGTATTTTCGAGTTGTTTTTTTTTGATTTCAGCTAGTCTAAGCTCATCTTGTTTTCTTGCTTCTTTATCCCAGCCCATTTTAGTAAGTCCAGTACCGGCTGGTACTAGTCTTCCAACAATTACGTTCTCTTTTAAACCTTCTAAGTAGTCAACTTTACCTCTAATGGATGCGTCTGTAAGGACTCTTGTTGTTTCTTGGAACGATGCAGCAGAAATAAATGATTTAGTTTGTAGTGAAGCTTTTGTGATACCTAATAAAATTCTTTCATAAACAGCAGGTTTCTTTCCATTTTTCTTTAGGTCTTCATTAATTTTAACCATATCAATGATGTCTACTGTTTCATTTAGTAAATATTCTGTGTCACCGGGTTCTTTAATTTCTACTTTTTTAAGCATTTGTCTTACTATTGTTTCAATATGTTTGTCATTTATAACTACGCCTTGAAGCCTGTATACTTCTTGGACTTCTGTGACAAAATATTCTGTAAGTTTCTCTACGCCGAGAATTCTTAAAATGTCGTGAGGCAATGGACTTCCGTCAAGTAGGTATTCACCTTTTTTTATCTTTTCTCCTTGGTTGAAGTTCACGTGCTTACCTTTAGGAATTAGATAATTTGAAGTTTCGCCTTTAGGAGACACGATAGAAATTTTTTGTTTTCCTCTTATTTCTTTTCCAAATTCAATTACACCATCATTCTCAGCTATAATTGCGCTATCTTTTGGTTTTCTAGCTTCAAATAGTTCAGCTACTCTTGGTAATCCACCAGTAATATCTTTTGTTTTTGAAGTCTCTTTAGGTAAACGAGCAAGAACGTCTCCTGCTGAAACTTTTTGACCATCTTTTACTGAAAGAATTGAGTCTGGTACTAAAAAATATCTCGCAACATTTCCATCAGCTTTTTTTATGACTTCACCTTTGCTGTTTCTGAGAGTTAGTCTAGGTTTAAGCTCTGTATTTTTTGAGAGTGATTTCCAGTCAGTAACTGATTTTGATGATATACCTGTTGAGTCATCCATGGTTTCGGTTAAAGAAGTCCCTTCAACTAAATCCATATAATTTACAATACCACTAGTTTCAGCAATTACTGGAAGTGTGTAAGGGTCCCACTCTGCAATTTTTTTTCCTTTAGCTATCAAATCACCTTCCTTAAAGAAAAGTTTTGAACCATATAGCACCTTGTAGATACCTAGTTGAATTCCGTTATCATCCTCAATTGAAAGTTCTGTATTTCTTCCCATTACTATTGTATTTTTAGCTGAATCTTCGATAAGATTTTTATTTATAATTCTGAGTTTTCCCTCGTTTTGAGAAATAATTTGAGACTCTTCTTTAATTTGAGCTGTTCCACCAACGTGGAACGTTCTCATTGTTAATTGCGTACCAGGTTCACCGATTGATTGTGCAGCAATCATTCCGATAGCTTCACCAATACTTACTAATTTTCCTCTTGAAAGATCTCTTCCATAGCAAGTTTGACAAACCCCTTTCTGAGCAGCGCACGTGATAACGGAGTAAACCTGAATAGACTTGACGCCTCCTGCATCGATTAGCTCACAATCAGCTTCATCTAATAGTTTTTTCTTTTTAATTATAACTTCCCCGGTAATAGGATGTTTTATGTCCTGTGCTGGCGTTCTACCTAAAACTCTTTCAGACAAACTAACTAAGATATTTCCACCTTCAATAATTTCAGTAATATTAATAGAGGATTTAGATCCACAATCTTTAATTGTTACCTGTAAATCTTGTGCAACATCACAGAGTCTTCTCGTTAAGTATCCTGAATTTGCAGTTTTTAATGCAGTGTCTGCAAGTCCTTTACGGGCTCCGTGTGTTGAGTTGAAGTATTCTAAAACTGTTAGACCTTCTTTGAAATTTGCCATTATAGGAGTTTCTATAATTTCTCCTGACGGTTTAGCTATTAATCCTCTCATACCTGCAAGCTGTTTCATTTGAGCTTGTGAACCCCTGGCACCAGAATCTGCCATCATAAAAACTGAGTTCGTTTCTATTCTGTCATCCGGAAAAATTTTTTGCGCTGATGATATTTCTTTCATCATTTCATTTGCAACCGTATCTGTACATTTAGACCAAATATCTACAACTTTATTATATTTTTCACCTCTGGTAATTAGTCCATCTGAATATTGTTTTTCATAAACTTCTATCTGTTTTTTAGTTTGGTTTATCAAATTTATTTTAGTTTTAGGTATAATTAAGTCATCTTTACCAAACGATATCCCGGCTTTAAAAGCATGCTTAAATCCTAGTGACTTAATACGATCACAAAATATGACTGTTTCTTTTTGACCGCAAAATCTAAAGATAGTGTCTATAATTTCTGACACATTTTTCTTTGCTAGAAGTCTATCGATTATCGTGAATTTTATTTTATAGTGCTTTGGTAAAACGCTAGCCAATAAAAACCTTCCAGCTGTACTTGTGTATTTCTGTTTTAATTTGTTGCCTTTTTCGTCAATAGTTTCAAAAATAGAAATAATTTTAGAGTGTAAACTAATAGATTTATTTTCAATCGCTTGGCTAATTTCTTCAATATTAGAAAAAATACCTTTAGGCTTTTCTTCGTTTTTGTCATTAGATTGTGAAAGGTAGTAAATTCCTAGAACAATATCTTGACTGGGAACAATGATAGGCTTTCCGTTAGATGGGCTTAAAATATTATTTGTAGACATCATTAATACTCTTGCTTCAAGCTGAGCTTCTAAAGATAATGGAATATGAACTGCCATTTGGTCACCATCAAAATCTGCGTTAAATGCCGCACAAACTAACGGGTGTAGTTCAATTGCATAACCTTCAATTAATTTGACTTCAAAAGCTTGTACTCCAAGTCTGTGTAACGTAGGTGCCCTGTTTAATAATATAGGGTGTTCTCTTGTTATATATTCTAGCGCATCCCAAACCTCTGGAACTTCTTTTTCAACTAAACGTTTTGCTTGTTTAATTGTTGTTGCTAAACCTAATTTATCTAATCTAGCATATAAAAAAGGTTTAAATAATTCTAGAGCCATTTTTTTTGGCAGCCCACATTGGTGAAGTTTTAATTCTGGGCCTACTACAATTACTGAACGGCCAGAATAATCAACTCGTTTACCAAGTAAATTTTGTCTAAATCTCCCTTGTTTTCCTTTAAGCATTTCTGCTAAAGATTTCAAGGGACGTTTGCCAGTACCAGTAATAACTCTTCCACGTCTTCCGTTGTCAAAAAGAGCATCGACCGACTCTTGTAACATACGCTTTTCATTTCTCACAATAATGTGCGGTGCTTTAAGATCTAACAATCTCTTTAATCTATTATTACGGTTAATAACTCTTCTATATAAATCATTAAGATCTGAAGTGGCAAATCTACCACCGTCTAATGGAACTAGCGGTCTTAATTCGGGTGGTATAACTGGAACGGTAGTTAAAATCATCCATTCAGGCTTATTTCCAGAATCAATAAATGACTCAACAAGTTTTAATCTCTTGATAGTTCGTTCTTCTGTAACTTTTGATTTAATAGTTTCTAGAGCCGTACGTAATTTCTTTTGTTCTTTAGGTAAATCTAAACTCATTAAAATTTCTCTTACTGCTTCAGCGCCAATACCTGCTTCAAAAGCATCTTCGCCAAATTCTTCTTGAGCTTTAATTAACTGTTCTTCCGTTATTAATTCACCTTTTTTCAAAGTTGTTAAACCAGGTTCTACAACTATAAAGCTTTCGAAATATAAAACTCTCTCTACATCTTTCAACTTCATATCCATTGCGAGAGCTATCCGGCTAGGTAATGATTTTAAAAACCAAATATGTGCAACTGGACAAGCTAAATCTATATGACCCATTCTTTCTCTTCTCACATTAGATTTTGTTATTTCAACTCCACACTTTTCACAAATAATTCCTCTAAATTTCATTCTCTTATATTTTCCACATAAGCATTCGTAGTCTTTGACTGGACCAAAAATTCTTGCACAAAAAAGTCCATCTTTTTCTGGTCTGAAAGTTCTATAGTTAATAGTTTCTGGTTTCTTAATTTCACCAAACGACCAAGATTTAATTTTTTCAGGACTAGCTAAAGTAATTTTGATACTGCTAAAATTAGTTTCAGGCAAATTACTGCTATGATTTTGGTAAGTTTGTTTTGTTAAATTCTTTTGCATATCAATTTAATTCTATGTTTAGTCCTAATGCTCTAATTTCTTTAATTAAAACGTTAAATGACTCGGGTACACCTGACTCAAAATTATTGTTTCCTTTAACTATGGTTTCATAAACTTTTGTTCTACCTGCTACGTCATCTGATTTAACGGTAAGAATTTCTTGTAAGGTATAAGACGCTCCATATGCTTCTAATGCCCATACTTCCATCTCTCCAAATCTTTGACCTCCCATTTGAGCTTTTCCACCAAGTGGTTGTTGGGTGACTAAACTATATGGCCCCGTAGATCTTGCGTGTATCTTGTCTTCAACTAAGTGGTTGAGTTTTAACATATAAATAATACCAACTGTAACTGGTCGATCAAATTTTTCTCCAGTTAACCCGTCCCATAAAGTTGTTTGACCTGAATTTGGTAGTTTAGACAGATCCAACATTTCTTTAATATCTTCTGTAGAAGCACCGTCAAATACAGGAGTTGCAATTGGAACTCCATTAGAAACATTTTCAACGAGCTCAAAAAGTTCTTTTTTATTTAATTTGCTAACAACTTTTTCATAATACTCAACTCCATAAATACTCATTAGCTTTTTCTTAAGTTCTTCAATAGTTTTTTCAAAATTTTTCAAATATTCTTTTATTTGATCTCCTAATTCAGAGCATGCCCAACCTAAATGTGTTTCTAAAATTTGACCTACATTCATACGACTTGGAACTCCTAAGGGATTTAAAACAATATCAACCGGTTTTCCATTTGCCATATAAGGCATATCTTGTACTGGTACTATTTTACTCACTACACCTTTATTTCCGTGCCTACCAGCCATTTTATCACCCGGCATTAATCTTCGTTTAACCGCTACGAAAACTTTAACCACTTTCATTACTGTAGGTAAAAGATCGTCACCCTGTTTAATTTTAATTACTTTGTCTTCAAATCTTAATTTAATATCTTCACTAGCTTCGTCAAATTGTTTCTTGAGTTTTAACAGGTTTTGACTTACTTGTTCGTCAGAAAAAGTTAATTTCCAAATCTCTTTCAAATTTAAATCATTCAACTGGTCAACTTGAATATCTGAGTTTGCATTTATTGACTTGTAGCTTTTGTTGGTTTGTTTATTTTGTATTAAGTCAATTGTTCTTAGTTTTGTATTTCTATTTAAGATTTCTTCTTCAACTAATTTATCTTCCTGAACTAATTCTATTTCTGTTCTTTCAATAGCTATTGATCTTTCATCTTTCTCAATACCGTGTCTATTGAACACTCTAACATCAATAACTACTCCGGCTCCTCCAGACTTAAGTTTGAGAGAAGAATCTCTTACATCTGTTGCTTTTTCACCAAATATTGATCTTAATAGTTTCTCCTCTGGGCTAGAAGAGGTTTCACTTTTAGGTGTGACCTTGCCCACTAGAATGTCACCGGGCTTAACTTCGGCTCCTACATAAACTATTCCTGATTCATCCAAATTTCTTAAGCTCTCATCACTTACATTTGGAATATCTCTAGTAACTTCTTCGGCTCCTAATTTTGTGTCACGCGCCATTGCTTCGTATTCCTCTATATGAATTGAAGTAAAAACATCATCCGTAACGCATCTTTCAGAGATTAAAATTGAATCTTCAAAATTGTAACCTTGCCAAGGCATGAATGCTACAGTTACATTTTTACCTAGAGCTAACTCACCAAGTCTAGTAGCTGGGCCATCTGCAATAATGTCACCTACTTTGATTGCATCGCCAACTTTAACTAATGGTCTTTGATTGATACAAGTATTTTGATTTGATCTTTTAAATTTTGATAAATTGTAAATATCTACACCAGATTGAGACAAATCTTTAACTTCTGTTGCTTTTACAACGATACGTTTACCGTCAATTTTATCGACGATACCATTTCTTCTTGAAACAATTGTAACACCTGAGTCCAGAGCAACATCTGATTCCATACCGGTTCCAACTAGTGGAGATTCAGGTTTTAACAAAGGAACTGCTTGTCTCATCATGTTTGAACCCATTAGAGCTCTGTTGGCATCATCATTTTCTAAGAAAGGTATAAGAGCTGCAGCAACAGAAACTAATTGTTTTGGCGATACATCAATATAATTAACGCTTTCTCTACTGGCTAAAAGGAAATTTAAATTATGCCTACAGGAAACAAGTTCTTCTTCAAATGTTCCATCTTTATTTATAGGTGAATTTGCTTGGGCAATTGTAAATTTTTCTTCTTCAATCGCAGAAAGATAATTAATTTCTTTTGAAACTTTACCATTGATTACTTTCTTGTATGGACTCTCAATATAACCATACTTATTTACACGACAATAAGTAGCTAAGCTATTTATCAGGCCAATATTTGGTCCTTCTGGGGTTTCAATAGGACAGATCCTTCCGTAGTGTGTTGGATGTACGTCTCTTACTTCAAAACCAGCTCTCTCTCTTGTCAGGCCTCCAGGTCCAAGAGCAGAAACTCTTCGTTTGTGAGTGATTTCTGATAAAGGATTTGTTTGATCCATAAATTGAGAAAGTGCTGATGTAGCAAAAAAATCTTTTAATGAAGTAGTAATCGGTTTCGCGTTCACTAAATCTTGGGGCATTGCTGACTCTATCTCAAGGAAAGTTGCAATTTTTTCTTTAACTGTTCTTTCCATTCTAAGTAAGCCAATTCTAAATTGATTTTCAACAAGTTCTCCAACAGATCTAACTCTTCTATTTCCTAAATGATCGATGTCATCAACCTCACCTTTGCCATCTCTTAAATCAAGCATAAACTGAATGATTGCTAAAACATCATCTTTGTGAAGAACTGTATCTTTAATATCAGTTTTAAGATTTAATTTTGCATTTAATTTAACTCTTCCAACTTCTGATAAATCATAACGTTCTTTGTTAAAATATAAGTTTTGGAATACTTGCTCCGCTACTTCTATGGTTGGAGCTTCTCCTGGTCTTAAGATTCTGTAAATATCATTTAATGCTTCATTTTTGTCAATATTTTTTTCAACTTTTAAAGTTTCTAATAAATAAGGACCTTTATTAATTGGATCTATATTTACTAATTTTAAAGAATAATTTTCATTAAAAAGAATTTTTTCAAGCAACTCTTCTGTAATATCGAAACCAGATCTGATTATATATTCACCATCTTTTTCTTTAATGTCTTGAGCAATATATTTTCCAATTATTTCATTATTAGAAATAAGAATATTACCAAGGCCTTTTTCTTTAAGTTTATTTGCTATAACCAAGTTAAGTTTTTCACCTTTGTCTAAAAACTTCTTATTAGTTTTAGAATCTACTAAGTCGTAAGGTAATTTTACAGGTCGTTTATAATTTTCTGGAACAAACTTAGTGCTCCACATCTTGGTTTCTTTTTCGTAAGTATATTGATCTTGTGAATAATAAGTTTCAATCACTTGTTCTCTAGTAACACCTAACGCATAGAGTAAAGTTGTAATAGGAAGTTTTTTCTTTCTATCAATCCTGAAGTATAAAATATCTTTTGGGTCAAACTCAAAATCTAACCAAGATCCTCTACCAGGAATAATTCGACAATTAAATAACAACTTTCCACTACTGTGGGTTTTTCCTTTATCATGATCAAAAAAAACTCCTGGACTTCTGTGCATTTGATTTACAACTACTCTTTCTACTCCATTCACAACAAATGTACCGCTTGTTGTCATCAAAGGAAGGTCTCCGATAAAAACATCTTGTTCTTTTGCAGACAGTATTTGTTTTGTGTTTGTTTCAGGATTAATGTCATAAACTACTAACCTTAAATTTGCTTTTAATGAAGCAGCGTAAGTTAAGCTTCTTTGCTTACATTCCAGAACATCAAACTTTGGTTTTTCTAATTTATAGGAAATATATTCTAAAGTAGCTTTGTCACTACCGTCTTCAATTGGAAATATACTTTGAAAAGTTTTGTGAATTCCTTTCGTTAGTTCGTCATTACTTTCATGAAAGGATATTGAACTTAAAAACTCATTATAAGAATTTTTTTGTACTTCGATAAGATTTGGTATGGCTAAGCCTTCGATCAACTTTCCAAAGTTTTTTCGAATACTTTTTTTTTGTGTAAAAGATAAATCCATTAATAATTTAAAATTTTACTAAAGTTATTTTTCAAACCTTAATAAAACGTAACTAATTTCTTGTTTACTTTAATTCTACTTTTGCACCAGCTGCTTCAAGTTTTGCTTTCATTTCATCAGCATCTTTTTTAGCAACTCCGGACTTAACTTCTTTAGGTGCGGCTTCTACTAAATCTTTAGCTTCTTTTAAGCCTAAACCTGTTATTGCTCTAACTTCTTTTATAACGTTAATTTTTTTTTCACCAAACGAAGCTAAGAAAACTGTAAATTCAGTTTTTTCTTCGCCAGCTGTTGCGCCTGCTGCTGCTGGTGCTGCTGCAACTGCTGCAGAAACTCCCCATTTTTCTTCAAGTTGTTTTGAAAGTTCTGCTGACTCAACAACAGTTAGTTTTGATAAATCTTCTATAATTTTATTTAAGTCTGACATTTTAAATCCTGTGAATTAATTTTTTATTTCTTCTGCGGGCGCTAAATTAGCTATTTTTTTGCTCTGCGCAAGTAAAATACCAATTATTTTTTGAGCTGGAGCTTTTAAAATTCCAACTATATTTGCCCTAGCTTCATTTAAGGTTGGTAAACTAGCTATTTTAGCAACTTCTGCCTGGTCAATAACTTTACCTTCCATAAAACCTGCGACAATTTTCAACTTATCGTTAGATTTAGCAAATTTTGTTAAAATTCGAGCCGACATAAAAGGATCTGAAGAAACTGCAGTAGCTGTTGGACCGGTAAAAAATTTTTCTAGCTCTTTTAGTGGTGTTTCCTTAACTGCTAATTTTGTAATTCTATTTTTTGTAACTTTAAAGACAATTCCATTTTCTCTTAATTCTTTTCTTAATGCATCTAATTGGACTACATTCAATCCTTGATAATGAGCTATCATCACAGCTTCATTTGAAGAAAATACTTTCTTCATTTCTTCAATGTAATTTTTTTTTGTCTCTTTGTTCATCGTAATTAAATTCCTTTACCACTAACTTTTTTAGATATTCCCATGGAAGAAGTAACATATATATTTTTAATAAACTCACCTTTTATAGCATCTGGTTTTTCTTTTTTAATAAAATCTACAAAATGTTTAAAATTACTCATTAAATTTTCAGTGGAAAAACTTTTTCTTCCAATAGATAAATTGATATTTCCATCTTTGTCATGTTTAATTTCTACTAAACCAGTTTTGATGTCACTAACTGATTTTTTTATATTTGTTGAAACTGTTCCTAGTTTTGGATTTGGCATTAAACCCTTTGGCCCTAAAACTTTACCGTGTTTTCCAATTTTGCTCATCATACTAGGCGTACAAATCAATTTATCAAATTCAAGTTTACCTGCTGCAATTTTTTCAATTAAATCATCTGAGCCAACTATTTCTGCACCACTTTTTTTAGCTTCTTCAGTTTTTTCTGGTTCACATAAAACTGCAATTTTTATTTTTTTGCCAGTTCCAGTGGGCAGTTGAGTTACAGTTCGTAAATTAAAATCACCACCTTTAGATTGTTTAAGCCCAATACGAAGCGAAACATCTATAGACTCATCAAATTTAGCTGTAGAATTCTTCTTAATTAATTCTAAAATTTCTTTTAGATCTTTGGATTTGAAATTTTTTGAGTTCTTTAAAAGTTCTTTAAATCTTTTTGATATTTTTTTCATTAACCTTTAACCTCGATTCCCATTGATCTTGCAGATCCACAAATTATTTTTGTAGCTTCTTTAATGTCAAATGCATTCAAGTCTTGCATTTTAGCTTTAGCAATTTCCTCTGCTTGTTTCATTGTAATAGAGCCTGCTACAGTTCTTCCTGGTTCTTTTGAACCACCTTTAAGTTTTGCTGCTTCTTTAATATAATGTGATGCGGGTGGAGTTTTAATAATAAAATCAAATTTTTTATCTTTATATACAGTGATGACAACAGGGACAGGCTGCCCCATCATTGATTTAGTTTTTTCATTGAATGCTTTACAAAATTCCATAATGTTAACTCCACGTTGCCCCAACGCTGGACCTACAGGAGGTGCCGGGTTAGCTTGACCGCCTTTAATTTGTAATTTTATTAAACCTGCTATTTCTTTTGCCATAATTAATTTTTTTCTACTTGGTTGTACTCTAAATCTACTGGTGTGGCTCTTCCAAAAATAGAAACAGAAACTTTAAGTCTAGATTTTTCTTCGTCTATTTCCTCAACCAAACCATTAAAAGAAGCAAAAGGTCCATCACATACTTTTACTTTCTCTCCAATTTCGAAACTTATACCACTTTTTTGATTAATTGCACTTTCAGAAACAGACCCTAGAATTCTTTCTACTTCTTTGTCAGATATAGGAGTTGGTTTGTCTCCAGAACCCAAAAAACCGCTAACTTTTTGTATGTCTTTGATTAAATGATACACTTCTTTGGTTAAATCAAGTTGAACTAAGATATAACCTGGAAAATATTTTTTTTTTTTTTTTGTTCTTTTTCCTTTCTTAACTTCAGTTACTTCTTGAGTTGGAACAAGAACTTCACCTAGGTGAGATTCTAGTTTGCTTTTAGTTAATGCATCTCTTATCGATTCTACAACTTTATTTTCAAATCCAGAATATGCTTGAACAATGTACCAATTCATATTTAAAAACTAATTGTTAAAACTAAGTTAAGTAAAAACCTTAATATTTGATCTAAAAATAGAAAAAAAACTGCAGCAATAGAAGCAAGACCAAACACCATAAGGCCGCCTGTCAGCGTGTCTTTTTTTGTTGGCCATGTCACTCTAAAGGCTTCCTGCTTAACTTCTTGAATAAATTTTAAAGGATTTTTCATATGTTCATTATAGTTTTTTGGCAGGAGCGGAGGGACTCGAACCCACAACCTCCGGTTTTGGAGACCGGCGCTCTACCAATTGAACTACGCTCCTAAGAGTTTACTTTAAAATTTTAGTTACTACTCCAGCTCCAACTGTTTTTCCACCTTCACGAATAGCGAAATTTAAATTATCATTCATCGCGATTGGAGTTATCAATTTTACAGTAAATTTTCCATCGTCACCAGGCATAACCATCTCAGTGCCAGTCGGTAATGTTACCTCACCAGTAACGTCCGTTGTTCTAAAATAAAACTGTGGTCTATATTTTGTAAAGAATGGGGTGTGTCTTCCACCTTCATCTTTTTTTAAAATATAAGCTTGAGCTTCAAATTCAGTATGGGGAGTGATAGAGCCAGCTTTGCAAAGTACTTGGCCTCTCTCAACGTCCTCTCTTTCAACACCTCTTAGAAGAATTCCAACGTTATCACCTGCTTCACCGCTATCAAGAAGTTTTCTGAACATCTCAACACCAGTACAAACTGATTTTTTAGTATCTCTTATACCGACGATTTCTATTTCTTCTCCAACTTTAATAACACCCGCTTCAATTCTCCCTGTAACAACTGTTCCACGACCTGAAATAGAAAAAACATCTTCTACAGGCATTAGGAAAGGTTTGTCTTTAGGTCTGTCAGGCTGAGGAATAAAAGTATCAACTGCTTTCATTAATTCTAAGATTGCATTTTTTCCAATCTCATCATCCTTACCTTCAACAGCACTTAAAGCTGAACCTTTGATGATTGGAGTTTTATCTCCTGGATATTTATAAGAGGTTAAAAGTTCTCTGATTTCTTCTTCAACAAGTTCTAATAGTTCTTTGTCTTGTACAGTATCAACTTTGTTTAAGAAAACTACAATTGACGGAACACCAACTTGACGAGCTAAAAGAATATGTTCTCTTGTTTGTGGCATAGGGCCATCGGCTGCGTTAACAACTAAAATTGCTCCATCCATTTGAGCTGCGCCCGTAATCATATTTTTTACGTAATCGGCGTGACCTGGACAATCCACGTGAGCATAATGTCTGTTAGGAGTTTCGTACTCAACGTGAGCAGTAGAAATAGTAATACCTCTTTCTTTTTCTTCAGGTGCTTTATCTATTTGATCATAAGCAGTAAAATTTGCGGAAGATCCTTCGGCTGTAGATAATACTTTTGTAATAGCTGCTGTTAAAGTAGTCTTACCGTGGTCCACGTGCCCGATTGTTCCAATGTTACAATGCGGTTTATTTCTTACGAATTTTTCTTTTGACATTTTTTTTTCCTTATCTTTATGTTTACAATTAACTTAAAATTCTTGGAGCGGGTAAAGGGAATCGAACCCTTACATCCAGCTT
>Ga0307986_10002697_pt1 | contig 12620 bp, 8 predicted proteins | sample EllFjometageno82_FD_203170 | JGI IMG/M metagenome (GOLD analysis project Ga0307986, IMG submission 203170) | Marine microbial communities from Ellis Fjord, Antarctic Ocean - #82 | ecosystem: Environmental > Aquatic > Marine > Unclassified | place: Southern Ocean | collected 2014-10-09
AAGAAGCTATAGACGCAATGGATAAGAACCAGTACTTTTATGCTTCAAAAAAATTTTCGGAAGCAGAACAAATTTTACCAAAAATAGAATTTTCAGCTAAAGCATCGCTAATGTCTAGTTATTGTTTGTATTTAATAAATTTTTATCCAGAGGCTAATGCGAGCTTAGAGAGATTTTTAAATCAATATCCGGCAGATAAAAACATAGCTTATGCCCATTATTTAATTGCTATTAATTTGTATGAACAAATTTTAGATGAAAAAAAAGATATTGCCCCACTATTAAAGACAAAAGAAAAAATAAAATATTTTATAAAAAATTTTCCAAATACAGAATATGCTTTAGATTTAACATTTAAAATGGACTTAATAAATAACCAACTAGCTGCTAAGGAATTATATGTTGCAAAATATTATATAACTACTCAAAAATGGATACCGGCAATTAATAGGTTAAAGATTATAATTAAAGATTACTCAGAAACAGTTTTCATAGAAGAAGCACTTCACAGATTGGTAGAAGTTTATTATAGAGTTGGTTTAATCGAAGAGGCAAACGCCGCTGCAGCAATTTTAGGTTATAACTACAATTCAGGTGAATGGTACAAACAGTCTTATAAGGTATTAAACAAAAACTATAAAATACCAAAAAAAATAGATTTAAAAAAAAATGACGGACTAATAAAGAGAACTATTAAGAAAATACTTAAATAATATTAAATGTCTAAAATAAAAGATAATATAATTAAAAGTTATATTAAAAAAACAAAGCTATTAAATAAATATGATAAATTTTATTACGAGAAAGATTCCCCGATTGTTACAGATCAGATATATGATGAGATAAAAAATAAGGTTTTAGAATTAGAAAAAAAAAATTCTTTCTTACACCAATATGGCTCTGTTAAAGATAGTGTGGGATTTAAGCCTTCATCAAAGTTTGCAAAAATAAAACATTCTAAGGCTATGCTTTCTTTGTCAAACTCTTTTAGCATTAACGATATAGAAGATTTTATTAAAAAAATTAACAACTATCTGAATAATAAAAATTTAGATTTATCTTTTGCTGTAGAACCTAAAATAGATGGAATCTCTGCGTCTTTAACTTATGAAAACGGTATATTAGTTAAGGGACTCTCAAGAGGAGATGGCACAACAGGAGAAGATATACTTGAAAATCTTCTCACAATTAAACAAATCCCTCAGAAGATTGTAAAAAAAGAGGTGCCAAAAATTATAGAAATTAGAGGAGAGGTTTATATCGGAAAAAGAGATTTTGATAAAATTAAAGAAAAATTCGCAAATCCGAGGAATGCGGCAGGTGGTTCACTAAGACAAAAAAATTCTACTAATACAGCAAAAATACCATTACAATTTTTTGCTTATGGTTTTGGAGAAGTAGAACGTTTGGTTTTTAGAACACAAAACGATTTTTTAAAAAAAGCTAAAGAATGGGGTTTCGAAACAAATCCTCATAATTATTTAGCTAAAAATATTTCAGAAATAAACAGTCAATATAACAAAATAGAAAAAATAAGGTCAACACTAGATTATGATATTGATGGATTGGTTATAAAAATTAATGATCTAAATTTACAAACAAGGTTAGGAAACACAGCGAACTCACCAAGATGGGCTACAGCTTATAAATTTTCATCTGTTAAAGCTGTAACTAAAGTTAACGATATAATTATTCAAGTAGGTAGGACAGGCGCATTAACACCTGTAGCTAAAGTAGACCCTGTAACAGTAGGTGGGGTAGTGGTTTCTAATGCAACTTTACACAACGAAGAAGAAATAATAAGAAAAGATATTAGAATAGGAGATTATGTAACCATTCAAAGAGCGGGAGACGTAATTCCGCAGATAGTCTCTGTTGATGTTACTAAAAGAAAAATAAACTTAGAAAGATATATTTTTCCTATCAAATGTCCTTCTTGTGGATCTCAAACAATTAAAGAAATAAACACAAATACTAAAAAAATCGATGCTATTAGGAGATGTGTAGACAAAGAATATAAATGCCAACAAATAGCAAAAGAGAAATTAAAACATTTTGTTTCAAAAGATGCATTTAATATCGATGGCTTAGGAAAAAAAGTTATAGATCAATTTTGGGAAATAAAATTAATTCAAACTCCTTCTGATATTTTTAATTTAGATTATACAATTGTTATAAACCTAGAAGGTTGGGGAAAATTATCATGCGAAAATTTAAAAAATTCAATAAAAAAATCATCAAACATTTCACTAGATAAATTTATCTATTCTCTTGGCATAAGACACATAGGAGAAGAGAATGCAAAACTTTTGGGAAATTTTTTTATTTCTATTAATAAGTTTACGGAGCTTCTTAACACATCAAAAAGAAAAAATTTACTAAAGAACATTGATGAATTGGATGGAATTGGAGCGGCTCAATTAAAATCTTTAGAAGCGTTTTTTTCTAGTAAGTCAAATAGTAAAATTATATCATCTCTGATAAAATACTTAAAAATAGAAAATTCTAAAATTTTAAATAAAAATGGAAAGTTAAGTGGTAAAGCAATAATGTTTACTGGTGGATTTGAAAAAATTAGTAGATCTGAAGCAAAGTCTTTAGTAGAAGAAAACGGTGGTAAGGTTCTTAGCTCAATATCAAAAAAATTGAATATTCTTGTTACCGGAATTAACAAACCTACAAAATCAAAAATAGAAAAAGCTAGAGATTTAGGTATTAGTATTATTTCTGAAAATGAATGGTATAAATTTTTAAATATTTGAACAAGCTTGTTTAAGCTGTATTAATTCAAATTTGTTCATAAACTGTTTTAAATTTTTAAATACTCTTTGATGATAATTGTTAAGCCATTGTTTTTCAGAAGAGGTTAATAGTTTTTTTTCAACAAGTGATTTGTCAATTGGAGCTAATGTTAAATCTACAAATTTTAACTTATTTCTTATTTTTTTAACATAGATTAAGTTTTCTATTCTTATCCCAAAGTGATTTTTTTCATAAAACCCGGGTTCATTAGAAGTTATCATTCCTTCTTGAAATCTTATTTTATTACCTCTTGAAATTCCCTGAGGACCCTCATGAACATTTAAAAAAGAACCAACTCCGTGTCCCGTTCCGTGAGGATATTCTAAATTTATGTCTCTTAGAGGTTTTCTGGCTACTTGATCTATTTTGTCACCATTCGAGTCTTTTTTAAGATCATAAGATGCTACCGCTATGTGTCCCTTAAGAACTCTTGTAAAAATTTCTTTTATTTTGAGACTCTTAACTTCAAGAGAAAGAGTTCGTGTTACATCAGTAGTTCCGTATAAATATTGACCTCCAGAATCTACCAAATAAACGTCACCTTTTTTTAGCAAACGATTACTTTTTTTGTCCGCTTTATAGTGAATAATTGCCCCGTTAGGTCCAGCTCCAGAAATAGTCGGAAAACTCTGAGAGTAAAATGATTTATTTTTTTTTCTAAACCCTAATAACTTTTCTTGTGCTGAAATTTCAGTAATTTTTTTTGTTTTATAGCTGTTTTTTAACCAGAATATAAACTTAGATAAAGCTGCCCCATCACATATATGTGATTTGATAGTATTTTTAATTTCAGTTTTATTTTTTAAAGATTTTAACAAATAAATTGGATCTTGTTTTTCTATTGCTAAATTTTTTCTATTAATAAGTGTTTTGAAAAAAAAAGAGCAGGTTAATATATCAATTAATATTTTCTTATTTGATAAATTTGCAATAAAACTTGGAAGTTGCTCAATGTCATAAATCTTAACTCTTTTATTTAATTTTGATTTTAAAGATTTATTTATTTTTTTTAAATTACAAAAAAGAATTATTTCTTTATTTTTTCCAATCAAAGCATGTGAGTTGGGAAGCGGTGAATAGTCAGTGTCATCTCCTCTTATGTTTAATAACCAAGCTACATTTTCAGGTGCTGTAGTAAAAAGATAATCAACTTTACTTAATGTAATTAGTTTTCTCAGTTTAACTAATTTATTTTCTAACTTTTCTCCTGCATGTTGATCTTTAATTAAATAAAAAGGCTTTATGTTCAGGTCTTTTTTTCGCTTCCACAGCAAATCTATTAAATTTGTATTAATTGGTTTTAGCTTAATAAATGAATTTTTAAAAAGTCTCTTTAAAGAATTTTCAGTATGAAGTTTAGGGTCAAACCCTAGATTTAAATTTTTATTATTAAAAATATCAAATGGGTAGTATTTAGGAATTGTAAAAATTTTATAATCTTTTCCACATTGAATAGTGGCTTGAGTAGTGTACCTGCCATCTACAAACATAAGATTCTTATTTTTAAGGATAATCGCAAATCCAGCCGAGCCTGTAAAATTTGAAATGTATTTCAAATTATCCTCAGAGGTTGGAACATATTCTCCAAAGAAACTATTATTTTTTGGAATGATGTAACCATCAAGACCATATCGATTAAAAAGTTTTCTTAATTTTTTTATTTTTTTCATTTTAACATTTTATTTTTTTTATATCTTTCCCATCCTGGACTTTTATAATCACTATCATAATCAATACTTACATCTTGATTAAAATCAAAATCTTGTTCTACCTCTTCATTAGAGCTGATTTCATTTTTTTCAATATTTTCATCAGGTATTTCGTTAACAAATCTTGAGGGTAGGGCATCCATCCATTCACCATGATAAGATCGTTTCATCGCAAAAGATAAATATGCCTCTTTTTTGGCTCTCGTTATACCTACATATGCCAATCTTCTCTCCTCTTCTAAACCCAAATCTCCTTTTTCTTCTAAAGATTTTTGATGTGGAAACAGGCCCTCTTCCCAGCCTGGTAAAAAAATTACGTCAAACTCTAATCCTTTTGCAGCGTGCATAGTCATTAAATTTATTTTTTCTCCCTCCCATTCTTTATCTATCGAGGTTGCTAGTGCAACATGTTCTAAAAAAGACTGCAGGTTGTCGTAGTCATGCATAGCTCTAAGTAATTCTTTTATATTCTCAAGACGGTTTTCATTTTCTATATCATTTTTATTTTTAAGCATTTCGCTATAGCCAGATTCGTCTAGTACAGTTTTCAACAAGTCATAGTGTTTTTTTGTATTAGAATCTAATCTCCATTTATCAATCAGTTTAGTTAATTGAGTTAGACTTGTTTTCATTTTAGGTTTTAAACTATCGGTCTCTAAATTTTTTTTGATAGAATCTTCTAGGCACAATTTATTTTGACTACCAAAACTATACAGTTGGTTAAGTGTACTTTCACCAATGCCTCGGCGAGGACTCCCAATCACTCTTTCTAATGCTAAATCATCATATTTTTGATTTATAATTCTTAAATATGCAACAGCATCTTTTACCTCAGCTCTTTCGTAGAACTTTGTTCCACCTAGAACTCTATAACCTAAACCTACTTTAAGAAATCTTTCCTCAAACTCTCGCGTCTGGTAGATCGCTCTGACAAGAATAGCCACATTATTTAAAGAATACTTATTTTTTAATTTTTTTTCTGCTATATCACTTATTGCTTCAGCTTCTTCTCTACCTGTTTGATAGCAGTTAAGTTTAACTTTCTCACCTTGCTGAGCAGATGACCAAAGTTTTTTTTCTACTCTTCCTTTATTATGAGAAATTAAAGTAGACGCTGTTTCTAATATATTTTTTGTAGATCTGTAATTCTGCTCTAATTTAAAAATTTTACAATTTTTATAAATAGTGTCAAATGTTAAAAAATTTTTAATTTCAGCACCTCTCCAGCTGTAAATAGACTGATCATCATCTCCCACACAACAAATATTTTGTTTCTCGTTGACTAATAAATTTAACCATTTATTTTGAATAAAATTAGTATCTTGAAATTCATCAACTAAAATATATTTAAAGTTATTGCTATAAATCTGCCGAATATCGGAATTATTCTCAAATAGTTTTACACAATATAAAATAAGATCACCAAAATCACACGCGTTTAAGTCTCTAATTTTAGATTGATAAATCTTATAAACTTTAAAGATTGATTTTTCTAAACCTGTAAATTTTTCCTCTTTTATATCTTCTGGCAATAAACCTTTATTTTTCCATTTATCAATGAAAGAAAGAATAAATTGAGGTGTTATTTTCTTAGCATCAATTTCTTCTGCTTTACAAATATTCCTTACTATCTTTTTTTGATCAGAGGTATCTATGATAGTGAAATTTCCTTTTAATCCTATTGCTTCCGCATGTCTTCTTAAGAATTTAACGCTTATAGAGTGAAAGGTACCAAGCCAAGGAACAGCTATAGATTTTTCGTCTATATATTTGATCACTCTATTTTGCATCTCTTTTGCAGCCTTATTAGTAAAAGTTACACAGAGTATTTGATTTGCCCAAGCTTTTTTTGAATTAATTATATGAGCAAGTCTTGTAGTTAAAACTCTAGTTTTGCCCGAACCCGCACCTGCTACGATTAAATTTGGACCCTCAGTGCTTAAGACAGCTTCTTTTTGTTCCTTGTTTAAATTTTCTAATAATTTATTTATAGAATCCATAATGAAATTAAATGACTATATACTACTTATTTAGAGATTATAAATAATTAATAATCTTAATAACAAATTTTAATCTTAACTATGTCAAGAATAAAAAAATTTAATTTTACTTTAAAAGCTCAAAAAAAATTGAAGTTTATTTTGTATTTTTCTTCTTTTTTTCTTCTTACTTATCTCTGTATCCCAAAACTATTAAATTTTTCTCCAGAATCTATAAGGGAAATATTAAAAATTAATAACAATATAAATATTAATAACATTTCTAAAGTTAACTATAAAATTTTTCCAACCCCAAGATTAAGCATATTAAATAGTGATTTTACAATTGGAGAAGATGCTATAGAAATTAGCAATGGTGATATAGAAATTATATTAAATATAAGTAAAATTTTAAATTTTAAAGAAATTAATTATAAAAAATTATTAATAAACAAAGGGACTTCAAAAATTAATTTAAATAATATTAATCTATTATTATCCATAACAAATAAAAATAAGAAAAAATTAACTTTTAGTGAAAATAATATTATTTTTTTTCGAAAAGAAAAAGTTTTTTTTGAAATTAAGAACGCACTAATTAAAATGAATCAATATAAAATAAAAAAAAATTTAATTTTAAATGGTGATTTTTTAAATAATAAAATTTTTATAGAATTAAATAGTACACTACAAAATAAGAATAATTTAATAATTAAGATACCAGAACTTGATATAGCAACCAGAATTTTTTTCAAAAAAAATAATTCAGTCGAAGCAAGTGGATCTTTTAACTTAGAGGTGTTTAATAATTTATTAAAATTTAACTTTATCAAAGGAAATAATATAAAAATAACAGATGGTTTCATTAGAAGTAAATTAGTTAATGCTTCCCTCGAAGGTAAAATAGCTGTTAAGCCAAATTTTTTTTCAAAAATAGATTTTGAAACTTCAAATTTAAATATGGAAAAATTATTTCCCGTTATACAAAAAGCTTTTTTTCTGGACAATACTAACAACCTACCTCTAATTAAAAAAATTAATGGCGTATTTAATTTTAAATCTAACCTTGAAGGTAAAATCATCAATAAAAATGGAGAATTATCTTTTGAAGACTTCAAAGTGGGTAAAAATAAACCTTTATTTTTTAACGCAAAAATTATTGAGTTTGGTAAAAAAGGTAAGGTCCAGTTCAGCCTAGTTAAAACTATTCAGAATAAGAAAGATGAACCAAAAAAAGTTGAAATAAAAGGTTTTTTAATTCCTTCAAATTCAAAGGTAATTTTTGAAAAATTTATTATAGACGGAAAAGAACTTTCAAATGAAAAAATTAAGGATTTTGAAAATAAATTTTCTGACAATGTAATTCAAAATTCCTTAGTCAATATTTTTCAGAAAAATAAGATAGATAAATATTTCAAAAATCTATTTTAGACTATTTTGGTTTTGTCATTAACATTGGATTCATTACTTTATCGTATTTTTTTTCACTAAGAGTGCCAGACTTAATAACCTCTTCTCTTAAGGTTGTTCCTTTTTTGTGAGCCTCTTTGGCAATTTTTGCAGCATTGTCATACCCGATTTTGGGAGCAAGAGCAGTTACTAACATTAATGAATTATCCAATAAAAACTTAATTCTTTTTTTATCTGCTTTTATTCCTCTGACACAATAAAGTGCAAAAGTTTTCCCTGAGTCAGCCATTATTTCAATTGATTGTAAAATATTATGTATTATCAATGGCTTGAAGACATTTAATTCGAAATGTCCATGTGATCCTGCCATAGTAATTCCATTATGGTTTCCAATTACTTTTACACAAACCATTGTAACAGCCTCGGACTGCGTTGGATTTACTTTACCAGGCATTATTGAAGAACCTGGTTCATTTGAAGGTAAAATTAATTCTCCATAACCTGCTCTTGGGCCTGAACCTAAAAACCTAATATCGTTTGCTATTTTCATCAAACAAACAGCCGCTGTATTCATTGCCCCTGAAAAATTTACTATTGGATCGTGAGTTGCCAAAGCGGCAAATTTATTTGGAGAAACCTTAAAAGGTAGTTTTGTAATTCTACTGATTTCTCTGACAATTTTTTTATCAAAATTTTTTCTTGTATTAAGTCCCGTACCAACCGCTGTACCACCTTGGGCTAAATAGTAAATTTCTTTTAGAGCTATCTCAATTCTTTTTATAGATTCCTTTAATTGAAACTGATATCCAGAAAATTCTTGACCTAATGTTAAAGGTGTTGCGTCCTGTAAATGTGTTCTACCTAGTTTAACTATTGTACTAAATTCTTTAACTTTTTTTCCTAATTCTTTTTCTAACAATTTTAGAGAAGGTAATAACTTATCTCTAGTTTTTATAGCGATAGCTATGTGCATCGCAGATGGAAAAACATCATTCGTTGATTGAGATTTATTTACATGATCATTAGGGTGTACAGGTTTCTTACTACCTAATTTTCCACCCATCATTTGAATTGCTCTATTGGCTATAACTTCATTAACATTCATATTTGTTTGTGTTCCAGACCCAGTTTGCCAAACTTTTAATGGAAAATGTTCATTAAGTTTCCCTCTAATTACTTCCTCAGAAGCTTTCACAATATATTTACTAATTTTTTTATCTAAATCCTTATTTCTTGAATTAACTACTGCTGCTGCTTTTTTAATAATAGCTATTGAGTGAATAACTATTGGTCTAACAAGAAAGTCCCCAATATTAAAATATTTTTTTGATCTTTCAGTAGAAGCACCCCAATACTTATCACCATCCACTTTAATTTTTCCTATACTGTCTAATTCAATTCTGTATTTCATTAACAATTTAAAGTTATAATACAGACACAACAAAAACAAATTAAATTTAATAGGGGAAAACTATGAGTAACTTTGAGGATGTTAAAAAATTTATGCAAATTTTTGGTCAAGAAACTAAAGATAAAGCCGAGTTTCCCAACAAAAAGATAGTTCAATTACGGTATGAACTTATAAAAGAAGAATTAGATGAGTTGAATCAGGCAATTAAGGATCGAGATATAAAAGAAGTAGCTGATGCTCTTACTGATATTTTATATGTTACGTATGGAGCTGGACATGCTTTTGGAGTAAATCTTGACAAGTGTTTTGAAGAGGTTCAAAGGTCCAATTTGAGTAAACTTGGAGAGAATGGAAAACCTATCTATAATAATAGTGGGAAAGTTATGAAAGGTCCAAATTATTTTAAACCAAATATTAGTAAAATTATTAAATAAGTATTTAAAAACATAAAAAATTATATTAAGTACCTTCTATGATGCAAATAACACATTACTGCAATTCTTTTATAGAAATTAAATCTAAAAATTCTTCAATTGCGTGTGATCCTTGGGTTGGAAAGACTAGAGATAATGGTTGGTATTCGTATCCGATTAAGAATGTACAAAGCATCAAATCAGATGTTTTTAATTCAGAGTTTGTTTATATAAGCCATTTACATTGTGATCATTTAGATTTTAAAACCTTAAAGAATTTCAAAAATAAAAATGTCAAGTTCATTATAAAAAAATTTAGTAATAAAATTTTAAAAAAAAGATTAGAAGCTTTTGGTTTTAAAAAAATTCTAGAAATAGATGAATTTAAAAAAACAAAAATAAATAAAGATTTTACAATAGCTATAATACCTCAGATTATCACTAACTCAGGTAATTTGTCTGACAAAATTCAATTTGATCTTGATACATCAATCGTGATCCAATCAAACCATGATAAAAAAATTTTTTATAATAATGTTGATAATTCCATAAATGAAGATGTTGCAAAAAAAATAAATAGCTTTGTAAGAAAAAATTTTAAAAAAAACATCGACATCTTTACATGTAGCTTAGGAGCTGCAAGTGAGTATCCACAAGCTTTTTTAAATATAAATAGAGCAAAAGAATACAAAAAAATAATAAATCAAAGTTTATTAAACACTAAATTATACTTAAAAATTTTTAAAGCTAAATTTTTTTTCCCAAGTGGAGGAGCATACGCAATTTATGGAAAATTTTTTCAACTAAATAAATACATAGCTCAACCAGGATTTGATAAAATAAAATCTTATTTTAATAAAATGAAAACAGAAGTGTTTAATATAGAAGGTGGAGGAAAAATATTTATAAAAAAAAATATTTTTAAAATAAAAGAATCAAAAGTAAATGAAAATATAGAATATAAAAAAAAGTTTATTACCTCTATTAGTAATAATAAATATTATTATGAAAAAAAAATTTTAACCGACATAAAAAAATTAGATTATCTATTTGTTAGTGCAAAAAAAAATTATTTTAACTTTCTGTTGAGGAAAAAAATTTCAAACGCGTGGAAAATTAATTTTATTGTATATAAAAACTTACAAATAAATAATTCCTGTAATATAGATAAAGCTAAATCAAAAATTTTAAAGGAATACCGTATAGTAAATAATCAATTAAATTATAAAAAGAACAGTCCTCAACTGTCCTGTTATTTAGACTACAGCTTGTTTATACAATTACTTGTTGGCAATTTTCCTTGGAATACGTCTTTATCAGGCTCGGTAATTATGTTTAAAAGGAAGCCAAATAAGTTTTATCCAAATATGGTTTTCTCTTTAAATTATCTTCGAAATTAAAAAAAGTTGTGCTATTTTCATAAATGCATTTATTTAGAGTAGCGGTTGGACCCAAAGATGGCTTAGGTCATATTACGAGAGTTAATTCATTAGCAAAAATATTAAAGTTAAAAAATTATAAAATTGTAATTGAAAAAAACTATTCTAATTTTTTTAAAACAACTGAGACAAACAAACCAATAAATCTCTATCCTTATAAAAAAAATTATACATCAGAATTAGATGACGCAAAACTATTTATAAAATTAATTAAAGACAAAAAAAATACAGTAGTAATAATTGATAATTATAAATTAGGTTATGTATGGGAAAAATATGTATCAAAATTTTGCAAAAAAATTATTTGCATAGATGACTTTATCAACAAAAAACATTATGCGGACATTTATATTAATTATAGTCCTTTATATATAGGTGAAAAAAAAAATATAATTAAAAAATTAAAAAAATATAATAAAAAAAGTTGTAGTTTTTTACTAGGTCCACAATATGCATTATTTGACAGAAGCTTCAAAAAAATGAATTTTTTTAAGAAAAGTAAAATAAAAAATATAACTTTTTATAATGGTGGTTCAGGAAATGTACTTATTTATAAAAAAATAATCAAAAATTTAATTAAATTAAATAAAGAATATAATATTAATATTATAGTTGGGCCATATGCACCAAATTATAAAAATGTTCTTAAACAATTCGGTAAACACAAGAATATATCAATAATTTATAAAAAAAATAATATTTTAGACGTTGTAAATAATTCAAGGATACTTGTTTGTTCTGCAGGTATTATAACTTATGAATCTGCCTTTTTAAAAATACCCACACTATTAATTAGAATGAACGAGAATCAAAATTTAAACACTGATAGTTTTGAAAAATTAGGTCATTATTTTCATTTGAATAAAACTGACTTACAAAACACAAATAAAGTGTGTCAACTAATATTACTAATTATAAAAAATAATAAAATGATTACAGATTTAATGTCAAAATCTGAAATTAATTTAAAGAAAATAAATACAAGTTATTTTGCAAGTCTTAACTAAATTCCTTATGAATAAGTTTACAATAGTTCCAATTAATAACGATTCAATAAATAAATACCTTGAGTATAAAAATTTAGATATTAATAGAAAATATTCTTCTAATAAAAAAAAAATTAGTAGAATCGAGCATTATTTATGGTGGCTTACTAATCAAAAAAAAAGAAAATCTTTTTTTATATTAAAAAATGAAAAAAAATTATTTATTTCTACAGCTGATGAATTTAAAGTAGGGAGGACTAGACTTTTGTACCTAGGCTTAATTAGCTGTACTGATGAAGTAGATTTATTTGACTTTTTAAAAGCTGTTAAAGCACAAGGTGAAAGCTTACATGAGTTAAAAAACTCTTTTTGCTTTATTTCTATTGATCCACAAAATAGAGCTATAGCTTCTCATTGGAAGTATTTTAAATATCTAAAATTAGAAAGAAAAAATAAACTTTTTAATATGAT